>ERZ1740055.159-NODE-159-length-14075-cov-8.208274_pt1 | contig 14075 bp, 2 predicted proteins | sample MGYA00581747_ERZ1740055 | MGnify/ENA primary metagenome ERZ1740055 (study PRJEB43018, sample SAMN04849739) | marine metagenome | isolation source: floating plastic debris | place: Pacific Ocean | collected 2008-08-28 | study: EMG produced TPA metagenomics assembly...
TGGTGATTTTCAGCCTCATGTTCTTATAAAAAAGGTTCTTATAAAAAAAAGAGTGAATTTAGGGTGGCATCTAGAAACTCGGAGCCTATGCGAAAGCAGTTTTTCAGCTGAAGTTTGTTACCCTACTAGAGTAAACTTCCCAAATCCTCCTATCCTAGCTAGAGTAGTTGTTTCACAGAAACTACTAAGGTTTCTAGCAAAATGATATCCTTTTCTAGACCCAAATGCTCTGATATATTTACCCTATCAGCATGACATAGCTAACAAACAGGCTTACTGTTTTTATGGTAGTTTAAAGGGGTAAAGCCCGCTACCAACGTGGCCATAGTGCCCAGTATAGTGGCTTCAAGTTAGCTACTAGCACGTTTGTGCTATACTTGAGTTCATCTTTATAGCCACATCCCACAAGCATTGCGCTTTTACCATTATCAGTTTCAAGCAATTCGATAAATACAATCTATATTTGTATATTTCATAAGTATGAAAGATATTTCAATTATGATTTTAACCAGTGCTTATTTCTACAAAATACAAATAAATATACACTACTTTAAGTTCAAATTAGCTTAATATAAATTTTTTTACTTACTTTTTATGGAATATTGTATTCAAACATTTGTATACTGTAGTATAAAAATATACATGTTTATCTATTTTTGTTATATATGGAAATAACTCTTATATGAGTTGTAGTCCATTCAAAAAGTTGTATTACACTCAGACATATAGAAGTAAAGAAGTACATGTATTCGATTCACCGTGCGTGACAAGGTTTGACCGTGACCTATCAGTACTTAATATTCCCCAAGAGGGACTGGAAATAATGTCACTCTTGTCACTCCTGGGGTCCAGTGTACGGGAAGCATGTAGCCACTTAAATGTGAAGGAATCTGTTCTTCTCGATAAGCTGAGAATCGTATTCTTAAACCACAAGTGCACAAGACAAAGGCTAATTCATACAATTTGAAGGTAAATCTCTTTGAACTAATATAGAAATAAAAGTTGTTAATTTGTTTTTAAATTTTTTCCTTTGGTGTTTGGACGTTAACTAACAGATCACTAAACTCGAAAAGAATTTTTTTTGAAGTCTATTACATTCTTCTGTAAGGGCAATTTAAGCGAAATTCTTAGTATATTCTTTGAGTAAACGAAGCAATATGTTTTTAAGGTATCCACATATAGATGTAATTATTTCTGAGGGTGAATTTTGAGACAATGTTTTCTTTTCTAAAAAGAAGGTTACGACCTTTAGGGATCAGTAACAGTGTTTCCCTCTCTGGAGGCCCGTTGGTCGTCCATTTTTACACGAAGTTTTCATCACAATATAATTGCTTTCATTCATTATTTTAATGAATATGGAGGTCCTTTGTCATTATAAGAAAGAATATTTGTGTGGTGTTTGTTGTTTCGTTCCGGTTCAGTAACTTGAATAGCTAAAATTCCAATGTGAACTGATCGTTTGCCAAGAACCAAAAGGCATGGTTTTCTCATTTTTATATTTATAAAGAAATGTTGACAAGACTGCAGTGCGTTTGTATTTTAGGATGAAAAGAGTTTCAATGGATAAATGAAGTAAGAAATATTTATTATTTGATGTTAACGCATTTTTAATAACTAATCTCCTTTCATTAAAGGAATGCACGAGTATGTTTTTTTTAATTCCGTTTCACTTCATCCAGAGTTTTAAAATGAAGGAAATTTTTTAATGAATCATGGCGTTTTAAAGGCGAGAATTTCTGTACTTTTGGGATTTTAATATTTAAAAACAGAGACTACGTTTTCAGTACTCGAACTGCTGCTTGGCAGTTTTTGCGCGCCATTCCTTTGAAATTTTAAATAAAAATTTTGAAATTAACTCCATGTCGCACAAGAGCAAATGCAAATGGATTTCCGTCGTTTTTCAATGATGTGTAGTTAAAAGACGCAAAGGGCAGGAGTTCAAGAACATGTCTGATTTGTGAGGAAAGACACGAAAAGTGATTTTGGCTATTTTTGCGAATGGCAAGCCTTAATATCAACTGTCCTCTGGCTCTGGAAACAAAATCTGCCACGTCGAATGACGTCTTTGTGTTTGAAGGCTTTAGTATTTCAACATCAAGTTAAAGTTACTTCGTAATGGTACTATTGTTATTAAAATGTCTTTTAACGGACAGTAGTTACGCAAAGGTGTACACAATGTACATTGTATTTTTTTTGCGATAACATAAAGTGTATTCAGACAACATACTGATAACACAGCCTGCCCTCGATGGAACAAAAACTGGGTATGTTGTAACAAAAGTAATGTTCATGTGTCGTAAACGAATGAAGTCGTAAAAAACACTATTTGCACCGTTTTGCTTTGTGCGTTTTTGGCTGTTCAAATACTCGCAATTAGTTTGCAGGGTTATTAAAATTTCTTTTCTTGTATTGTTAAAATATAGAAGCTCGGCTGGTAAATATTTGTCTTTCATCTGTTGAAAATTGGAGAGTTTAATTTTCTCGAATGCCAAGGCCCTTGGCTTCGGATGAATAAAGCTCGCCTTGCACAAACATTCGAATCGTTTGAAGAGAATTTTTTGATCACGAAAACAAAAAGAGCTTAATATTGTGTACTTCTCGGACTGCAACTTAAAAATATCAATTAAATTTTGGATCTTCGACTGTATTCTTTATCTAAAAGCAAACAAATTTGATTTGTCTTTGACGTTTGTCTACGGAAAAAATTGTTTTCTTTAGAGTGGAAGCCAAGATGCTGTTGGTTTGAGCTTCCTTGGGGGAGAAATTCAATCTACGTTATTATTGCAATCAGATGATAGCGGTATGTTGATTGCGATCGGAAATAGCTGATATCAGGTTCTGAGTAGTAAAATCTGTTCTGCAGAGATTTGTTTAGATGTGCGTGATTGTGTCCAGTTTGAAGTTCGAAGAATTTATTCCATTGAACTATCGGCGAACGGTTTGGTTTTTAAAATATTTTAAAATCATGTTGGGTTTATTTAAAACCTCAAATAACTGAGCCAGTGACTTCATTTGCAGCGTAGCTAGTAAGTTAAACATTATCACTACAAATTAAAAATTATTTGAATTAAATTTTGCTTCCTAAGTCCTCAATCTATTTTAGTTCAACTCATTTTTCTGTTTTAAGAGCCAAAATTGTGTTTCCAAACGTATTTATATGTTAGAGCTCAAATTATATACGTTAGAGCTCAACAGAGCAAGAAGACGAATGCATCCGACACAGCAATAGGCGAGAACTTTGTGGTATATATTATCTTGTTTATGTGAATATTGAGTACGAATTTCACCATAATGCTTTGTTTTTTGAACTTGTTATCGCATACTGAGAGAAAAATTGTCACTTATTGTGCTAATTTGTTTTACATAAATTTTCGTGATTTAAACATACAGCTCTTTTTAACAGCATTGAAGAGGCTCGTGGGAGTAGAAAGTTTTACCGCGTCGAGCGACGGAATCCACTTCTAAGTGTCGACCACATACTTTTGTGAGTATGTTCAAGATCCTTCATTCTTTTTTAATTATAAAATAAACACTGTGTTTTTATTTATAGTTTTCACAAGTAGAGATTTATTATTTGCGTTCTCTGAAATTTTCGCCTGAGATGTACGTTGAAAAATCCGCAGCTAACAAGCTAATTAAGTTTGTCTTCTAGCGTCAAAAATATTTTTTCAACAAGCTTTATAAGTGCTAAAAACAGATCTTTTCTCTGCCTCTAGGGTAAAGGGCGGTTTATCAAGTGAGATAGACGTGGGATTGTTTTGATATTACGTCTGTGCCGGGCTCAGAGTAAATTTTTGTCTTTGCAAGCACATTTGGAACTTTTATTTTTAGTAAGAGCTAGGATAAAACGTTTCTGAATTTTCGATCCAAGAGTAAAGGACTGTTGGTGCTGTTTAGAGATTGCATTGGATTATTTGCAGCTTAATTTTGTATGCTATGTTATGTACTTTTCTTTTTGTCTAACATGGCAGTTGATTGTGTACAGTGGCTGAGCTACAGAATGTTTGTCACCCTGGGGGCTTTAAAACTATAACAGAACTATTATTAATATTTATTTATAATCTGGGGGCTGATAATTCACTGGAAATTAATAAGGGAGAATGGGAGATTTGATTATAAATCAGGTGCTATTAAGTAGGTATGAAGCCGTTCATTGGAACTGTCACTTAGAGTAATAATATAAAGATCATGAAGTGACTTCACATCCCCAAGTATCATAAAGTGCTTTGAGTATTTGACTTACAACTCATATAAGTATGCTGATTTCTTCATAAATAGGATTCCTGATGTTTGAATAAACTGAAGAAACATGTCACAAAAGTCTCCATTTCGTTTGGGAAGTGGTACAAACTTCCGTTCACATATTTTTCAAGAGAAAGCAAAAGATGCTAAAGAAGGCAATCTACGGCCTCTCAGCCAGGGCTCAGACAATGACTCTGAGATTTATTCAGACAGTGAAACAAGTAGCATAAAGAGTTTTGACTTAGAATCAATCAGTCAAGCATCATCAAACATGACACCGAGAAGTTTATCACCTTCTAGTGATGGCAACATTCACTCACCACTCCCATACAATTTTGCTGCTGATTCTTTTGATTTGCTGAGCTGGCAATCAAGTATAAAATCCCCGAGCGCCTCACTGCTAGAAAAATCAATAGCCGATTTACCTGCTGACTCTGACATGAAACAAACATTATTGAAAATTCGTGAAAAAATGGCAAAAAGTTTGTTAAGGCTGAAAGAGCTTGAGGAACAAGTGAAAAATGTTCCAACACTTCAAGTGAGGATATCCGTCCTTCAAGAAGAAAAACGGCAATTGGTGAAGCAACTTCAAGCTAAAAACACACAAAGAAAAACAAGAAAAAAGGATTTTTCAGTCTATAGTTTTAGGCAAAGGGGTTGCATTAGCGATACTGAAAATGATGATGGTGATGATGACAATGAGTATGCTACTATTAGAAAGAGATTACGGCTGAAGCTAAATTCAAGATCTGTCGGAGTTGGCAATTTTTCTATTAACGATTCTCTTTGTAATTGCCCTCAACAGGTAAAAAATGACAAAACAAATTCATGTATTTCAGTTGGCATAAATGTATCAGTTCAAACAAGTGAAAAGTCTTGCCAGTCACAGATGGTGCTTCCAGAACAGGGTCATGATGTAGTACCGAAATTTGCTGGCTCTCCAGTTCGAACTAGATCTATTGGTGTTGGTATGATGCGATCATTCACCAAGGATGTTGCAGTGGGTGATGATATGGCTATAAAACACTCTAAGTCCACCTTCACACAAGTCATACCTGAAATGACTCACTCAGGATGTGACCCTATGCAAGTACATATACAGGATGTAGGTGTAAATGTGAAACCAGTTGTAGCATCAGTGCAGGTATCTGCAGATATTAATGATACAGAAGGTTACAAAACCTATTGCCGTGACTACTCATGCATTTCTGTAGGTGTCCAGACAGTTGACTGTAGCTCAGCAGTGTCTGTTGGTTCTGGTATTTGTACAATTGATGATGAATTTTGTGAAAAATGTAAAAATGTAGAATCCAACAGAATAAGCAAACATGTTGATGAAATAATTGCAAATAACATTGACTTGCCGGTGTTTAACTCTGTTGGTGTTGGGAACTCAGATATATATGATGATTATTTATGTGATAAATGTAGCTGCCTTGAAACACACAGCATTGGGATTGGAGAACATTTAACAACAGTTGATAAATCATCAGGAGATAAATCCATCCATGATGTCATGTGTGATAAGTGTGCAAGTGTAGAGACCAGTTCTTGTGGTGTTGGAGACAGTTCAGTTGATAATGTCATTTGTGACAAATGTATAAATCTCAAAACAAAATCCCAAGGTGTTGGCAGTTTTTGCATAACTGATACATATTGTGATAAATGTGACAGTAGAAAGACAAGGACAGTAGGTGTTGGTGAAACTGGTTTTAAAGATCTTTTGTGTGACAAGTGTGAAAATACCAAAACAACATCTGTAGGAATAAATTGTGTTGCAACCTCTGTGACTGTTGGGGTTAGTGAATGCTGCATATCAGACAATTATTGTGATCGATGTTTGCACATTCGCACAAACACTGTTGGTGTTGGAGACTGTTGTGTCACTGACAGTTTTTGTGAGCGCTGTTTTAATGTTCAAATGAAATCAGTAGGTGTTGGTGATTTTGATGTCAACAAAGATACTTGTGGTTCATCTGTTTCATCACTGAAATCTGTGAGAAATGGAATAAGCACAAATACTAATTATATTGAAGAAAATGGAGAAGTTAGCCACAGTGATCTTGCAAGTTTGATTTCCAGGAAATACATCCAACAAGAAAAGAGTGAAGGACTGGAAAGGTTGAAAATCAAACAGAATGGCATCAGCCACTCGTCAGTGGAGTCTGACAGTAGCATTGACCAGGATAATCCAAGCAGTGACAGCGCAAGTCAAGTCAGTGATGTAACAGAAACATCTAGCAGACATAAACATCCTTCTAGGTATGGTATTCATTGTGTTAAACCCACTTAAAGATATAAGAATTGTAGTTCTATTTAAAATAATGAAAATCATTGTTTCAAATGACAGTCTGTGACAGCTGCAGAACATAGTCTTCATGGTTCCTAGGAAGTCCAGAAACATTTTATCACTTTTTCTAGGACTGGAAAGTTTTTACTTGGCAGCATTATTTTGTTTATAAGTTTAGTGAATCATAGCTAGTGAAGCTAAATCCTTTATGAACTTGGTGGCCCATGGAGCTGGGTGCTTATCTCCGATTTCTGTAGTGTTAATTAAGCAGACGAGCATCTTTGACTCCCCTTGATGGGATACTAATCCATCACAGTTTAGCTCCCAGCAGATGCTGGTACTCATTTACCTACATACCCTAGAAGGATGGAAAGCTGAGTTGGCTTAGGCAGAAAAGAAGGTCACACAAATATAAATCTCAGCAAAGCTGGGATCAAACTGAGGATCTTGTGGTCAGAAAGCAGTGATCTTACAACTGCACCAACTATGCCCGCCCTGTAGATCATAGCTGTAATGAATCAAACTACATGAATGTGAAGTTAAAGAAAAAACATTTTCAAAAAACTTTAATTTGTGCTAAAATTCCTAAGGTATAATAGTTATTGATTGATAGAGTTGATACTTAATTCAAAATAGAAATGTTGCACATCTTTCTTGTACTAGCCCAATTGTTGCTCAGGTTCTTAAATAAATCATCATCATCCTCATTTAACATCTGCGTTTTCTCATCTTGGATACCCTCCACATCTGTCAATCCTGTACCACATGCTCCTCCACTCCCAACAATTTCATATCCTCCATCACACAATCACTCCACCTTTTCCTGGGCCTTCCTGCTGGCTGTCACCCCCCAACTCTCATCTCCCCCACCTCACCCAACATACCCCCCTCTGCCCTTTTCACATGTCCAAACCATCTCAGTCTTCTCTGCCTCAACTTAACAGAAAGGTCTTCAACTCCACACATCTCTGCGACCTTACTGCTAGACTTCCTGTCTTGCCATCTCACTCCTGCCATGTATCTCAGCATCCTGCGATCACATCTACGTACTAGAAACATCCTTCAGTCTGCTTGTCAGTGCCCATGTTTCTACTCTATACAGTGAAGCAGATCTCACACAAGCTTCATATACCCTTTTCCCCTTGTCCTCAGTCCTATGCTACATGGTTTTTCACCAATAAACTGGCTATTTCTCACTATTTTCTCCATGCAGCTGTTACTCTAAAAAGCCACACAGTAACCATGTTTTTCATTGTTTTAATCATTCTAGTATCGTAACCTACATCATAAACAACTGCTGGCATCTCAGTTAAAAGTGTTAGATATAATGGTGTAAAATAGTTATGAGGGCAACATCTTTCCAGGTTGCATCTCTGCAAATACTGTACTTGCTAAAAGTGTAGTTTCAATAAATAATAATTAATAACTGGGGAAAGTTACAGAAAAGTTCTATAGTTTTATGAAGTTAGTTAGTTTTTGTTTAATAAAATAGTAAGCTATCATGTTAGCCAGAGTATACAGTTAATTATTTAGCAGATCAATGCTTATAAATCTAATTTTTATGTTTAATACAATGTATTTTTACTAGCTAATTTTATATTCAGTTTTATCTTTATATTGGTGTTATATAAGCAGCTAGACATTGAAACATTGATTCCCTAATTTTAGTGTTAATTTTTATAACCAAAATATGCAATAAATTTTCCTTATTCAGTGTTACGGTAGCTTTAGAAGTCTGAAAAACACTTCAGGTTGGAAAATGATTTTTTTTTATTTTCCCAGTTGCAGTGGCTCTGGGCAGGGAAGGGGGGTTACTCTGACACTAGAAGTTTTGGGTGGGGTTGTGCTGTTAGACCTTCACAAACACAAGAAATGGCTTGATTTATTTGCCTGGATACTCTGTTTTAAACCCAGTCAAATCAATTCTTATCCAAGAAGAATTGTTGCACCCTGTACTAAACAAACAGTTTGTAAATGTTGCTAAATTTTATACCCTCCTCTAGACGAAATTTCCTTGATTTATATATATACTTCCTGTTCTAGACTAAATGGTCTGAAAACCATATCCTGAACAGCAGCACATAAAGTCAACATATGGGAGCATGGTTTAACCAGCCCAGGGGATATTAATTTGGCCAGCTTACAATGAGTCAAAACTTTTAATATTTTTATACACATATGCTAAGATGTTATTTGTGCAAATACCGATGTACAGTGTTTCTTTTCTGTCTCCATCTGGGATCGTCAATCAAGATGCTAAGTAGCATGGGGCTACTGTTATCATGAAGAATAAGGCAGTCTACATGAAGTTGCTGGTGAGATCTGATCAAACCACGTGGTGTCAAAACAGACAAAACAATGGACAGTGAAAATAACACATGATATATAATATATATATCTATATGTACTATAATATCCCACTGTAATATTTCTGTGGACTTCCAAAAAAAATTTTAACTCACAAAAGATTAAAGAAAAGTTTTGTTACTTTTTAGCAATCTTAATCTTCAGGCCAGAAAGTTTTTTTGAAAATCAAGATAAAATGTGGGAAATGTTTATGTTTTCCACTGGAACTTTAACTGTGGCCCTACTAATGTAACACTATAGCTCAGAGCAAAATAACCAGTCAGTTTTGGTCAGTCTCACTCTTTGTTTTAAAAAATGTAAAATAATATATTGTTTGATGTACATTTTACTGTAAATTAGAAACTGTTTATCACAGAGATGTAAGTTAATTATTCTGAAAGTTCAGGATTAAGTCTTGCTAAATTTTTTGAAATTTTAAACTACTTTGTTCAGACTTAAATACTTCAGGCTAAAATACATTCAAATGTTATAATTATGATTATACATTTACTTAAACAATAATTGTAGAAAGATTTGAGTTAAGACTCTAGTGCAGCTGTATGTTATTTTTACTCCTTGTTGTATTGCCTGACGATGCATACAGTAACTTAATAAAATTAATGTTTCTTATCAATTGGTTACTAAAGAAATAAAAACATTTTGTAAAATTCAGATGTTCTTTACTTTGTGTCAAGTCTTTAAAGTTCCTTTTCTAATGTCAAAAAAGTATGAGCATAAAATTGCTTTAGATGATGGTTCTGTCATCTTTTTCCCATTATATGCTCCACTGTATAAACTGTATTAGGTAACTCTAGCAATAAGGAAAGTAATGGATCTCATGTGAACTGATTTAATATTAAAGTTACTTTATTTCATTATTAAGACTTCAAAATAAATTTAATAATAATTTTTATTTTAGCTAATATATAATTTTATACACATTTATTTATTAATAAACTTGTCAGAACAAATTAACTGTGATTGTCAGCTTAGTTTTGTGTAACCATTTGAAGGATTTATTTTGTCTGAAATGTATTGTTAGGCCAGACCAATATGATACCAATATGATTGTTCAAAGCTCCTTTTTTAAACATTTTTAGGGTTGGTCGAGAAAATAATTGCAAAATAAAGAATTGGTCTATGGATATACACTGTAAAAGCATGGCCAAAGCCAATTGAGAGCTCAATTTTTAGTTAGTAATCTTTTTAAAAAACTGATTTTATTTTACTTAAAAGAGTTAGTCTTTTTTTTTTTTTCGGTTTTCCATAAAACAGGGCCAGTTGGGACCATGCTTTAAGAGATTAAGTTGGTCTTGCCTTAAAATGAACCACAAGCATTATTAAATTGACCCCAATTTTTTGGAGCAGCATTTCAGTTGCAGAAAAATGGGGGTCACAGGGATCAAGAGAGGGAATGAATAGCCAAAACAGTTTTATTACTTTTCAAAAAATTAAACAACACTTGTTGTTATTCAATATTTATTTATAAATGTTTGTCCATGCAGGGCACACAAAATTAAGGCAATATATCTCCAGTATTGTAATTAAGATCTCAACAGGTTTTTAAAATTGGGTTTCATCTGACAGTTCAATATTTAAGCCATTCAAATTCTTTTTAATCATTTTAATTGGATAAAATTTAAGTTTTTAATAATAGCCAAGTTCACTTTGCCAGACATTAGTCTGGTTTTGCTACCTATTTTCATCGGCATTTTAGTTATGTCTGTTCAGATATATCTACTTCCAAGCTTTTTTTAAAAAACAAAAGGTCCATGAATTAATGCAGAATTTTGGCCAGCCATTATTCATTAGTATCAAAATCAGAAAACCTCTATTATCTCACCAACATTTGAACCTCTATATATACTCTGGATTTCAAGTCAACTATCACTATCACTAGGCCCCTCAAGCAACCGATGCAAGTTCTCAAATATTTTCTTTTTTTACCACTAGTTAGAAAAAAAAACATCTTATCTAGTTTCAAAATTTTAATCTGGTTGGAAAATTTCCAACTAAAAAAAATTTCCAGCCACAACACATGTATTAGTATTTATTTTTTTTAATCAACTAATTTATCTTTAGTACAACTGTTATAAAGAACACTTGTCATCATTGTCCCTCATTGTTCTTTACTTTGAGTCTCTATCAGCTTCCTATGTCTTGGCATTTTGAACACATACACATGTTCACTTTTTTGTTTTATTTTTTTTGAATACTTTAGATCTTTTTAAGAATAGGAGCATTTACATTTAGCATGATCCAATAACCAACCATTGGCAATTGGATACTCATTGTAACCTAGCTAAACCCAAGTGTCGGGGAAGATACAATTTTACAAGACTTTGCAACCATATAATTTCTGGTATTATAAATCTTTTTTATGCTTCAGTTATAAAAATAGGTTTTCATCACATTTTGACATAATGTATCAGATCTTAGGCCCTCACTGCCTTCAAGTCTGATCTTTAGGAAAGGAATAAAAGGTGCTTATGAACTGACCGACTGTTAGTTAAATGGTATTTATAAACAATCGATTTAAAGGATAAGGAAATCTTAAATCTGAGGGGTCTGCCGTAAGATTAAAGGCATTAATAAGACATTTTATTGCTAAAAATAAGATTTTAAAAAGATTGTTGCAAACCTACAATATTGAAAAAAACCTGTGCTTTTTAGATTTGTCATAAATTATAGCATAGAATTTACTCTGCATTCAAATTGGGCCTTGAGCATTAAATGAAAGAGCATAATACATTGGACAAATGCAATTTATACTTATAGTATGTATTCTACATAAGATGATTTTGTATCAGATTGATGGCATTTCAACCATTCAAGGAATGAAAAGAATTAACGATGAGTTGCAGCTCTTAAAAGGTGTGGTGCTGAAATACTTGACCTCTAAATGGGTTTTGACAAAATAAGAAACGTCGATTGAATTAGGTTAACTTTGATGTTTTTAATTAAAGTAATGTCATTGTACATGTGTATGTACAGAATAATATGTAGTTTGTTGCATTGGCAGCCTGGAAGCATAATAAGTGGAACTCGTTAGGTGTACTACTTTTTAAACACAATTGTTTTGCAAATAAAAAATTACTATTAAAAATACCAATTGTTAAGCACAGAATCATGCAAGAGAAAAATAGCTTGGTCTTGTCACAAAAGCATAATGTTATAAAATCAGTTCTTGTAATTAATAATGTCTGGAAATGTTAGTTTCAAATCTCTTTAATAAACATTTGATACTGTAGCTATGTAGGTAACACAAAGTTCCTACAAAATTACTCATTTTTTGAAGTTGAAGGAGGAACCCAGGGGGGGGGACTCACAACTTTTTGGGGAGGGGATGCTTATTGGAAGTGTTTAACAGAAACCCTAAGCGATACCAGCCTGGGCATGGCTCAGGTTGATTTCAAACCCTGAGAGATACCACCCAAAAGACTTAATTGGAGTAACATCAACTTGAATTGCCGATATAGGAATTTGTGTCTATGTTTGTATGATTCTGTGGAAGCCTTATAAGGCAGTGTTTTGTATGTAAATGTCAAAAGTTTGTCTCTTGCATCAAATCTTTAATTTTTGTCCCCCAAGAGGTGTTACAAGCATCCTCACCCCATAACGTTGGGGGTCACTCCCCTAGGGGTGGAGGAGGAACAGAAAAATTAGGTGTGTAGGGTTATCCAAGGAGTTGATGGTCATTACATTTGCTGTATTTTTTGGTTTATTTATTTCTAAAGTAAAATTATAAGCTATAAAATAATATTTAAGTTATGTACATACATTATTTCCATGTATTTTCTCCTATTCCTTTGTTTTGAAAATTATTAAAACTGACTTAGTGAAGCTAGCTGGAAAGCTGAGGCTATTTTTGGAAATAATTATATATGTTATCTAATTAACCAGTATTTTTAAAAGTCTAAAACAAGAATGGAAAATTCTCTTGTAAAACCAAATCATCAGAGTATGGTTGTTATTAAAATTGAATGACTTGCCTTGAATAGTATTTCCAGATTAATCTCACTTTGTAAAATTAATATATTTGTTTAACAAAATAAAATGGAAAAGGAAAACAACTCAAAAAAACTACATAATATCATACTTTGTTTTCTTGTGTGCATACTATTGGCTAATTCAAAACTGCTAAGCAGAATACCAAAGGTTTGATACCATCTCATGATCAGGTCATGCTGAGGGTTGATATTGTGTGTGACATTCTTTTGCCACAGGATATTAAGCTGTACTTTTAAGTCTTCTTGTCTGTCAATATTACTATCTTTTTTCAAGGATGGATTTGAGAAGAGTTAGCAAAGACCTGGCCAATTTTCTAAAAACCATCCAACGCATAAAGTGGACATAAAACTAATTATGATGACGATGATGAAGTCTTAAAGAACCTTGATTTACACTGTCTTGTAATAATTGTTGGCAGCGAGGGGGAAAAGGGCAATTTCATTCTTAATCGGTTATACAAAACTGTATCATCCAATCTTTCCCTCAAACATTATATATAGGTCCACCAAAAGTATTAGGTATCACAAACAACCTGGCTTCTAGATCTATACCAGCAGTTTGTGTTAACCAACTGAGTTGTTATTATTAATTCTTATTAATTCTTATTTTACTGTATCAATTGTCAGAGTGGAAGAACCAGTCATTGTTGCCTGCAAGTTACTGAATGGACATTTGTATAAAGGAAAAGAAATTGGTCGAGAGCAAATGGTAAGTTGGAAATGAAGTGGCAAGGCTGGTAGGTAACGATTCTGAGTGTCCTTCCAGCCTGTTACTTTACAAATGGATGCCTAGTGTTGATTCAGTTTTATATTATATATACTATACATACAGTACATAAAATATTAATCACAATCTCTCAGTGAAAAAAAACTCAGGCTCAAGAGCATAACTCTCAACCAGTTTAAGACCCTCTTAATCAAGTACTATATATAATTAGTAAAATAGTGCTTGTACATGTACGTTGCTATATACTACCCAAATGAAACTACGTCATTTAAGACAATATGTATGAATACAACACTGTGTGCCCCCCTGGACACGACCATCTCATGTTGTTTTTAGATTATAGCTTTTTTGTTCTACCTTAACTTGTATTTTTTAACGTTTTTTGTTCCTTTTAATATGGGCCCACAGTAATTGGCTCCCGGCTGTTGTGGTGACCCTGTCTACACCTTATGTATATTGT
>ERZ1740055.160-NODE-160-length-14062-cov-7.265153_pt1 | contig 14062 bp, 8 predicted proteins | sample MGYA00581747_ERZ1740055 | MGnify/ENA primary metagenome ERZ1740055 (study PRJEB43018, sample SAMN04849739) | marine metagenome | isolation source: floating plastic debris | place: Pacific Ocean | collected 2008-08-28 | study: EMG produced TPA metagenomics assembly...
CAAGTGGAGAAGGAGAGCAAGAGTGTTGGTTTGGAGAAAAAGGATGCCATGAATCAAGTGAGATGGACAGTGTGAGTTATACATGTACAGATTGCTGTCAAAGTGGGGTAAATCTGGCCACCCCCATTTAAGGGAATAAACCCAGATCAAAATTGGATACTAATTTATACATGCTTATGATTTTATAATATTTTTCTGTTTAATGTTTCTTCTTGATTATGTTGACTTTATTTGTTCTGCCATTGAACATTAAAGTTAATATTTAATTTATATAATTCATTCACATTAATGATTGCACTTACTTGAGCTCCAACCTTAAGTTCAATTGTCTCTCCGACTGGAAGATGGTTGTTTAGCAATCTTGTATAGTTCTGATCACTGTCAGATGCAGTGAATAGGCGCGACTCTTCTTCAAGCTGTTGTAGATGCAGATCATTGATTTGATTGACATTTTCTTTGTGTGTACACAACTTTGTGGCCAAGATGCCATTTCTATTAATACTGTTATTCCTTGTAGTGCTTAGTTTGTTGGTCACCTGCTCAGGACAGCTGCAATTATAATTTACAAATGTATAAATATTATAATTATAATAATTATTTAGTGGTTATTTTAACACATTCACCAGGCTATATTGCTCTTCTCTGACCATTCCTTGATATATGAATTATAATTTAATATTATAAAATTTATAATTATTTTTTTAATTAACTAAAGAAAACTTGAATACCATAGAACACTACAAGACAAGGCTGAAATATATTAAAGTATAAAATTAATATAATTATAAATTTATACTATAACAATTTTAAAAGTTTAGTAATTAAATAATAAATGAATTTAAAAAAAAATTAAACAACAACTGTTAAGGTAGTCACATACAAGAGCATGTCTCTAATGGCTCTTCCATAAAAGGGAAAACTTGTAGAAAACAAGCAGAACTAAACAAAATATACAAAACAATATTAGGGTTCCACCCAGTTGAGGAGTCCTGGGACCAGTTGGTTAACTTATAGAGAGAACTGCTGACTGTGTAGTTGTAAGATCACTGGAAGGGCAGGTGTAATTTGCAGAATGCCGAATGTGAGTATGGTATATTTGGTCAGTGGAAAAAATGTATATCCATTCACCAACTTTTCTGTAATTGCAGCCATAAAACTTTCCATTTGTGCGAGTTGGGTCATTTTAGGGTTAGGGGAAAGCTTATGGTTACCTATAGGGTTAGGATTAAGGTTTATTCTTGCATGGATGTACTTCTGCTGACCTAGTAAACGGTAGTTGCATTCTGCAAATTACATCCACCATCACTGGGAAGTATATCTAGATCTGATTTATGGCTTTTGCTGATAAATCCTTATATCTCTGAAACTTTTAAAAATACAGTAATTATATATTACTTAAATTTTATCATGTTAGACCAAGTATGTACCAACCTTCCTACTCGAATGTTCTGAAGTAAGGATATGAACACCGGATCTTTTTGCCTATGAACTTGCATCAGTTCAATGGTAATTTTAACACAGTCATTCCATGATTTTGCCTGTATTTCATGCAAAATAGAACATTTATATTTTAACTGTGAACAATAGAGAAAAAGCTTAGTGGTAACCTAGTTGTGATATTCTGTCTAGTTTTCTGACTTTGTAAGGATGGAAAGATTATTGGCTTTGGCATAGAAGGTAGTCACATTAAAGAGATTTAGATTTTAGCAGAGCCAAGAATCAGACTCAGGACCTCAAGCCTTATATAACTTACTGCTGAAGAGCTGTGCTACCATGTCGCCCAGTAATCCACTAGTCCACACACTAGTAAATGGTAGGCTGCAAACTTGTCGTCAAATTAGTCCAAACTTGTGTTTGTTTTGAGTTACAGTTTTATAATCATTGAAATATAGTCTGACTGACTCTTCCGTGTTAATTCTTTATTCAGTTTAAACTTGACCAGTTAGAATCAGAAAAAATTAGCTAGTAACTAATGATATTTTGTTTTAACTTTTACATTTTTTTGATGCAAACCCATACTCATGTATGTTTAAATTAGCCAGACAAAGCAGTGCTGCAGTGTGTCTCGTTATGCAATCTTGCAAACAATGAATAAAAAATTAGCAAAAAGTTCCACATTTTCAGTTGAAAATTATATAATTAGTGGGTGACTTATATGCCGTGCCAACTTATACGCCAAGAAATATTGTCATGGTAAAATCGATGAGACAGTCACAGAAATTGTAAGACTAATCTGTTACCATGGAAACAACCCCCAGCCTGAATGATACCAACCTGGAAACAGAACTTTTTTGTTTCATTTTCTTTTGCAACTGGAGGCAGTTGAAGGAAGTCGCCACAGAGAATCACCTGAATTCCACCAAATGGGAGATCATTTTTTCGCACTGTTCTTGCAACTGCTTCCAGTTTATCAAAATATTCAGCATCAATCATTGAAATCTCATCAATAATTAAGTGTCTACATCTGCGCCATTGTTGGGCAATACGTGGCCTTAATGCCAGCTCGATACACTGCTGTAACTCAGCTGTGCCACTCCCAATGCCTTTGAAAAAAACACATAATTTAATATATCTTATATCTTAAATGAGTTAAATGGAAAGCTATTAAATAAATTAAATAAAGAATATTTGTAAGTTTTATAGTTTGGATGTATAATGTTTAATAAAATATTTTTTTATAACCTTTACATCTTGTTGATGTGTATTCCTCACTCTACAGTAGATCTCCCCCCAACCTCCTTTTTCAAGTTTTAGTTTGAAGTACCATCAGTTATAGAACTTTATAGTGTGTTCCTATGGCCGCCTTGCCAATATTCAGCATCAATCATTGAAATCTCATCAATTATTAGTTGTCAACATCTGTGCCATTGTTGGGCAACACATGGCCTCAAAAAAAATTTGGTATTAATAAACTGTTTGTTTGACTTTTAAACATAATGGCAGCCAGCTGGAGGTTTTATAATAATAAAGAAACTTGATGTTAGGAGTGTATTACACAATTTTTCCTACAATTCATAGGTATTATATCATTTTAAGATTAAATGCTCCCCAAGAGAAAGTGGAGGTCTTATAACACAGGGACTCTGATCTTTTTTTCAAGAAAGTGGTTTCTTCTTCAAGTTCGTTGATTGAAAGTAAGGGATAATTTCCATACTGGGGCGTACTGGGTCCTGTTGGGTTAGGGTTAGGATTAGCTACATAGAAAATAGGTGAGATTTTTGTGCATAAACTGTCTGTATAATTAAGTACGCCCCAATATGGTACGGAAATTTTACCGAAAGTAATTGGCAGATAAAGAGACAAGACATTTAATGACTGTAACACCACTTGCTCCTACAAACTATACCACCTGAATTGTTCAGTTAAAAGGTGCAATTCAAAATCCATTTGTTTATTCTTTTTTATTTTCTTCCTTTAATTTGTAACTAAAATTTCTCTATCTGGCAATTAAAATAAATCTATATGTTCGAGATATAGAGGCATGCACCTTTAGTTTTTTATTGCCCTACCAAATTTAACCAAATGATTTTGAGGGTGTTCCAAAAGATTTAGAAAAAAAAATCCCTGCAAAGAGAGAGCTCAAAAAAAAAACTCCTATACCGTGAAAAAAAAAATCTGCTGCTGCAGAACAAGCAAGTTTTATACCTGCAAATGCATGCAACGTGGTTCCCCCGATTTGACAAGCTGCCACACCGGTGCTTGCAGTTATGGCCACATTTTCAGGAGGTAACATTCCGATTAGTTGCTTGAGCAGAAAAGATTTCCCAGTGCCAGCGCTGCCAGTGAAAAATATACTTCGTCCAGCTTTCACCATCTTTACTACAACCATTTGCTCGGCTGTTAGTTTGCTCTGGCAGGAAATAAAGCTGTTTAATCTTTTTCGTGGAATATCACTAGAAATGCTTGTCATTTCTGAATCTGGCAATCTGTTTCTTTTGATTCTTTTCGGAGTTGTAGAATCGCTGTTCACGCTACTAAATGGTCGCTTAATACCTTGGTCATATTTCTCGTTCGCGGCGAGGAAATCTTTGTTTGTAAGGGGACTAATTTGCTCGAAACAACGTGGTCTCTCTCCTAACATCCGCATTCTCTCACTTGTAAATCCTTTGTTCTTATTCTGTGCGAGTTTAAGTGACATGCATTTGAGAAAAGCCACAAGTTTGTTTGGAGCACAATTCGAAATCATGATTTGAACATTTAGTTGCAATAATTTTATTGTTGCTTTTCCTTCTTTAGCGAATCGTTTGTGGATGCTGATATCGCGAAGTCTATATTTGTGTGAGAGCGGCGATTGAGCAGCGACAAGTCTCAGTAGAATATCACCGAATTCGTCTCTTCCCAGCACGACTGTTACTGTTTTGAATGAACGCCGTTTGGTAATAACTCCAGTTGAGTTAGTTCGTTCGACCACTACAGAACACTCTAACTCTCCAACTTCCATGTTTGTCAATATTCAATTAGTGTGCCTCGCAATTTTTTGAAAATGTTACAACAAAATGGATTAAACTGTAAATTAAACAAACTCACAAATCTGTACTCTTTTACTTCAACATGTACGGTGTCAATGATCAGACATTCGATCGAACTTTAAAATTTGGCAGTAGTCGAAATCAACCAATCAACAGTCTCTAAATTTTTATTCGTCCCCAGGCTGCCGCGCGTGTTTATACTGGAGTTCAAAAACCGACAAAGTGGGGAAAATATATCCTGATAATCAAACATACATTCAATGAGGCTAGAGCTCTGAAAACCAAAATTTTAATTTTTCTAGAATAGCTTCTTGCTACCAATATTTAATAATTATACTAAGAAGTCGACGTGAATATTCAAAAAGCTACTATTCACTGTGACCGAAGAGAATAGTTGTTAAATTATGAATGGAAACGTGCTGAAACTGAATGGCATTTGAATGGTTGTCTCCAACGTTAGTTTTAAATTCCTTTTGTTGTGAAACCAGTCTGAAAAGAGTAAAACTATTACTTAACTGTTAACATGATAAATAAACAAACAAATAACTTGTATCGCATTCAAAATTCGAATTCACCCAAATTACCTTGAAAAATAAACAGTCCATATTTTGTAGCTTTCTTGGTATTTTCTGGAATTGCATTTATCAGCATTTGATCTCCGTGACGGTTGCAATACGGGTCGGGAATTTTCCGCCGCCATTTCGACAATGAACATCATCCCGAGTGGATAGTGCTTGTTATCCCGAGACAGCGAACCAATGAAATTACGCCATCTAAGGAGGTTCCCGCGTAGTATGTGCTATATAATTTCATTTATTCACTATTCACTAGTTTGTTTTTAAAAAGGGGCACTCATTCTCTCTGAAAAGAATTTCTAATTCTATGAAAACGGAAGCACATATGGCACACTTTTACTCAGTCTAAATACTATGTGCTATGTTGATACAGCGGACACCTGTGGTGTATAGCCGTCTTGTTAGAAGGGTAAAGTCGGTATATTCCATAAATTAAATTTAGTAGTCTTATTTTGAAAATGTATGTTGGAATATACGAAGACTACAAATGAATCCTTTCACATAATCTGTTTATTACTACTGCTTGCTTTCATTTTTCTGATAAAAGCTTCGATGGCCGAATAACAAGAGCTCGGTATATAACTACTAATATACTCGGAAATATTTTTTGCTAGAAACTTGGTGAGTTAAAAACATAGAAATCTTTGAATAATTAATTTGAAATAAACTTCCGACTGGTGTTCAGAGTTTTTTTTATGAGTATTGTCGGTTTAAAACTAAAAGAAGACAGCAGGGATTTGGATTTTAAAAATATTTAATTTATTCTAAACAACAAAATGTTTCTTCTAAACTTAAATATGAATATTTTGACTCTAGCTATCTCCGTTATCAATCCCACAAATTAAACTGCAAGTTAAACCGACTCTCTGTCTACCCTCATTCATAAACTAATTTCTGTTGAAGAATTGTACTCGGTTGTTCTACATACAAAACTTAATTTATAAATCAGTTGCTTTTAAGATGCCGACAAATAACAGCGGTTATGTAACTAAGAACGCAAGCATTTTAATTTTCAAGATGAAAAGCAGTTCAACCTCAAATCTAGGCGTATTTTTTGAAAACGTAAAGTATTATATATATGCTTTTCAGCAGAAATATTAAACTTTTAGCAATTAATGCTTTTTTTGTTTTAATAATTAATAAAGCTGTTTCCGTTTGGGCTGTAACAATATAGTTTAAAACGGCAAACTATGTTTTCAGTAAACTTATATTTAATTTTTAAACAACAAAGATATTCTTTTGCGTGACTTATTCATTGAAGTTATATTAAAATTTACACATCACTATCAGATATTTTGATAGTTTAGATATTCCCACGTTTAATTATCCAAACCAGAAAGAATTACAAACAATTAAAAACGATATTTGATGGTTTTCCGTGGAATTTTTGATGGCTCTTTTAATTAACTATGTATTATAAACAAACCCGGCTCTATATATTTGCCGCTTGTATAATAAAAATTCCCTACCAATTTGATAAAAAATTAAAATTTCTCAAGTTACGTCTTTAAAAAAAGGCGTAGGTAATTCATCTATGCTTTCTTCAATTTTTTGTTTTGCACTCCATGATCGATTTTTAAGTAGAAATTACACATCTAAAAATTGTATAGAAGTTTAAAATTCTTGGTTTTTATACAATCCTAAGTGGGATTTGTTAAAGCATATTTTCAAAAATGGTTTTTCAATTTCAACTGTCATGAACTGACTTTTCTTTCGTAATGTGCCAAGCGAATGTCAAAAATTGCGTTTTGAATTAGCTATTTATCAAAATCTTTACTTAATCATGGGCGTAGCTAGTATTTTTAAGAGAAGGGGGGGATGGGGGATTCAAATCACTAAAATCTGTTTGGTCAGTGATAAGTATCACAGTGAGGTCGCTCTAAAAATTGACACAGTGAAGGATCGAAGTGTGAAAGACTGAGAGGGGGGTTCCAGAACCCCTGGAACTCCCTCCCTGGCTAGGCCCTGTTAATTTGTCAAATAAAATAACTTGAGATCAGAACAACTTTGTTTTACTTAAATCTCTGAATCAGGGATCCAGTTTGGTTGCAAAACTCTTTAGGGAAATCGTTAATATAAGTGGTAAATGCCAGTCAGATTATATGAGATGTGTCATCAAGTGAGTTCGAATTTAGCTAAACAGTTCAGTATGGCTCAAAGCGTTTTTGCAAAAACACCCCGGGAATCTGATTCAAATTTTTAATTTAGCCAAAACAAAACAAAAAAGGAGCTTTCATTCGGAAACCAAAATTTAAGGACAATCCAGTAAAAAAAGCAAGGCAGCATCGAACTAGTTACTTGAGGTATATATACAAGACTTTCAAAGAATTTCATAAATTTCAGTGACTACTTGAAGGTTTAAAGTTTTGATGCTTACATTTACCCGTCAGTTAACTTCCATCAGATATTATATCACAACTATAAGATATTATAAAACAATTAGATAATAAGTTGAAATTAAAACATATACTATGGCAAAACCACCGTGTTCTGCGAATTAAGAACAGCTATAAATATTCAAAAGTATCTTCTTATATCAATAAAAAAGACGACTTGCTAGTTGCCGATTGCGAATTAAGCATAAAAGTAATTTAATATCTTAATACCGCAAGGTTCGTTCCAGTAGATAAAATGTATGGTTTCAATTAAAAATAAACACTCGTGTAGTTTCAAGAATGGTTATCTCTCAAATAGATTCCAAGAGATTAACTATTTGAAAGCAATTCAATTTATCTCCCAGGCTGTTTCCTTTTCTTCCTTTTCGTAAATGAAAGTTTTGATTTTAGCAGCATATTGGTTAAATTAGTTCATATTCCTTTTGTCACACAAGTTCGGTTTGTAATTTCTCTCACATTGTCAGTAAAACTGGAAACCACAACGCCGAACCCTGGCATTGAGCAAAATGTCTTAGACTAGTGTTTTTGCTCAGTGTTAAATCAACAAAAATGCGTTATTAATTATCTGTAAGATACGCTTCCAAGAGTCTGAAATGGCCTAACAGTTCAATTTTTTTGTCGAAAACTAAAGACACTATTCACTCAGGCGTGGTGACCTGCGCACACGATAGAACTTTGTCTTCAAATCCCGATTTAAAAACCATTCAGATAATTTGAATAGCGTTTTGAGGGTTTTCTCGTATGAAATAAATACGATCACAAAACTTAGCTGGAGTACGGAACCAAAATGAAATTTTTACATTATTGGAGAGTTTCTTGTCAGATTTTAATTATTCTAAATAGGTGGAATGTTGTGGGTGGAAAGCAGATTTCCTGCAATGGCCTTAAAATCCCTCTACAAAGACTTGATTTTTACCGATTAAATTCAAGATAAAAAACACACGTTCTCCTACTCAGAAAGAGATTGTTTTAATACAATGGGTCAATCGAGTTATAACTGTGTTTTTGACTTCTGTTATACAATTTTGAGCACAGAAATACTGAAGTCGCAACCATTTAAAATGTCTTTTAAGTCCCAGGGAAAATATTCAAAACAGCAGTTTTATAGCAAAAGCGATGCTCCTGTATTTGGTAAATTTTTCCATTAGTACTTTCAAATTTTAACGGATTAATTTGTTTGCGGGACTTGAGTCAGTTAAGAAGTCCTGGGATATTGTACCGAAAAACTGATTTTTATAACCCGTGCAAGCTTAAGACTTTTGTTTAGCTAAATTATTTGTGTTCTGCACAATGCACATAAAACGAAAACCAAATCCTTATTGATTGTTGGTAAATATAAAAAAATCTAGTGTAATTTGTTTATATAAATGTAGTTTAGGAGTTAATACTACACACGTAATATTTTTTAAATTCAGCATTTACAAATTGTTGGTTGGATATTTCAGTCCGTCGCAAATAAGATGTTTTTAAGTTGAGTTCATTCGCTGGGTCCAAAAGAATTTAAAGTTCTGTGTTACTTTGGTAAAGTCATTTTTTTGTCTGGTATTCATTACATTCAATAACGAAAAAAACACCATTTTTGTCTAATTGTACTGGTTGAATTAATAATTTATTGTTAGCCAAGAAACATATTCAAGTTCACCTGCTTTTGAAATGATAGGAAGTTTTGTTTAGCCTTTTTAGAGTTTTTGTCTATATTAGCGGGACCTTCCGTTAACCACAGCAATTAAAAACGAATATGTTTTAGTTCTTTTTATTTAATCTGCTACACAAAGTCTCTTTATATAAAATATGAACATACTTCAAGTTGTAATAAGTAGAATAGAGCTTTGATTTTAAGAATTCCTCCCTATGGAAGCAATGAACGTTTTTTTATGCGGGGTGTGAAAACATTTCTGTTTATACTTTCATCGACATTAGGTATTAATGAGGCGGTTGTACAAGATCGTGAAGGGTTAGTGATTAGCATTTGATTAAAATTAACCGATGATTTTTCAGCAGGATATGACGCAGGCAGGAGGTACCCTGCCTTATTGTAGCGCTCCGTTCCGAAAATACGCAATAACTTGCCTATCACCCGCGTAAAAAGAAAACAAGTTGGCCATCTCGATAAGCAACCATAACAAACCACCAGTCATCAACAAGAGACACAGCAAATTTTGCCGTCATTGGATTTAAACTGCTCCCAGTTGACGTCTATATCAAAACGGCTGTTTAAAAACTGACACTAAATTTTTGTTTTTTTTTTTCGATTTCCCAACTCAACGCATAAGCAATGAAATATTTCCACTGCAACAAGTTACTCCTGCATATATTTGGTCTTACCTGGTATTTGTTTCAAGGTAAGTAACAAGTAACATTTTTTCGTGAAACTCGAGAATTTCACTGAAATTGTGATTTATCTAAACTGAAAATTCTAACCAGCCTCAATTCAAAAACAACAGCCAAATTCATTGCTCGCCCTAAAGACTTTGAAGCTGTAGTTGGTGAAAACGTTACTTTAACTTGGGATTACGAAGTGCAATGGAAAATAGCCAGGCAAGGAAAGATTAGTTTTGGACTGGTGAATCAAAACGGCACGGAGTATAGGGCAATATTGGTGAAAAACATAGAATATATGGAATTGGGTGAATTTCAGAGTGTTGTACTTAAAAACCCAGTTTCGAGTTCAGACGATTCTGAGTTTTCAAGCCTACGAAACAGAAGTTCGTCGGTGAAGAATCCTGCGGCACAGTTTACGATTTCCAATTTATCTATGCATGATTCCAACAAGTACTTTTGTCAGCTGAAACTCGGACGCAATGCATGGGCTGCTGTCAGAAGCTATGTAACCTTAAAAGTTGTAGGTAAGGAGCAATTATATAAAGTGAATTTCTTTCTCATTGTCTCTGTTTGGCTTTCATTCATGTTTGACATTTGTGTCGTCCTGTTCGATGACACAAATTTACTTCGCGCAGATTCGAATTTTGTTGTGCGTTAGCTGTTCTTCCCTCAAAACTATTTTTGTTTTTCGCCTTACTAATAAGCCCAAATATATTCTAAGCAAGCATAAATTGGTATTTTATGATGAAAATATACAGATTTTGTCAGTGAATCTTATAACTAGCTTCTCTAAAGTTCACTAAAGTTGGTTATATAGAAAATCCGCATTTGAATTTAGAATTTATCTTAAGATTGAAATCATATAATTTTTATCAGTAAACATCTCAAACCACAAGTGACTTTCTGATCTAATTTTGGTCAAGTACAAATCAATTTCAGTTTGTCATACTACCCCTCAATACAAGAATAATTCTAGCTGTAATTTTTGGTAAGATTATTCGGTAAAAATACAAGCGAAAATCATGATTTCGAGAATGGTAAATACGCGCTAGATTTATAAATGATAAAGCAATCTTTCATATAAAACGGATTCGTGTTGGGAATTCCGTACGTCCTACTGTTCTGTGTTAGGCCGCCAAACTTTATTTAAAAGAATTTAAAAGGTTTCAGTAAAACTGGGAGCCACAAAGGGCTACCCAACAAACAATGTAATGAACGCTGCCGTTGACCGTGGTTGGCCATTTTTCAAACTGTGCTAAGACAGCCTTCAGCTCAGCGATTTTATTAACGAATGTACGTTGTTTGACTATTATTAAGACTTCATTAGTTTGACATGCAGCAAAAGCAAGGCAAAATCACTCAGCAAAGTTGAAAACAAGCCACATCAAAATTTAAATTTAAAAAATGAATATTTGTGTTTTCCGTTGTTTTCTTTAGACTTTCAGTTTCGCAGCGTTCATAGCACACGACAAAGACGTGTCTTGTCAAAAAAAATTACCGTTCAAATTGAACTTCTGTCGAGGGCTAGTACATAAAATAAAAATCCATTAGCAAATTTCTGTCAAACTGATTCAATTTTAAATCAAACATTCCCCATAATTTAAAAACGGAAGAAACAGACGGCTCTCTAAAACGATTCTACACTTTAAAATATTAAAATCAGCAAAACGAAAATCTGTTAGACGTCACGTGGCTAATACCTGTCAGCCAACAATAAAAGGCGGAGACATTGTAATTGATTTTTAAATTCCTTTGTTTGTCTCTACTTTTTCTGACATTCCACACAATTACGACGAACTGAACGGTTGAAATTTGTCAAGTGAACGACTTAACTGGCAGATAGTTGAACTGAATGCTTTACCACTTGCTGATATGTTAATCAAAAATGAGTTTTAAAAAAGGTTATTTTGGTTCGAGAAATAATGTCTTTAATTTCTACATTTAAAATTTTCATTTTTTCTGCCCAAATTTTTAGTTGTATGCATACGTTTGAGGGCTTAAAAATTGTTTTCTCTTCTTTCATTCTATTTATATACACCGAACGCATTTAATATACTTTCATTTTGTAAAGTGTTCTAAATGTTTCACTAAAAGTCTAAAATCCATTGACAAGTAAAGAGAAAAAAATGAGACTCACTGACATTCGTCGCTCTCAATGATAATTCTCTGTTTCTTGATTTCCTTTTGCGTACAGCACTCCTGTTTAGACTCATTCGTGTAGATATTCACAGTGCCAACTTGACAAAAAATGGCACATGTGCACCGAGAGCTGGATTGACTGATGTTGATGACCTGGTTCACTTTCTTCAATCCTGAAACCTCCTACTGAGCCTGAGGGAGTTGGAATAATAGCGCCCGAACCGCTACAGAGCACGGATGAAATATGTTGCTGTCGTTTTTCTGAAATGGTCGAGTAATTGTTCAGAGAGTTAATGTTTTTATATCCAGTTGTTTGAACAATTTCGTTGGCTGGGATATTTATCAAAGAGCTTTTGTACCTAGTGCTTTCTTGTGCTATGGTTAACAAGCATCTTCTCTGACTGAAGTTGCGGCGCTGCCACCAAGTTTTTCATCATCGATCTAAGATAATTCACTCCCAGCGGAAAATTTTAATACAATCCTTTTTCTTCTTTAGGAACTTCCGTGTTAGTAGCTAGATAAAACGGGAAGTCGTCACGCATCATTGATTCTGGGCGTTTTTCTTTATAGGCCAAATAGCTGGTAACAGGACAACGCTCTCGATGTTTTGGGATTTCAAACATCTTTGGCTTGGTATATCTGACATTTTTCGGATTTTCACCCGATCGTGTTTTTGTTTGTCGCTCGATGTAAAACTTCACATAGCGAAGGCCGTCTGCATTAGTTTCTAGCTCCAAATCACCACAAAAAAGGTCTCTCTGCTCTTGACCCGGTCGCATTTCATCATCAACACAGTTGTTAAAACAAACGGTACTTAGAAGTGACCTCGGACTGTGGTTACCAAGCGAACCCACTCTATAAAAGTGATCAGTCTCTTCATCTGTAATTTGGTTGGCTTTGTTTGGCGTGTTTCCCTTTCCGATCGAATAGAGATGCTTCTGCTTCTTTTTTAACATCTTGAAGCCCGTTGAATTATTTTTTCATTAAGCAGGGAGAACTTGTAGCCTTTTTTACGGAGATGTCGTTCTACACTTTGTAAAAATCCTCTAATAGAGGACGGTTCGTATTCCTCGCGGTTTTTCTTTCGCACACCCAGCACAAATTTGATTGTTATTTTTTGAAGCTCGCCGGTAGGAATGTCTGTTATGTCCCTTGTCTCACCTTCACTTTCTAAAAAAAGCTTTGTAGAGCTTTAGGTCATATTCGGTTTTCCGTTTTGTGTTAGCATTTTCTTGCTCTTCGCTGAAAGTTCTTTTTTCTTCTGAGAATTTGACAAACCTCGACGCCATTGCAAAGCCGCCAAGATTTTTTTCAAGACCATGACGTCATCGATATCTTCACGAGCGAGGATATGGAAAATACGAAACTTTGGGTCCCGGATGTAGTTTCGTATGGAACATACGAGTTGTCTATTTTTCGGTAAAACACTCATGTTTATATAATAAATAAGTTTAACTTTCGGTATTACGAACTGTCGAGATTATGGAAGTTCGTACACTTCATAAGGTCCTCAGCAAACATTTTTATTGCTTTTCTCTCGTTACAACAAACACCGCGGCGTAGACATTCTGTGTGGAAGAAAATACAAAATATTTATAAAAAAGGGGGGATTTTCTAGTCAAAACGACCAGAGTGTGTTAATCTTTTACTGATTTCAAGGCAATTTTTTTTGTCTTATCACTGTTCTTGACAGACGAAATTTTACGTGTAGGCTTCGTTGGGCGACATACCTTTTTCCTTGGCTCGCGAGGACTTTATAACTATCACTGCCAATAGCGAGGTTATCAGATTTTGTCAAACATTATTTTGTGTTCAACAGGAATCTCCAAACCCTTTCTAGCTCCACTGTTTACTCGCTTTCCACAGACGACACCTTCTCTATGACACACTCGTTTCAAGAATAAAGAAACAACTTTGGACAATTCTAAAGACATTTGTTCCCTCAACTCGTCCGTTATTTTCTTTTATGACTACAGGGTATTTAAGAGAGAAAATCGGTAATTACATTGTAGTGACATTTTACCTAGCATTTCACCAACAACCTGAATCTTTTTTTTTTTTTTTTTTTTTTTTTTTTGTTAAAATATTTTTGGTATAACAGCGCTGTAGGACAAAGTGACAGACCAGGGGGGTAAGAAAAAAAGAGTTGACTGTAAGGGGG
>ERZ1740055.161-NODE-161-length-14057-cov-6.780317_pt1 | contig 14057 bp, 2 predicted proteins | sample MGYA00581747_ERZ1740055 | MGnify/ENA primary metagenome ERZ1740055 (study PRJEB43018, sample SAMN04849739) | marine metagenome | isolation source: floating plastic debris | place: Pacific Ocean | collected 2008-08-28 | study: EMG produced TPA metagenomics assembly...
CAGTTTGAAAATCGATGCTGCTCGTTTTTCCACCCGCGTACAAACTTGACTCGCATCAAAATAAAGTTCTTGCATTTGAGTGTATCCTGACTTCTAATTGGCTAATACGACCAGGTGATTCCACGCGACATCATCTTGCTACTAGACAAGTTGATCTATGGTAGGAACACGCGCAGCATCTACAGTCAAGTTTTGTTGCAAAAAGTAGAACGGTCTTTTACTTTCTGCAACAAACTTTTTAAACTTGCAACAGATTATTTTGATGCGAGACAAGTTTGTACGCGGGTGGAAAAACGCGCAGCATCGTTATTTAACCTGTTTCGCATCAATATTGCGTGACGAGTAGGGGATTTTGTTGCTCGTATTAAAGTGCCTTTATTTAGAAAATAAAATAAGTCAATGAGCTGGCAGAGATCAGAGCGCGAGCTGATGATAAACCGGAGTATTTTTTAAGTGGCCTTACCAACAAATGCGATTTTATTTGACTTCCTGTATGACCTTATAGTTGCTTTGCTCACTTCTAAAACAAATTCAACATCTTTTATAATTTTACGTTCCAACGCAATACGCCATTTTTCTAATGCAAGTTTTTGCCAGTTTTAGACCTCTCTGGGGGCAACATAGTTTTGCTCGGTCACATTTTGTCTTATTAATTAACCTGATTTGCAGTTTTTTGCCCTCACAAAGGAATGGAGTGAATTAAAATTTGCATCTCAGTGAAAAATAATGTATCTATATAGCTGCAAGTAACATTTACATAAATGTTACATTTTTGCCAAACTATTGAAAGAGAAGCTGAATCCCTCACTTTCTCTGAATAAACCCACAAAAAATAAAACAGAGTACGTAGAAATAATAGAAATACTGCAATAAAGGAAATAAACACTGTGCGTTTTGATGCTGTCTTTTGACTTCACCATGCACCAGCCCAGAAAAAATCATAATGCGGTGTTCTCCATTGCGATATATTTGTTCCTCTTGAAGTTGATTTTTAGGAACATGGCTTAAAATATTTTATAAGAACATTTTTAGAATCCCAATATATGTATTTTGACTTTTGACGCCACACAGTTACTTAGTAGTGAAATAGCTACTAAAGATTTAAGGGCCACAATTTTTATTGCTTTCATAGCCTTGCGATAAAACTTAATCAAGCTTAGTAGTAACTATATGCTAAAGAAACCAGATAAAACTAAACCAAGAATCGGAGGCAGAAAGAGGGCATGAACACAGCAATGTTAAGTTACAATTTGCCAGATGTTTCCCTCAGTATAACTACTGAATTTTTTATGCCAAATGTTAGTTGAGGTTTTTTTGCATGCGAACAAATATCACACGATATTAAGGTACAAACCTAATGAACAGACTATGTCTTCTGTATCTTTCCAGCGTTCCTGTTATTTTTCGACAAGACATGTCCATTTGGTATATTAGACTTGGAGGTTTTCACTGTTACGTGAACTGAAGGCCTTTCTTCATCCGGGGTTTCTCCAACGAGTGGGTTTACAAAAGGAACTGAAAATGGAACTTGGAAAGGCGGCAGCTGTGGTAACGGCGGATTAAAAATGGAAGATGGGGGAAAAGGAGGGCGAATCAAAGGTACAACAGGGGGAGGTTCCTGTGGAACTTCAACAGGCAGTGGCCTTAGTTGCGGTAGTGTCTCAACCGGAAGCAACCGAGAAGGTGGAAAAAGTATCCTTTGCGGAGGATTGGGAACTAAGGGTAATGTTTGCGCAATACTTGGGAGTTGGTTAGTTGTTGGTGATAGTTCAAATATGTTGCGATTGGGAAGAACATTTGGGTTAACTTCAAACATTGGCATCACTTCTTGTCTCTGAAACGGTTGAAGTTGAGGAACAGCATTTAAATTAGAAATCATCTTCCCCTGTAACGGTGAAACAGGAGGTCGTGGCAAAATAACAGGATCTTGTTGAGGAGCGGCCATTATTTCGTTCAGTGGCAAATTATTAGCAATGAGGGCTTGATTCGGATTCGCAAGTTTTGGAGCTAGGTTATCATTGAACGGCTGAAAAATGTTTTTATCTTCCGCAGAAAGGAGTTCCCCCGCCCCATTTGCTAACCCTCCGATTCTTGGTTTCGGTGAGGCTTGCGCCCCAAAGTCTACAGGATCGGTAGAAACAATGTCGATAGGTTTGTTTGCATTAGTAGTGAAAGAAAATTGGTTACCCGGTCTTTTTTTGCTGGATTCTCCGACACCTCCACGCCGTTCTAGTAGTCCACTTAGTAATTCACCAAGCTGTCGCTTTGCTCTTCTATTCTCTGTTTTACTACTTGTTTTAGATTGAGGCGCTGAGGTTTTGTAGCTTCTCTGCCCATTGTTTTCCTTAACTTTCCAAACTTTATTCTTAAGTTTACTTATAAGTTGTGAACTCAACGAAGTTTCAGGAGGTACGGCCCCAATAATCCGGTCCTTTAGGACACTTGATTGCTTTTTGTTAGCGCGCGGCAGTTCCACTCGAGATTCTGGAACTTTCGATTTTGCTGTATTTATATTAACATTAACGTCTGCTTGAGGTGCACCGACAGTAACTGGAGGCTGTTGTGCTGTCGCGTAGAATGAAGGAAGCTCCATTTGATGGAAATAATTGCTACTCAACTGTTGAAGTGAAGGAACCTGTGGTTGTATCTGTGTTGTCACGGGAAAGGACAGAGGCGTTTTGGGGCCATTGCCTGCATCAATTTCCGGTTGCTGCTCCTCTACCACTTGCTGTTGTTGTGGAACTAGTTGCTGCTGTTGAGCCATTTGATCTTGGATTTGCAGGTTGCTGGGTGAACGTTCGTAAGTTGTCTGAGATTGCATCTCTTCAACTTGTTGCGGTTCTGCGTTTTCCCCAACTTGGCTACTTGTGGCAAAGGTTTGTGTTTCCTTTCCATCTTCTCCTTGTATTTTATACTGATATAATTGCCTCTTGGATAAAGGTTCCATTTCTACACTTGAATTATCAGTTCCTATTTGGTTATTTTTGTCTTCAGTTCTTTTAACTATTTTCTTTTTAGTTAGAGATTTACTTGTTGATGATTCTGGTGATGTGACAGAAAAGTTTGAGTCGGAGCTTACAGTTGGCCTCTTAAAATTGGTGTTATTTTTTGTCAACATGTCCGGAACATCTGATCTATCATATGAAACCTGATTGCTAGGAATCATGTGACTTAAGGGGTTTAACAAAGGGACGGTACCAAAAAGTTGTCTCTTGTTACGTTTATTTGCTTTTAGCTTGTGAATCAACACTCTGTGCCGTGGAAAAGAAATCTGTGATTTAGCTGTTTGAATGTTAACATTTACATTAGAATCACCATCAAAGGGTTGCAGTTGAGGTTGTGAATACGGCTGTAAGATGGTTTGAGCTGTTTTCACAACTTGCTTACCTTGTTGAACAGGTTCAGCTGTTAACAGTTCCTGCTGCTCCTGATTTTCTATGGGGGAGAAATCGTTTTTCGTAGCAAAATTGTTGCTACCGTCGAATTGTTGTTGCTGTTCCTGAACGTACGGCTGCAGTTGTTCTGCGTCGTGGGAAAATCCGGGGACAGAAGCAATAAATTGGCGTCTCGATTTATTTTTTACCATTTTCCTTGAGGAAAATTTTGATACTCTAGACTTGCGCTTGGCTACTTCTACTTTCACGGAGACGGCTGGATGAGGCCTTTCATTTATTTGGGATGGTAGATAAGAGTGATTGAGGTCATAAGCCGAACTAATTTTATCAAAACTACCAGGAAGTCGCTCTGACTCATTTATTACTAATGGTGCGGATGGTTCGTACGCTAGAGTAGAATCTGCAACATTCTCTGATGTTACAGGGACTTCTGGTTGAAAAGGTTGATTTTCAAAACCTGTCTCAGGTGCAGCAACAAATTGTTTTTTGTTAGCTTGTATTTTTTCTTTTAGTTTTGGTTTCCATTTTGCCTTTTGTACTTTTGCTGAAACAAGTCCTTGATGTTGAGAGAATGAATCTCGAGAATCAACTATCTTTTTTTGTGCAAAATTTCTATAATTCTTCGCTTGATCCTTGTTTTCACTTTTAAAATGTTCTGCATTGGTTTTGTCCTTTTCCCCCACAAGGTTAGGAGGTGTGCTATTTCTTCGTAATGTTTTCGCTTTTTTTCCTCTTCTGCTTACATTCGGTATAAAATGTTTCCTCTTTTGCAACTCACTTATAAGCATACCATTAGATTTAAGTTTTTTGTTAATGGGAATGGTGTTAAATTCGGGAATATGGGCTCCATTTTGCAGAAATGTTTGTGGTAGTACTTGCATTACGGGAAGACGTTCAAAAACAGATATACTTTGTCTCTTATGCTTTCCAATGGCATTTTTGTTGTAATCAATGTTTAAAGAAGACTTTTTTGCTGTTTTGATATTTGAAGAAACAAGCAGGCGATCTTGGATTTGGGGATCAGTACCTTGTGAAGCCATCTCCATCAACGGAGCAAACTGAGCTTGTTGTAACTGATAAGGTTTCTCATTAATTTGATGGTTAGATTGTATGAAGTCATCTCTTTTTTTACCTATTTCCTCTTTATACATTTCTTTTTTTACCTTTTGAATTCTTAGTTTCTTGTTTGTGTTCATTTGGGGTATTTCGTTTCTTTTCCCTGTTACCACATTAATGTTGACATGGGGTTGCCCCGAGTGTGCTAAAATTCCAGGATTACTTTGGCTTAAAAGAGGATTTGCTAATGGAATAATAAACCGATTATTTGTCAAGGTAGATATTGGTATGTAGTTGTATAACTGTCGTTTGAAAATGCGCGACCTTTTCTCGTTTTTCATTTTTCCTGGTTTTGGGATTTTAGACTTTGAAGTCTGCACATCTACGTTCACGTTTGGTCTTTGGTGGTGATATGGATGACCAAGATAAAGCGAAGACAAAAAATTAAGATAATCATTCCACAGCCTTCCCATATTTATATCTTTATCGTTGTCATTTTGAGGCATTTTACCATAAAAAGGCGAAGAAAGGACTTGCCCATGAAGGAGTGGGTTGTATAAAGCTGAGAAAGAGTTGTATGGACTAAGTGCTTGATGTACAATAGGGGAAGGGATATATGTTGGTAAATATCTCTGGAGTAGACCATTCATTAAAAGTGGACTTGCTGCACCGTTGAGACCAACTAATTGTCGTTTACTTCGGATTGATTTTTTCTTAGTTGGCTCTAATTCTCGATCTTCCGATCTTTTTCTTACAGTTTTTCCTTGATGGAGTTTTGGAACTTTTGGTACATTTGACCTTGAAGATTGCACGTTGATATTCACATTGGGCCGGTGCTTTTCTAAGTAGGGGTATAAAAGATTTGACCAATCGGGATGATAAGGTCCGGTGTACGGCAAATGGTACCCAAACACTGGCAAGTATGGGTTGATGCTAGACAATGGAAACATCGGATTGGGATTAAAAAACTCACGAGGTAGAGTTCTCATTGCTTGAGGTTGAAGAATAGCTGGAATTTGTCTTTTTCGTCTTTGTTTTTTATTGGTTGGAATATGAGATCTTGCTGTTTCAACATGCACGTTAACATTCGGTGCAACCGCTTTGGGAAGCATTGGTGAGATAGGGGGTGTTAAACTGTTTACCATAGGTAGGGACAATGGCTGCTTTCTAACAAAAGGAAAAGGTAGTGTGATACTTTCTTTAGCAATTTCGTTCCCTAAAATTTCTGGACTGTATGGTCCTCCCGTATGTAGCCCTTCCTGTGCGCTAAGAAGACCATCGCTTGTCAGCGATGGAGACTGAATGGTGGTGAATTGGTTAAATGGCTGATAGCTCACCTGTCGTTTAAATGTCGCTCTTTCTTTATCACGCAATGTTCTCCTGATGACCTTTGGTATCTCACGACGCACAAGTTTTGCTCTTACGTCTACCGGAGACCCACCTGGAATAGACGATAATGTTTGCGGTACTTCAATTGTTTCTCTTGTAGAATGTTGTTTATTCAAAGGCGAAATAGATTCAAACAGTGAGTGAGAACCAAGTAGTGATACTTGACGTTTGGTGATCTTTGATCTGAGTGTTTTCTTTTGAAGATTATCGTCAACAATCGCTGTAGTTTTCGTCCCTTCTAAGGAATGGCTGTCCGTTATGTCCACTTTGGGTTTTGAAATAGTTGATTTTGTTTCAGCTTTTTTCTCTTTCCCACTGTTTTCAGCCTTGTCTTTCCCGATCTCAGATCTGTAGTGAAGACCATGCACCCCTTGTAAGCCGTGAAAATCATCAAAACCAAACGCATGAACGTTCGACGGCACCCCAATGTAATTTGCACTGTGACCTTTGAACAAAACAATTAAAAATGTTAAATGCCAAAACAAACTAAATTAAATCTAAAAGCGTGATGCTTATTATTTTATATAATGAAACTCTGCAAGAACGCTTTCTTGATAGTTTTGTTTTGCAAAGCGTCGGCGTTTTTAGTAAAACGATATTTTAGACTCATCTTCTTTACTCAAAGTTGAAATGCTTGGATCATTTTACTAAGTGGGGTAAGTATTTGATCTTTCAAGTGTTAGTCCTTAGAATTTGTTGGAATGCTTTTGTAAAAATGTAGCTAAAATAAAATGGATAAGAACAATCAGAAACAAGAGAAAGAGTACACTCTGCTAGTGAAAAGTTCGTATTCTCACTAAATCTTTTTTTTGAGTTATTTTTTGCATAACCGTGTCATAAACACTTAATTGAAGTATCTCTGGTAGACATAGATAGAGTTGTAAAAATGTGTAATATAAAAAATAACTCTGACCTTTTGAATTTGATTGTAATTTGAAGAAGTTTAAAGAGTCATTCGAAACCTTAACTTTGCAGAAAAGTTCTTTTCTATCAAAAGAATTTTAAACTAGCTAACGTGTATATTTGTATGCCAAAATTTAAAAATAAAATGCTACCGTTTCATTATTGGTCAGAAGCAAACCAGAATTTTTTTTGAGTAGTTATAGTTAAAAAGTTTAAAAATGACATTACCTACAACAGATCCATGTGCTTCAAAACGTGCTGCTGGGTGATAAACGAACGTATCTTGGGAATGAAGAATGGGTTGATTTACAGCTGGGGGTGGCTGGTGAAATATAATTGGTGGCTGATGGTACACTACCGCTGGCCTGTGGACAATGACTGGAGGCTGATGGTAAATTATCGGAGGGCGGTGGAGCATTATCGGTGCACGGTGGACAACAATATCAGGCCGGTGGTAAATCTCCGGAGGGGCGTGGTAAATGATAGGTGGACGATGAATTACTATTGAATTTCTCTTAGCAGAATTTTCTACCTTTTCTTTTTGGGGATGCAAATGTTCTGTTTTATTTCGGTTCTTATTGATTCCGTCCTCCTTGTGAAAGCTTTTTTTTCTGTGCTTAGATTTCTTGCGCTTTTCCACGTGAGATTTTCCCCAAGCATGACCGTATCCCCATCCCCAGCCCCCCGGGTTAAAGTGCGGTGCACCTACGTAAGTACCCGTGTGATAGACATGGGACGTATAGGGTACAAATGCTGGATGAGCTAAATAGCTTTCATGAGAATGGAATATTGGTTGATGGACCATAGGTGGCGGTTGATGAAACACAACTGGTGGCTGGTGATACAATATGGGCGGCCTGTGCACAACCACTGAGGCCTGGTGGTACACAACCGAGGGGCGATGGATTACGATATCTGGTCTGTGGATAACAACAGAAGGGCGATGATAAACCTCAGGGGGAGGGTTATAAATTAAGGGAGGACGGCGCATAATAACATCATTTTTCCTCTCTCCATTTTTGAATTTGCGTGACGTACTTTTAAACTTTTTAGTTTTGTTTGGAGACTTGTGGGTCTTTTTCGCCAATTGTCGTCGATCACGATGATGTTTTTTTCCTTGATAATGTTTTATTTTCGAAATCTTGCTAGTTTCTTCAGTTTTATCACTCTCTTTCAAGTATTGTTTATGCTTCTTTTGTTTTTCAATATAAGACTTGCTATAAACTGGACCGTTTTCAAACGGCTGAGAGGCAGTCAGTAACCTTGGTGATGGCCAATATGGCGGTCCATTAGCTCCAAAATCGTAACCGGGTCCCCATCCCTCGAGGCCAAAAGCGTTGGTACCTTGGAAACTTGAGCCATAGACATATGGGTCATTATAGGACAAGCCGTACCCCCACCCCCCAGGGTAGTAGTGCGGCGCTCCTAAATATGTACTTGTATGTTGTATTTCGGACTTGTAGGGTACAAATGATGGCTGAGCTATGTACGTATCATGCGCATGCTCAATGGGTTGTGTGACCATAGGAGATGGCTGATGAAAAACAACTGGTGGAGCTCGGTACATTATGGGGGGCCTGTGCACAACAACTGATGGCTGGTGATATACTATGGATGGTCTGTGAACAACGATATCTGGTCGATGAACAACTACATCTGGCTTGTCGTAAATCTCTGGAGGGGGATGATAAATCAAAGGAGGTCTTTGAATTATGACTTTGTTTTTCTTTGCACCCTTTTCACTGTCTTTCATTTTTAATGGGTTACTGCCGTGTTTGGTTCCTTTTCTGGTCGACTTTCCCTCAATTTCTAGATTCTTTTGATAATGGGTATTTTCTAGCGCACGCTTTGTTTTTTGTTTTTCATTACCAATTTTTGATTCTTTTTGTGACTTATTCTTTGTTTTAAACTGTTTCGAAGCAATTTTAGATTTTCCGAAAGCATGTGAAAGTCCATGGCTCCACCCCGATCCCCAACCTCCGTTAAAAAAGTGAGGAGCTCCAACATATGTTCCTGCGTGGTTGAGGTGTGATGCCCAGGGCGTTAGCATTGGGTTAGCAAGGTACGTCTCATGGGAGTGGTATATCGGCTGGTGTACCATGGGCGGGGGCTGATGAAAAACTATTGGAGATTGGTGGTAGATTACAGGCGGCCTGTGCACAACAACTGGAGATTGGTGGAAAACTACGGAAGGTCTATGTATGACAATGTCAGGTCTGTGCAGAACTACGCTTGGCCTATGATAAACTTCTGGGGGAGGGTGATAAATTACTGGTGGACGGCGCATAATTACGATATTCTTTCGAGAACCAAGTTTAGATTTCATTGTGTTTTTTTTGTGTTTTTCATTGATTTCGTGAACGTTTCGTTTGCTTTTGCTCCGAGACTTTAAATTCTGATCCTTCTGGATTTGACTGGGTTTGTTAATTTTTTTTTCTACTCTCGATTTCCCAAAAGCCCGACCATATCCGTAACTATAACCCCACCCTCCAGGGTAGTAGTTTGGTGCACCTACATATGTTGCTGCATGTTGCATGTGGCTGGTATAAGGCAGAGGAATTGAATGAGCAAGATAGGTATCGTGTGCATGAAGTATAGGTTGTTTAACCATTGGAGGAGGTTGATGAAATACGACAGGCGGTTGACGATAAATTATGGACGGCCTATGCACCACCACAGAAGGCTGGTGATAAACAACCGAAGGTCTGTGTATAACAATATCTGGTCTATGAACTATAACCGCTGGCCGGTGGTACACCTCGGGTGGCGGATGATAAATCATCGGAGGACGATGCACAATTATAGTATTTTTTCGAGCGCCTTTCTTAATTTTAGGTTTTGAAATCTTGGTCTTCGAAGCTTTGATAGATCTACGTTCAATCTTTTTGCTATCATCACCAGACATCTTTCGCTTTTTGTGTCGTGGAACTTTTGATTTTACAACACTTGGTTTTGGTAGTTGAGCCATACCGTATCCCCAGCCCCAGGATCCTGGGTAATAGTGTGGAGCTCCGTTATAGGTTCCAACGTGCTGTATGTGCGATGTGTACGGTACTGGTATCGGGTTTACCATGTACGTATCAAGCGCATGCATGATTGGCTGTTTGGTAATAGGAGGTGGTTGGTGAAAGACTACAGGTGGCTGGCGATAAACTATGGGCGGCCTGTGTACTACAACCGAGGGTTGATGATATACTATAGAAGGCCTGTGTAATACAATATCTGGGCGATGAACGATTACGTCCGGTTTGTCGTAAATCTCCGGTGGAGGATGGTAAATCATCGAAGGTCGCTGAATTATAATCTTGTTTTTTCGGGTTCCAGTTTTAGTCGTCACGTGTTTCGGTTTGATGTTTAGTTTAGTCTTGCTATCCTGTGAAGATGTCTCTCGCTTCGAATGTTTTTTTTCATGTAATGCGTTGCTTTGCCCTTTCGTTGTGCTTGTGTGATTTGCGGAAGGTCGTTTTTTATTCGACTTTTTAGTTTCCGTCGCTTGCTCAACATGCGACTTTCCAAAAGCGTGTCCATACTCGTACCCAGCGTAATAGTGCGGTGCCCCGACGTATGTGGCCGCGTGATATACATTACTAGAGTATGGCACTGGTACCGGGTTTGTGATGTAAGTGTCGTGGGACTGCATAATAGGTTGGTGTACCATGGGTGATGGTTGGTGGAATACAACTGGAGGCTGTCGGTATACAATGGGCGGCCTGTGAACCACCACTGATGGCTGATGGTACACCACGGAAGGTCTATGAAGAACAACATCAGGACGGTGTACGATTACGTCTGGGCGATGATAAACTTCTGGAGGAGGATGGTAGATCATCGGAGGCCGATATATAATGACTTTGTTTTTCTTTTTACCTGTCATAGAATTTGGGTTATTCTTACTTTTTATTCCTAAATCACTCTTTTTACTTCCTTTTTGCATCTTGCGTTTTTTCTTGCCTTTATTAAATTTCTTTGATTTTGGAACTTTTGACTTTCCATAATGATATGTGGGAAAGAGGTACCCTGGACTAGTGTGATATACAGGTACGTGAAGAGCGGGCATGATCAGTGGAGATTGATGGTAAATTATTGGCGGCTTATTAATAACTAGCGGAGGCTGGTGTACTACAACGGGTGGCCTGTGGACAACCACAGGAGACTGGTGAACAACAACTGGCGGGTTTGTAAATACATCAGGTTGTGGTTGAATAATGACCGGGGGAGTATGGACAATAACATCCTGTTTTTTTGCAGCATTAACTGATTTACTTTTACTTTTTTTTAGAATTTCAGTTTCGCCTTCTCCGCTTCCAGAAAAAACATCTTCAATATTCCCATCCGTTTTATCAAGTAGTTTGCTCTCAGAACTAACATCGCCTTTTGTAGAGTTGCGAACATCACTTTTGTCGTTAGAATCAGTTGATGGCTCCGTCAAATGTGATCTGTTAATTAGTGACATGTCTGAATGGTAATTCCCGTTGTGATACTGCATTGCATAAGGTATCCCTGTGTAAGCCCCGAGCGGTTGCACAGCAGATGATTGTGGTACGAGCACGTGATTTACATGTGGTACAATAAATTCATGCGAGTGGATCACAGGAGTAGTTACTACTGGAGGTGCATTGTGAAATACTACAGGCGGACCGTGATAGAAAATTGAAGAGTGATGTACAACTGTTGGAGGCTGTTGATAAAAAAGACTGGGGCGATGGTATATAAGATCAGGACGATGGAAGACAATATCGGGTCTAGGGTGGATCTCTGGTGAGCGATAGTAGACTATTGGAGGGCGATGGACTACCACCATTTGCCTTCGATTTCCCCAATGGTAAATATGTCCCGGGTAGATGTGATAATGGTGCCGTTTGCTTAGCACTCCATGGCGGCGATGATGATGATGGTGATGGTGGTGATGATTATAATGGTGATGACGTTTGCCATGATGCCTGCTATGGTGGCGTTTCCGTCTGTTCTTGGTTTCTATAGATCTTCTCTTCCTTTGTTTTGACAACTTACTTGTTTTAATTTTTTGTTTTCTGTCCAAATGACCTTTTTGCTTCGGTTGCTTTTCAACTTTTGATCGTCCTTGCGCTATGCCTTGCCAACCAAGAGGCTCATGTGAATCTCCTAGTCCAGATCCATGCCAACTTGCATCCCAACCCCAGACACCTGGATACCTATGGGGCGCACCAAGATACGTCATCTCATGTTGGATCTCTGAATGATGAGGAGTAAAAACTGGTTGTGCTGTGTACATGTCATGCGCGTGAAGAATTGGTTGTTTAGTCATCGGCGGGGGTTGGTGGAACACCACTGGTGGCTGACGGTAGATGATTGGTGGCCGATGTACCACGACTGACGGTTGGTGATAAACTATCGAAGGCTGATGGTATACAAGATCTGGCCTATGCACAACAATATTAGGACGGTCATAGATTTCAGGAGGAGGATGGTAGACCATTGGTGGTCTGTGAATTATTATTTTGTTCTTCTTAGCTGCATTACCTTGCTTAATGTTCTTTCCATTAAGAGCGGTATCTTCTCCGCCCAATTCAGAGTCACCAGAAATCTCTTTAGAGTCGTTTAAGTCAGTATCACCGCTGGGTTCTTCATTTCCCGACGTATTTAATTGATCTTGATTTTCATTCTTTTCGGGTTTTGCAACTGTAGTTCTTTTCCCAGCAAACCCCGCATTTAAGGTTGGTGGTGCAAAAACTCCCCCAAGCCGCCCGTGAGGTAGTGGTTCAGGATAGTTATTAATTGTACCATGTGGAATTCCTATGTAATGACCTCCATCGTTGACAATGGAACCCAAATGCGTGGCGACAGCTGAAGGATGCATTACAAAGTTATCATGGGAGTAAAGCAATGGTTGACTGACTGCGGGCACGGGCTGATGGAATACTATTGGTGGTTGGTGGTACACCACGGCTGGTCTATGAACAACTACAGGTGGCTGGTGGTAAACTATAGGCGGCCTATGGATCATTATGGGCGCCCTGTGGACCACAATATCCGGCCGGTGATAGACTTCAGGCGGAGGATGATAAATGATCGGAGGCCGATTAACAACGACGTCTTTCTTGTTTTTACCTTTCTTTGGTTTTAGTAGGCGATGCTTCTCTGAATGATCCGTGGCTGACCGCTTTGACATTGAAGGCTTATCTGTAAAGAGATTTTGAAGAATAAGGTGTTGCTATAAGACATCTTATTTTCTGCCTTATGTATTTTTTTTCTCCTTTGAAACACAAAGGAGACCTTGGTCCTTAAATGTTTATTTTAATCAAGGGGTCTTTTATGGTAATACAATTCACCAGGCCGAGGTTAGTAGTTTGGAAACGGCCAAAGTTGGTGGAAAAAGTAGAAAAGAGGAAAATGCAGGTTCTAAGAGGAAGCGTCTTTGTTCAACATTACTCAGCAATGCCTTTGTATAATTTGTTAGAACATTATAAAAAGTTAACAAATGTGACCCAAAAATTATTGAGCTGCATTGGAGATTTATTCTAAATGCTGCCTGAAAAACTAGAACCGAAATTGAGTAAAACTACTGTTGTATGACCTTTTCGCCAATGCTCTGAAAACTAACAAAAGAAGCAAGTATTCGTTTAGGTTCACAGTAACTCCGCTTTCCAGCTTGGAAAGCTAATTCCTCACATGCTACCGCATGACTCACGAGTTCTCGTTTTCCACATGACACAAAGTTCTTAATTTTACAGCTCAAATTCCTCCCTTACTTAAACCTTACTCTTTATGAATGAGTAGAAATAGAGGCAGGTCGTTTCACAGGAAACTGAAAGTCGTCAAAATCAGAGTAGTTTTTAGGCGCAACGTCAATACAACAAGGAAAAAATATAACAAACATACATTTCAATTGCAATAAAAGGCTAAATATTATTTATTATTTCCTGAATGTTAAAGTTTTAAATGCAAACACGATTCATTCTACGCAAATTAAAAAAAGTAGTTTAAATTTTTGTAAGTAATAGCATACCATGTTTGCTGCCGGCAAAAATGAATTATAATAGATCAAAAAAAATTATATATAACAATATTCATATTGTGTAGGTGCGTGTGCTATCATGCCTGGTTGTAAAATATATAAAAACTTTTCTCTTCAACAGGAAAAAATTCTTCTGTTTATTTTTATTCCTAAATGTTTGATCCAATCTGTTGTGTACAAAATCAAATGAAAATACTGTAACCAGGCACTAGCGTCCTATACGCATACTTGAAGTGACCAGAAAACTTTGAAATTTTTAGCAATCGTTTCTATTTTTAACATTTTACTTGTACGCAAGTAAGATTTCGTGATGAAAACAC
>ERZ1740055.162-NODE-162-length-14045-cov-8.511794_pt1 | contig 14045 bp, 13 predicted proteins | sample MGYA00581747_ERZ1740055 | MGnify/ENA primary metagenome ERZ1740055 (study PRJEB43018, sample SAMN04849739) | marine metagenome | isolation source: floating plastic debris | place: Pacific Ocean | collected 2008-08-28 | study: EMG produced TPA metagenomics assembly...
TCTTTTTTTTTTTTTTTTGTTTTTTTTTATATTTTTTTTGGTTTTTTTTTTTTTTCTTGTAAATGAATCGAATTTGCTCCTCAATCGGAACTTTCGAGAGTTGCTCGTCTCGTCAAGCCAGCATGTGCAGTAGGGAACAAAAAACTCGCGAGGTAAGAGATTGCGTAGTTCTTTTCCATATCTGAAAATACTAAGACCAAGTTTCATGCTTTTGTCACAAAGTGAACAATTTTGGCCTTTAGCAGCCATACTGCTATGGGCGAATCTTTTGTGACGTCATTTGCTTACATTTGACTATGAACTGTGATCCATTTACCCAGCAAGACAAAATGTTCTGAATATTGGAAGAACAAGATAACACTAAGCTCTCCAGCGATTTTGAGTCCAATATCTCAAATAACACGTATTTGGCGCGGCTTTGAAATGTCAAAATGATGACGTCATTTTGTTATTGTCAAAACCTTTATAAATTGTCAAGGAACAGTTGTGCCAAAGCATTTGACAATTGGTCAAGCTGTTCAGGGAAGGGGGTCTGTTCAACCCCCACCCCTTGAGGCTTTTTTTAAACAAACGAATGAACAAAACTTGATTGAACTGAGGGATGGAACAGTTGAAACCTTAAACCAATCCAGACATTTATTGGTAGAAAGGACCTATGCTCAAGGTTTATTGTGGCAAGGTTGTATCTTTGTGCCTGACAAGGGATCTTTCACTTCAAACAACGTTTACAGGTTTGCAGATTCCAAGACTGATGCAAAAATAGAGAAAATACAATTAAGGTGCCTTTGGGACCTGATAATACAGAAGAAAGCATCCCTGAAGAGAGATATAAACTTGGTCAAGAACAACTACGTGTCTATGCCAATAGAAAAAGAAGAGCTGAATCTCGTGATTTGATAGTCGGTGACATTGTATTTGTTGCAAAAATGAACAAAGAAAAATTAACTCCCATCAGTAATAAGTATGCTATCCTGAAGCACCTTTTAGATCTCATGCAATCCTTTTGTTTCACCTTTATATTATTATTTTTCCTATAAATCTCCTTTATTTTAAAGCTGCTGGCATAATCTGCATGACATTTTTAATAATTGGACATCTGTTAATATCTCTAACCTGTTTCCTCCTTCTGCAAAAGTTTATCATTATGATACTAGATCGTCAACAACAGGCAATCTCTATATTAAGCACTCAAGAACAGAACATTTAAAAAATTATTTCTCTCGAATCGGTGCTAGGATATGGAACATTATTCCCCAAGATCTTCGATCACAATCAAAAATAAATTTAAGAACGAATTGGATCAGAACATTTTGTGCATTCTTTTGAAGGAGGATACCTACGTTGACATCACCACACTGATAAATATTTTTAAAACCAGATTTAAAAATTATAAATGACTTTATCTGAATATGACTGTATGTTTAATTTATTTTTAAATAAGAAGAGAAATTCTTAAATAACCTGTCTCTCAGTTCTCTCACTCAACAAAATGTAACTTAACTGTTTTGTTTCTGTTTGTCTTTTAATTGTTTTGTTTACCTTTATCTTTAATTACTGCCCGCCTCGACTAGCATTATGCTACATGCGAGTATGTAATAATTATTTGTAAATAACCAACTAGCTAGTTGATAAGATAACCGTTGTAAATATTTCCATTTAATGTTCTCTCTAAATGGACAACTTGCCCAATAGTAGCAACTGCTGGATCATTTCGTCTTGAATTCTCCTTCGCTTCTTTTATAGTCGGGTATTATTGTTAACTTATGCTGCAATGGCCACCGCTAATCTAACAGGTTATGGGCCCAGGTCAAGGCTTCTTTTTATGGTGTAAGGGACCCTTAAAATACAACTGAAATATAAGAAAATACAGTGCTTGAGGCAGTAGGGGGTAGGTGTTTGAAAACACAATTTTTACCAAAAATAAAAAAATAAAAGACTTGATTTGGCATGCATATATGATGACACATAACAGTCCATCACGTGACCACAGTTTCCATAATCTAATCATTTAGTAAAATTCCAAAACACTTAAAATTTAATTAATTTTTTTTGTTTTTTTTTTTTTTTTTTGCAATTGCATTTTCATTTGCATTTGCTGGGTACTTGAGCTCATCACAAAGGGCTGAGAAGGCTAAAAAATCTTGTCAGTATCAAAGAACTGTAAGTCTGTATACTGGCACTGTAAGTTTGGCAAAATTGTTGGCATGCTCATCTCGATGGGCTGACGCTTTGTCATTCATGCAAAAGGACCTTTGTAAAAAATGTGCTTGATCTCACCAGCTATACTCTGCATTTTCGTCAGTTTGACCATAAGAAAAAAGCATCTGCATGCTTTTTTGTGCAGATTGTTAGCATGGTCTGAGATTTATATAAAAAGTAAAAAATTGATTGAGAGAAACATTCCCGGACGAAAATATTAGCATTTCCCTGTAATGCAATGAGGCAGATTTGGGAGATATGGAGGTCTCAATGTTGCTTGCAGAAATAGAACGTCTTCAGCCTGGATTTAATAAGTATTTTGAAACAAATTGCAAATTTAGAGAGATGAAGATTTAGAGTTGTTTTATAAATTTTTGTTTGTAGATGAAAGATTTAAACGTGAAATCAGTCTCAAAAAATCTCATTGTTTCATGTAAATTTTCGGTTTTCAATATTGCTTTGTATACTTAACTCACAACTGTTTAAAAAGGTAAGGAGGAAAGTACAACTGACTGTGAATCGTGCTAAAGCTGCAGCAGCTACATTAAAACGTTCAGGTGAAGTAATTGTTGATTTTTTCTTAATTTCTATGGTATCAAAGGACTTTCATCCAATTTCTAAGCTTTCAAGACAGTTGTGACACAAAATGATTATCAGCCTACTGTTCAACAATTTAAAATATCACTTCTTGCCTATGAAGAAAGTGAGCATTCAACTACTAAAATTGATAATTGTATGATGAAAGCTAAAGTAAAAAAGCCTCCACAAGTTGACTGTTAATTACACATGTAAGAAGAAAAGACAAAGGTCTGCTAAATGTAAACCAAAGAGATGGTGTGAGGTTTGTAAGTCAAAAACACACAATACTAAATTTTGTAGAAAAAATGCAATGAAGGTGACACTGCTAAGAATGTTAGAAAAAGTGTAAACAAATTTTTCTAAAAATAATTCTGATGAGGAAAAGTTGGTTTAAACCCCAACACAGAAACTTTAAAACTTAAAAATGTTAATCTACTGGTTGATTGTAAAGTGATCACACACATTACAAACGATGAATCAAAGTTGTTTTTTTTTTTAAAGGAATTTTATTCCAGAAGACCATCATATTGAATTACCTGATGGATCAAGAACCAATAACATTGATGTGCGAAGGGGAAAGCCAAGTATTACCTACAGGATATTGATGGAATTATTCATTCCATATTTTTGGAGAATGCCCGTTATGCTCCTAGCTATAACACCAAGCAGCAGCTAAAAAAGGTGCCATGATAGATTTTTCATTTGACAAAGCTTCACTTACTACGGAAAATGGAACAAAGTTTGATGTTAAGAAGAAAGATCGCTTGTATTATTTGAATAAGTGTGAAACAGAAACTGTGAAGCAAATGAATCATGATTTCAGAGTATGGCATCAGATTTTAGGACATTGCAATGTTCATGATCTGTTGAAGTATCCTACAGTTGTTAAAGGAATGAATATTACTGATAAAAAATCCAAGTTGTTCTGTGAAACTTACAATTTGGGTAAAATGACAGAGTTTATATCACGAGTGCTTGAGGAAAAGGCCAAATTACCACTTAAAATGGTGCATGTGATTTAGCCTGCTCTGTAGATCCAGTCAGTATTAATGGTTATAGGTATTTCCTTACTTTTACTGATGATTATTCTGGATTATATATGACATATATTTCCTAAAACAGAAGGGTAACACATTAAAAGCTACAAAGAAGTCTTTAGCTGATGTTTCCCAATCGGTAAAGTTAAATGTTTGAGAAGCAATATCAGAGGTGAGTTTATATCAAGGAGTTTGAGATCTTCTTCGCCAGTCGCGGTATACGATAAGAAAAGTTAGCTCTAAACTCACAACATAATAATGGAACAACAGAGCGAACATGGAGATATAACTGTTAATTGGTTACCGAAATACTTGTGTTCATATGCAGTGCTAACAGCCTCATATATTCGCAACAGATGTTATAATACCAGATTGAATGAAACACCTTATGAAACTTTTACTGGTGTGAAGCCAAGTGTTCAAAATATGAACATTTTTTTGAAATTGTTTCTTATGCTCATGTTCAAGAGAAGAAGAAACTAGACCCAAGATGTGAGAAACGGCTTTTCTTAGGCTATGACAAGTACAGCCTAACGTATTTTGTGTACTTTCCAGAAACGAATCAATTTAAGAAGTTCAGGTGTGTAGTATTTACTAATGAGTTTTTATGGGCGTCTGAAGATGTTCATGAAGCCAACTTTGATGATGGTTATTACTTTAGAGCTGTGCCTAGAATGAAAATGTTGATTTATCACAAATGGAACATGGAAAATATCCTATGATAGTAAGGAGATCACTTGATTATTTTTATGTTACTGAACATGATCATGATGTTTATGTCAATGTTGACTTGTTGATATTCCCCAGACATACTAGAACCATTAATTCACCTGAATACCATAGGTTGAAAATTGCCATGGATGATGAAATGCAGAATTTTCTTAAAGAAAATAAAACTTGTACTTTGACCCCTTTGCCAGAAGGTAAACAAGCAGTGGGATGTAGATGGGTATATGCAATTAAAGAGAGTTCAGATGGATTTTTAACCCACAAGGCAAGATATGTTGCACTCAGTGTTCTTTCAGAAATTTAAGATAAAAGACCTTGGAGTAATTTCTAGATTTCTGGATGTAGATTTTAAAGTTGAATTAGGAAAAACAACAATGATTCAAGAAAGATATTTGACCAAGGTATTAGAAAGATATTGTATGGCTGAGTGTAAAGCTAAGTCATTGTCAAGTGAACAGAAATTAATTTTTTTGAGGATGCAAAATCATTTGATTCAAAGAAATACAAAGAAGACATTGTACAACACTTGATATATTATGGATTATTTCAAAACTAACACAGTATTCACAAAGTCCTACTTTTGAGCAATGGACTGCAGTTAGGAAGGTATTCAAATAGTTGATATTTCTTAGCTGATGTATCTCAAATCGGTAAATATAATTGTTTGAGAAGCGATATCAGAAAGGAGTTCATGAGACCTTGCAAGTCAAGTCAGGTATACGAGATGAGAAGTCTGCTCCAAACGTACCGCATCAGAATGGAACAGCAGAGAAAGTATGGAGATCCTTATTTGAAATGGTACATATTTGTTGACTGAGGCCAAATTACACAAATAATTGTGGACATATACAGTCCTTGCAGCCTCATATAATCGCAACAAATGCTGTAATGCCAAATTGAGGCCGTTGCTGCTGTGAAGCCAGTTGTTTAAAACATCAACATTTTTTGAACTGTTATGTTCATGCTCAAGAGAAGAAGAAACTAGATCCAAGATCTGAGAAAGGACTTATCTTAGGCTGTGACGAGTACAGCCCAGTCTATTTTGTGTACTTTCCAGAAACGAATCAAATTAAGAAGATCAGGTGTGTAGTATTTAGTAATGAGTTTTTATGGGCGTCTGAAGATGCTCATGAAGCCAACTGTGATGATGGTTATTGCTTTAGAGCTATTCCTACAAATGAAATTGCTGAACAAATCGAACTTGGTCCTAAACCAAATAGAAATTATCCTGTTAGAGAAAGGAGATCACCATATTACTTTTGTAATGTTACTAAACATGATTATGTCAATGTTGACTTTTGTCATAAAATTAAAGATCTCCCACTGACATATACTAAAACCATCAATTCATCTGAATACAGAAAAATGGAAAATTACCATGGATGATGAAATGCAGAACGTTTTTAAAGAAAATAAAACTTGTACCCTCATCCCTTTGCTAGAAGGTAAACAAGCAGTGGGATGGAATGTAGATGGATATATGCAGTTAAAGAAAGTTCAGATGGAACGTAACCCAGAAGGCAAGATATGTTGCACAAAGTTAAAGCCAAACTAAAGATATTGATTAGATTGAAACTTATGCACCAACCACACAGATGACATCAGTAGGAGTTTTAATGCAATTTGCTTGCACTACTTGACCCAACTTTGCACCAACTTGATGTCAAGACAGCCTATATTAACGCACCAATTGACTTTGAGATTTATTTAATCTTTTTAGAACAAGATGAAGGTTATGGAATTCCAGAAAAGGACAATGGGAAATTGGTTTATAAACTTAACAAGTCGTTGTATGATCTCCAGCCGAGTGGAAGAAACTGGAAATCTGAACTGAATGATGTGTTTGCTAAAAATAGGTTCAAACAAAATTTAGTTGACCCATGTATGTATATAAAGCATGATAGGAAAAGCATTTTTATTGTGTTAATATGGGTTGATGATATAGTAACTGCATCTAACAGCACACCTTTGCTAGAGGAAGTAAAACGCAGTATTGTTTTAGAAATTTAAGAAGAAAGACCTTGGAGTAATTCCTAGATTTCTGGGTGTAGATTTTAAAGTTGAATCAGGAAAAATAAAAATGAGTCAAGAAAGATACCTGACCAAGGTATTAGAAAGATATTGTATGGCTGAATGTTAAGCTAAGTCTGCCAAGTGAACAGAAATTTATTTTTTCTGAGGAGGCAGAACCATTAAAGAAATACAGAGAGGACATTGTAAGTTTGATTTTTGCTTTGACTTGTACAAGACTTGCTATATCATGGATTGTTTCAAGTTATCACAGTTTCTGAGAGTCTTAGTGTTGATCACTGGACTCCATTTTAGGATGTGTCTTTGTCTACATGTGAAGCTGAATATATTGCCACAGCTGTTGCTACACAAGAAGCCAATTTCTTATAAAGTCATTAAGTGAAATTGATGTTGAGAAAGTTGCAGTTTTATTCAGAATTATACTAAACTGGTTAGTTGATAAGTTTTGTAAACATTTCCATTTAATATTCTCTTGAAATTGACTTCTTGCACAATGATACCATCTGCTGGATCAATTCGTCTTGTATTCTCCTCCGTTTTTATTGAAATTTGCTAGTTAAATCAAAGCAATCTGCTCATATTTTACATTTAGCATTTACAAGTTTTAAAGACGAAAGTTTGGTAATACATTACTGTTAGTTATGCCTTAGCGGAATGCCTGGTTTCCTTTTAGGAAATCCGAGTCAGTTAGAAAAATTTTCACAGCAAAAAAAAGATTGGCTAATTATATAAAGATACAAATATATAGCGTTTTAATTGATGGATTAAATTTATTGCACTCAGTTTTAAGAAACGAAAACCCTGTTAGATACACTTATTATATTCTCAGCAAAATATCTCTTTTCTGATTGGATAATTGCGAAAGCATAAACAGGTTATAGAGTGCATTTTAAGTTATTGAGTGCTTTAAGGAAGTTGCTATGGAAACACCCGCAAGCGCCAAATTTGAAAACAAGAAACAAAATGGCTGACAGTAGTTTTGTTATTTTAAACCAAAGCAATGTTGGGCAACTAAAAGAAAATTCTAAAAACCAAAATACTTTGAATGCAACACAGACCTAGTTGAAAGTTTGACAGAATTGGGAGACAGAACGGAAAGTCAGAAAGAAAATTGAAGAGTTGCAAATATTTTATGCATTGTTGAGAATATAATAAGTTTCCTCTAGTTAATGAAAGAGTATAGTTAGGCACGAATAGAAACATATTTTCAGGCCCTTATTAGAGCTGTGCACCTGTGGGACTTACAACTTTAATAACACCGCTTGAAGTCAATCTTTAGCTTTGCCAACCTTCATCGCAGACACTTCTAGATTGACGACTTTACCTTGACACAATTACATGCAAAAAACCTGGAACTTGGGATATTTTGCATGCCCTCGCTTAGTCAAACAATTTCAGTTAATTAGGAAAAACTGAAGGGAAGAATTACGTATAAGGTCTGTTATACACAGGTTTCAGTGATGAAAAATTGAAGTAGTGATTTTAACTAGAGATCAATTTTAAAAAAATCATTCGAGCCAGCTGGAAGCAATTAATTAATGTGAGTATTAACATGAAGCATTTTATCTCAATTTACTGCCTCCCCTTGTTACCATCTCCAGAATTAACTTTTTAATTCTGTATAATTTCCTTTCTCTTCTCTCTATCAAATTTAAAACTTTGTAAAGTATCAGTAAGTAGATAATAATAAGTAGATCATTTTCATTTGCTTACTTCAGCAGCAATAAGTGTAGTTGTGTTCAAGACAAACAGCTAGCATAGTTGCTATCTTTCAAAAAAACAATGCCTGAATTCCTTTAAAAACTCACAGCAAAACAAAAATTGTTTAAACATTACGAGGCACGACATCTTGTTTAGTTATCTATATTTATATCTAATGCGGTTAGAAGAATTAACAGTGCAGCTAAGAGATATGGGAATAAATAAACGAATTAGGGAGTTCTTGTTTAGTGAGACACAATGAGAAACAAATCAGATTGACTAGATGTTACAGACTGTGCAACTTTGCAACTTATATAACAGCAAGTCAGCTTCTTTCCTGTAACAAACCAGCAGTGAAAATGGAAAGTTTTCAAGACAAAATGTTGAAAGACATTAGTATTTTTGTTCAAAGCGATATATGGATTTCGTTTAAAACTTTGAATACGTCAAGCAATATGGCTTTTGCAGCATAAAATGAAAGTTGATTAGCTATCTAGATGTGCAATTACTTGGTTGATCTTTCGAGTAATGAACGTAGTTGAACATATCAGCTAGAATCTTGCATAGAAGTATCAAGTTAGAAAGAACTTGTTAGATTTGAAAGACATTAGAGTAGTGCAGCTAGAGGAAGATCTTTGGTAACAGGAGTAAAGCACACACAGGGCCTATAAAAGAGAGGCAATGGGAGCATACTGGCGGTGACTTTGTGCTAATAAAATCCCTTTCTCTGTGCTGGATTCTTTTCTCTTTCTCTTTGTTTTTCTCTTTTTCACAGCTAACCGTTTATACCCGTTTAGCATACACAGCAGCAGTGATTGATTTGTGCTGGTAAAAGAACTAAAAACTCAAATTCGTTTTGCACACTAATTAAACTCTAACAAAGACATGAGATACAATTATATACACTGATGAAAAAACATTTGTACAGACTCAGAGTGATCCTACCTCGTGAAACTGACATTAGCTTCTTTGGTTAAGATTAGCTATTTTGAAAGTAACAAGGCCTCTTGGAAAGTGCTATGGTGTCTAGCTAAGCTGATATCAATGAAGTAGAAAAAGAAAACAAAAAAAATAGTACAACTAACAATATGAAAATAAGTGCTTGAAGATTGTCTTGATCATAGGCAAGAAGAACTTGAGTTAGGGAAAATTATTTCAGCCCAGCATAAAGATGAAAACACAAAATACAAACAAACTTGTTTGGACCTTGGAGACTTTGCCCTTCGTAGTGGACCAATAAGCTTAATCATTTGATTTGCAATGCAGTTAGAAAACATTATTTGTTAAAAAAAATGACAGTTGCAAGTGCAATAGGTTTCAGTTTGCTGTATTGTTAGGATAACATACAAATGCTACAGTTCCCTCAGTCAAACCTTATATCTCTCTTACTTCCACCGAATGAAAAGTACTAAGTTCTGTAGGTTACCATGAGGTCAAGCAATGCAGGAATTTTGCCCAGCGAATAATACAAAACTACATCTGTTACCCAGTACACTATGTCCTAGAATCCGGCATAGAATAGTTTATTCTTAAGACGTTGTTAATCAAATTTAGCTCACTTTTTTCAGTAAAATGTTGTGTTAACTCTTACAATCGTAACACGTTTTCATCTGATCTTAAAAGTGTTCGGGAATGAAGTCAAAAAAGGTTGGTCATACCTGAAGGTAACCATGAGATAAAGATGAGAAAGGAGAAGAATGACAACAAGGAAAAGAGATTGTGGATGCAAAGAAGGACAAGAATGGAGAAGAGATTAAACTATGACAGTAATATGGTCATGATGAAGAGAAAAAGGAGATGAAAATAGAGATGGAGATTGAAAACAGGGGAAGTAGAGCTAAATGAAATTGAAAAACAAGAAGTTAAAAAAGCAAAAATCGACTGATAATAATTTATTTAAACATGAACCTTCTTTTCCGACAATTCAACGACGTTTGTAAAAGCAATTATACAGTTACATGTTTATTTCTGGTTTTCTTTAGTTAATAAAAATATTTGAAATGCTAAATATGAGTACAAAATAAAAAAGCGTAAAAAGTTATATTAGTTTTTTTTTACAAAACAGATTCGATTGGCCTACCTTTTAACATTTTTGATGAAAAGTGCAGTAAAATAAACTGAGACGTTACAAAAAGATTAGTTCTTCAAAAAACAAATGAGGCTAAGAATTGAAAATAAGCAGACTTTTGTCTTTTTCTATATCTTTTTCTATGTCTTTTTCTATGTCTTTTTCTATATCTTTTTCCACGTCTATCTGTTTTCTAGCAATCTTTATCAATGAATACATTGAAGGGTGGAAAGTCGTGGAGGACTTCAATAACATAATTCTTACCCAAGTTATTGTCCCAAAACTCTTTATTACAAGCACGATAGCGGATTGCAAACTCTACTTGCTGCCCAACTTCTAAGTCTAACGGAAGCACGATGCGGAAGCAAAATTTATCAGTGTCGCCGCTCCTTGAGAAGGGGACATAGTCAGCCCAGATATCTTGAAAGGACCACCACTTATTAAGCGTGTAGCGCACTTGTATCTCTTTCTGAAACGCAAGATTTTCAACGGCTACAATCCCAGTTATCATGGAACTAGATGCGTCAACACTTTCGAGGCAAACTTTTTGCTTTTTTAGTCTCTCGGTAAAATTTTCGTCATACAGTGGCGGAGAAAATCGGGAAAAAAGGTGTTTAGAAAGGCAATGTGACCCATGCCTCCTTTTGAGTTGCGGATGTATGCTGTTGTAGCTTTCCTGTTGCAAGTCTTCTAGACTATTGCAAGGTGTAATTGTTTTTACGAAGACGAGTTGTCGACCACTGATATCGGCAAATCGAACTTTTTTCTTTAAATCTTCAGAAAGACTTGGATTCTGGTTCGACATCTTAAATAGATCCCAGGTCAACTTCATCCATTCGATTAAGAGCGGCTGCCAAGCTGAGAAGAATGTCAGATTTTGTTGCCGCTCAGAAAATCGGCTCCCTCGATCTTTAAAACAACCCAAATGATTCCTCACATTTAAAAATTTAAATTCAGGCCGAGAAACGTTCTCATATAATATCAAAATTGCAGCCCAAGAACACCGGGAATGATTTGTTTTTGTTTTGTTTTGGTTCAGCTTTATAATTATTGCGCTATTTTCAGGTGGCTACATAGTTTCATGCGATTGGACAGTGCTACCATGAAATGACGTCAATAAGTCACGCTGCTATCTCTCGCGTGTTCTCTCGCACGCGACAAACGCTTAGCTGGCGAGAACTGCTTCAATCTGACCCGAGGTAAACTTTGGTCATTTTTAGTCAATAGACAAAACAGTTTAAGCAAAGATCTAAATTGTCGGTGAAGCAAGGGCCTCTAAAAACGCTTTTAGCTTGATAAAACTCTGAATTTTGCGCGTGTGGCCGCTATATACCGTTTCACAAAACCAGCCATATTATTAATTTGCAAATTAAACATAACCATGTACATACTCAACTAATTTGAATATCTCAAGTCAAATTTCATTCAGACGTCAATGTTGTCAAAAATTCAAAGCAAAACAAATTTTAATAGTCAGAAAGAATTTATTTATCAAATTCTAATGTTCAGAAAAAAATATTACTTCGTATTAGCAAGCATTATATAGCTAGAAGTAGAAGGTGTGTATCTAACGTCTGCCGTCTCGTGACCTCGCATGGCATATGTAACTTCCAGATTCTCCGCAGAAAAAGTTCAGTACAACAAAATTCATGTCATATTCAACCAACTACTCAAAACGGTTACTCAAAACAGGCTTTATAAGTTTTTCTGCCACAAAAGACGAAATTCATATTACTAGAGAGATATCAACAAGTTATACACAATGTTTGAAACGGAAATTCTTTGAAAGCAATAGCAATATCCGTCTTGTTCTTGTCAATCCTAGTAAAATGATGTGTTTCTCCTAATACCGTCCTCCCACAAAATTCTCATTTTGCCTTTTGCTTGTTAAAAATGAAAACATTACAACATCACAACCACAAATCTCGAACAGCCAACGAAGCTGTGTAGGAGACGAGTATTCTTAAAGCTATAAGTTTTATCGTCGTAAATTCCAAGCATAGCGAAATTTTGTTTGTCAATCCTGTTTTAATTTGTTTGACTTTTTTTCTAAATCTAAGATTTTTTTTTCTAATTAGTACTACAAAAATCAGTATCTTAAATAGCGAGAAAGCTTGTTGAAAGAAAACGAAGCAAGGCCAAAAAAAAATTTCATTGTTTTCAATCATTCTCGAGATGTCGGTCATAGTGTCAATACAGTCTAAAGACTTAGAAAAACAAACAGCTGTCTATAAAAGGTAAAACTTTGTTTGAAATTTTTGGCCTCATTACCAAACGTGCCCCAAACTTAGTATACAGTTACAAAAACAAATGCTTTGCATTTCAAATAGTTTTGCGAAATAATTAGCTCTCCTGTTAATATATCATGGTTCTAGTTCTGTAATCAGTTTGTTCGTGGCGCACGTTTTCCAACGTGCAACTCCTTAGCAATAGGTCAGTGAAAGTTGATTCAATCTTTTTCGGTCAGCCACTTTTAAAAAATTAGTGAGGGAATTTTTCATTTTTCATTATTCATTAATTTTCAACTATGGATTACAATCTTTTTTTTATAAGAAGCAGCAACTTTTGCTTCAGCCTTAATTTGTTCTTAATTTGTTTTTACATTATTTCTGTGAGCAGTTTGAAATGGTAATAAATCAGAACAAAAAGACAAGACATTGAAAAACAATGCTGATTGTCTGTATACGTGTATCATTTGGGACAATTATATTAAATAGAAACGGTGCTTCTGTGTTTTTACTGTGCACACTGCAAACGTAAATTACAAGATTCAGTAAAGTTTCAACTAGAAACATTTTTACTTTTTTTTCAGCCTCGGCCTGAGCTTGTTCTTAAACTGCTTTTAATTTTCGGCCAAATTGAGCCTCATTGCTCTTATAAAGTTGTTCTTATAAAAAAAAAACGTGTAGTTTGGCGGTTTTGAAGGCATAAACTGATAAAGCTGTGGCCGGCTGTAGTTAAGAGGAGCCTTGGTATTGAAGAAAGTAGGGCAGAGAAAGTATCTTTTGATCAATAATATTAATACACCCAGAGACTGAGTATATTCTTTGAGGGTTTATATGGTTTAATTTGTTATGTCACAAAATCACTTAATTGTTAAAATCAGAAATGATATCAGAAGAATTTTAAAAAAACACTTATATATTAACTCGCAGCAAAAGCAAATGTCGCATGGATTTACAAAAAGAAATCTCTACTTATAAATGTATTTTTACTGAGTCTAGCGCCTTCTCATTAGTATCAAAAGGCTTTTCGAACCAAAATGTTTGAATCTTGATTTATAACATCTTCGTTATTCCCAAAATAATGAACAATAAAATTTTCCATGCACTGGCAAAGTCTCTTGCGGGCGCTGACAAGAAACATAAAATCGTTTTTTTTCTGGCCAAATAATTAATCCTTCTTGACTTTTAAAAGACTTGTTCGTCTTGGCTCTTAACCTACCCGTTGCCATTGGGAGAAGATCGTAATCAGTGATGTCAGAAACGACTCGTCTCTAGATTATACAGCACATGTACTGTTGCATGTAATGCCGTAGAAAAACAAAAATGGGCTAAGTGAGTTTGAAATAAGTACATTTCCGTTCATATAAAAATGCCCTATGGCTATGTCATTTTTGGGTTCATAAAGGCTGTACATAAAACTGTCAAATTCTTTTTTTTTTGATTGGAAAAGCTTGCTTGCAAAGGCAGCTTTCAAAA
>ERZ1740055.163-NODE-163-length-14043-cov-7.052116_pt1 | contig 14043 bp, 9 predicted proteins | sample MGYA00581747_ERZ1740055 | MGnify/ENA primary metagenome ERZ1740055 (study PRJEB43018, sample SAMN04849739) | marine metagenome | isolation source: floating plastic debris | place: Pacific Ocean | collected 2008-08-28 | study: EMG produced TPA metagenomics assembly...
TCGAGCGATTAAACATTAGCCTCTGGCTAGGAAGAATGGGCAACCACTTCCTTCCGAATTAAGTATTTATTTATTTATTTATTTATTTATTTATTTATTTATTTATTTACTTATTTACTTATTTATTTATTTATTTATTTATTTATTTATTATTTTCTAAAATTATCTTGGTTGTAAGCTTAAGCAATCTCTATGATTCAAGAAGATATTACAGATATACATAATTAACAGCAAAGACTGCAAAATAACCTTGAATGTAGCTATACAAAACTTTTATGGATATTTTTGTTGTAATCTTTATTAGTCATACTCACATCGGTGAATAAATGGATTAGATTGCGAAAACTACATCGATATAGCTATTATTATCCATAAAGACCATATACTTATTTTCCTTTATTTGAAAGGGTTAATATTTTCACTTTGATCTTGCCACAACATACTAGTTACATTCGCATAATATTTGTTTCAAATATAACGATGGCCATCATCATGAACTACTCTACCATGATGACTTCACTGCGCACAAAAGTACTCATTTAGAAATGACATTAACCGCTGAACAGAAAAATCACGGACACACGATGCATTGTTTTATGAACGCTTCCTATTGGTTAATTTTTGTTGTGGATAGACGTCACTTCGCATTAGAAATGTTAAGACGCCATTTTGAAACTAGCGTTGTTGAAGCTCAAATTTAAAATATTTGGTATCGGCATGTTTTTTCAATTTGTCAATGGACAATGTGCTGAGGCACGTGATGAATACGAAATTTGAAGAAGCTATGGAAGAGAATATTAAATTTACCTCTCCCCCGTGGCCCGCAGATTATGACTGCGTCATTTTGAAAGAGAATGAAGTTCTGAATCCAACATTTGTAATAAATATGATCAACCTATTTCCTACATGCGAATTTTTAATAGTTCTAAACAAAATACAGTCATATATTCAAAACTGAGCATTACGTAAATTATATAATATCAGATTGCGCCACACACATTTTAAAATTTTATCCTATGATCGAGTCTCAATTTCTCTCCTCTTCAAGCGCCCTACAAAAGACTTTTAAAATATGAAAAAGGTTAGGAAACTTAATATATTTTCTGAGCTCAGAAAACTATACAAAAAAATATACAACTAACATTGGCTTTGACACCTTTTTTTAATAACTAACCATTTTTAAAACAAAAAAAAGCATTTCCTTTCGACATGGATTTTTTTTTGTTAGTTCGTAAGTTCAATTAGGTTAAATCTTTTTGATCAGTGATCAGGTAGCTGCTTTCATATTTCATACGAGTAAAACTAATTGCTCGAACTACTTTTAACGATATAGTCCTACAAAATTTACAACACAAACCTTGACTTTGATCCTTCTCCATTTTTATATATTGGAGCACAGGCAGCCCAGGCAAAAATCAGTGTGTACTTACAAATACAGTATTTGTATGGAATCAACAGCGAAGTAAAATTGCAAATTCGATTTTTAATAAAACTTATACAACCTACCATCCGTTCAGCGACTTCGCAAAATGTATTTTCCGTTGCACTTGGTGATGACAGGCCCAGTCAACTTTGATTGAATTATCGAGAAAAAAATTTCGGCCTCCACTACAACAGCTGCAAGTTCCATCCATCAGTACGATTATTTCTCAACAGAAAACAGCTGTGTTCAGCCACATGTTTTCTTCGTGTTAAATTGAAAATGTCATCATCTTAGCTTACCAGCCATGAAGGTGTGATCCAGGAAACGCGATTTCCGTCTTTTTCTTTTTGAAAAGAAAACCTTACTTTTCAAAGATATTGTAAATTTTGTTTAGTTAATTGTTTTCTCTGCCGTTGAGAAAATTTTGTACACGATTCGGTTTGAACAATCAGATGAGATTTGGTTTGTACAGTTGTTTTGATTGGCCGTTTCGCTTAATTTGACGAATCTCTGAAGAACTGAAATTTTGATCGAATTAAAAAAGTTTCGATTGCATTAGACAATTTTTTCCCGCGTGGCTTATTATGCCGGTAAAGCTATAGAAAAATATGTTTTACTGCTTAATTAAAGGAGCTTCAAATCGTTCCTTAAAATTTCCATCTAGTTTACTCAAGCTGCAATGCCGCGAAGAAGAACCTAGGATTTTTTTTTCTGGCCGAAATTTTAATACTCCAAAATATATGGACCAGCTTAGTGAGAAAAATCAACAGGTTCTAATATGTGGAAGACTACATTTTCAGAAACATTTTGACCAACAGTCTCGCTTTAATATGGAAAATTTATATTAGATTTGCAGTACTAAAAATATTATGTAAATTGCAACATTAAAATAGAAAAATAAATGAATAAATAAAAATTAAAAAATGTTTCTTTCCTTTAATGAAGGTGTCCTGTGCTTGTTTGTGTTCTTGGCCATTGCATAAGAAGCTTAAAAATGTAGTCTATTGTTAGAATTTTGGTAAATAAATGTCTGTTATGAATGACAAATACCATTTATAGCAATTTCTTGTAACTAGCAACGGTTTATTATTATATACTGTGACAGGATGTCTATGTGATAAAGCCGTGAAGTGATACGATTCACGGCGTTTTTATCCAATCAAGTGACCCGATGTAATTCTCTTATCCAATCACTGTTTTTGTTTTTGATGACGTCAAAAGGCGAGAGCGCGGGAAGTTTTGTATGGTAAGTTCGCAATTTTTTGACCAACAAAATGTCGGATCCTCGATTTGTACTGTTCGTGAGTGAAGAAACACTTAGAAATACTTCAATATAACCAATTTTCACTCATTTCTCCTTAACTTTGTATTGTTAACGTTTTTTCAAACTTTTCAGCTTTTAGGCTTATATCTTCTGGTCATTTTGACTATCAAGCCTTGTCATATTCCTAGAATAAAACGAAATTTGTCTTTATTTTTGTGTAACTTTATCTGAATGAGTATGTATTAAGCAAATTATGACATGGCAAGATCCAGAAATGTTTTTATTTACTTGTTCTGGCATCATACCGCTCACTTGTTCGAAGACTTGCTCGTTCGCGCTATGACACCAAAACTCGTGGATAAAAACGATATCAAGATCTTGCCATATAATAATCTCTATATCTTTCACAAAAATTAAGAACCCATTTAGCCTAAACTCCTAATAAGTACCTCAGACTTTAAGAATCTATTTTGCCAAACTTCAAAAAACCTAGGTTCTTCTTCGCGGCATTTTCCTATATCGACTATTTGCCGATTCGCTGCTTTTGTGCCGTAACGTAACAAAATATAGTTCGGGTGTGGTCTTATCACGTTTTTAAATGTTGGCCAATTTTCAGCATTGTTATAAAATAGGTTCTTATAAAAAAGAGGCTAGTCGGTACAAATAGCTGTGATAATTTATATTTTCCTGACTACGTCCATTTGGCGCCACTTTGGCCGAGGCACGCACGCTAGTTTTTGCCTGTTTGCACCAACGCGACGCCGCCAGTGGTTTGAGTTTCCGTAACATCCGAAGTAATTTAAAGAGCACTTTACTTCTTCCTTTCGGTTCCTTTAAAGTCAGCGTCATTGATCAGTATCCGACAACTGCTATCTAAACTTGGAAGAAATGATCTGAGACCTTTTATAACAAATGAAAATGAGAAGACATTTTAGTGACAGATAACTAATTTAATTCGTCAGTTGCGTTTATCTGGATTCGTTTAATATTCACAGAAGAGTCTTTTCATGTAGAATAAGTTAGAAAATATTTAAAGCATTCAAGATAGTAATCATCGTTTGCTTTTGGTATTATTTGATGGTGGAATTTCATTTGGGGAAAGGGGGTCCATCAATGCCGCTTTGAGATGTACAACGATTGAGACTGAGTTTGTACCGCAATGTAAACTGTTACATTATGAATGATCGTCGCGGTTATGCTTATGAAGACTGAGTTTATGTCTTGGTGCAAGCTGTGACGTTACGAATAATTGTCGCAGTTTTTTACTCAATTTGAGCAGTTGAGAAAAAGAAACAAATCGAATTTATGACCTCTGAAATATAATGGTGCAGCGCTCTAACCAACTAATCTATGAGGTTCGCCACATCTGCCTGCTCTCCCAGTTGTGAATTCATAGCTCAGTTGGTTAGAGTGGTGCAATAGTAACACAGAACTCGCGGGTTTGAATCCCTTGGAAGTGTGAAGGTGTCTTTTTCAGCGTTACGTGTAATGAAAAATAGCCCCTAAACCTAATTTTAGGAATTCTTAATCATTTTTACTTACGTGAAGTTTGAAAGCGTAATTTTACAAGTTACTTCATTTATTGTCAATGAAATTAATGTACTGGAAAACAGTAACGAAGTGAAGTAGTTTTGCAAACGTTGATGTCTGTGCTGAAAACAACGCATTGTTACGAGAAATGCCAATAGTCGAAGCAATAAAATGTAGACAGTCGTTTGAGGTTTTGAAGCAAATGGCAGCTGTATTCTAAGTAATTCTAGATTCGGTAAAATACTACTTTTTTGTGTGTTTTGTCATATTTATCGAAAATGATAAACGAAATATTTTTCAGATAGTGATACCCGCTGTTGAATTGCGCACGTTAGTATCTGTGAGCCAAAATCAAACTGTTTTTTATGTCATCATTCCACAATCTACTAGAACAATCCCGTTTCCGTAACATAGCACCGATATCTATTTGCCCTAAAGTGCCTAAATTATTAAGATATTAAAATAAATATAAATTTAACTACTCTTTCTAGTCAGTATTTGAAACTATAGTCTATTACGATAACAAAGCTTGTGAAAAAAAGAACTCCTCTCTCATGGCTCCAAAACTAAAACTCCGGATGAAAGAAGCTGAAGAATTTTGTATTGTTAAAAGTTTTTTCCATTGCAATTACAATTAATTTTAACTGTACAATCCAAAGACATGATCCTGTATCTTCCTGCGGAAGTCTATATTATGGCACATATCAGTTGAGAATGATTTACATATGTCACTGGAATTAATTCTATCCAGATTAAACCAATTCTTTCAAGTGTAATTTATATTATAATATTATACTCTGCTCGTTCGACTGGTCATATGAAGATCTCAGCTAGCTACCATGTTGCTCTATAACTTTATAAGGTTAGTTTCCACAACACATTCCTAAGTTTTTACTAGCTTTTGTTCCCTAAAAAAACATTTTAAAGAATGTTTGCTATTTATTTGGTAGTAGAAAAGACATTAGGATTGTACCTACAGTTGCTAGTTGATTTTGAATGTTACAATCGCGTAGCCTTAACTTAGTCGGATAAGGAGTTCCTTATAAGTGAAAAGTAAGTTAGAATTTTGCTTAGTTTAATTTCCATATTTAAAATCTACTTTTTGAATGTCGAGAAAAGAACTCGGCACAGTTTAACGTTTACAAACAACCACTGGCATTGTTTTAGCTCAACTTGAACATTTTGAGAAGTCCATTAATCGCCATTATATTGCTCAAGATCACTCAAGAAGTTGCAACTCAACACAATAATTTTCTTTTTGCTTTGGGAGTACAAGAAGCTCTGCAGTGTTTAGTTGCGCAAGTTTTAATATCAACTCTTATTATATGAAAAATCTTCAAACTCTAATTAAATGGAAAATCAATTTCATGAATTAACTAAATGAAATACCTTGATAAAATACGAAAATCATCAACAAGATGAGAAACGTTTAATGTACCTTTTATATTCCTTCTAAATATTTAAACAATTCATAGAATATATTGTTCGAGGTATGCTTGAAATGATCATAGCATAAAAATTACGTAAAATGCAGTGCCAATGCCAATGGAGTAAGTTATATACCATTTAGATTGAGTTTGTACAGCGCCGGTAAACAAAAACCTTTTGAAAAAAACAATTTCAAAACAGATATACATGCAATTCGGCAAATATTGCGAAAAAACGGGAACTGTTTTCATCTTCTCTTTCACAATGTTGGTTACTTGAAGCAACGGGGACGGAAACGCTAACAACGACAGCTCATACAAATCACATTTTGGGTAATACTCTTCTTCTTTGTGCGGCTATATTTAAAGCACGAAAAAAAATATTAGCTTTCAATTTCACTCAGTCCATCAAGAGAAGATCATTGAGCTACTTCTCTAGATTAAAAACAAGAAAGCTACCGGTCCTGACAAAATACCGGGAAGATTTTTAAAAATGGCTGGTGAGATAGTGAGTTCGTCCCTCACCGTCATATTGAATAAATCCTTGCAACTGGGTATATTTCCACATGAATGGAAAGAAGCTAGAGTATCTCCTCAAGCTAGAAGGGCCCAAGAAATGAATTAAACAGTTATAGACCAATATTATCTGTTATATCAGTAGTTTCTAAAATATTTGAAAAGATTGCGTTTGAAAAATTGTATAAATACTTTGATAACAATAATCTTAGCTAATAAGCAAAATATGGAATGTCCCCATCAATCACTATCAAGTGGTGTAAATCTTACTTAGACGAAAGAATTCAGAAATACGCTGTAAATGGGTTTTTATCAAGTGCTGATAAAATATCGTGTGGTGTGTCTCAAGAATCAATCCTTGCATGGGCCACTGTTGTTTCTAATCTACATATATGATCTCGGCCAAACTGTTTGAACATTGGAGATCGAAGGATGTATGCTGATGATACTAGTGTCGGCTTCACATCTCACACTCACAGCCCAAATGACTTAGAATATCAAATAAACAATGATCTTCAAATAAGCAAATGGCTTATAACAAATAAACTAAGCTTTAACATAGCCAATATTCAGTAACTTAGCCTATACATATCGATGGATACCTCTCCTGGACCAAGCATATTGATGTGATAACTAAAAAAGTTTCATCTGCGATACGAGCTCTAAAGCTGATAAGACGGTCGATTGATTTGGAAACAGATGTAAGAATGTACAAGGCACTAATTGAACCCCATTTTCTATACTGTTGTACAGTATTGGATGGTATGGCAGTTTATTCAGTGCATGGCAAATAAACTACAAGAATTACAAAATCGTACTGGCGGAGTGATCACTGGCTGTAGTTTTGATACGAGTTCATCAGTTGTACTAGAGACACTTGGGTGGAATACATTCTATTAAAAGCCAAAATACACAAGTCGATATAGTAATGTTTAAGTCTCTAAATAATCTCATAACAAATTAATGGTAAATTTGCAATGCTTTTGGGATGTGGCTATATAGATAAACTCAATTATAGATAGCACAACCGTGCTAGTAGCTAACTTGAAGCCGCTATATACTTGAAAACCAAAACACTAAAATACTTGAAAACTCAATTTTTATTTCGTGAGAACTTAAATGAATAAATGAATTTAGAGATGTTTAAAATAAACTTGATATACTACGACCAAGAACTAATGATATGAACAATCATTTACATATGGATGTGCTAAAATGGGGAATGATTTGCCATCGCATCGTCGCTCCGACGCTATTGTCTTTTAAACGTGGACTCCATTCATTTTCTTAAAACCAGACTTGCATGACTTGCGAATATCTTTTCATTATCTTTGGCAAATGAAGTAGCTCGTCAATTGGTTCGAAAACAACGCCAATTATTTCTACTCTTCAAGACAAACAAAATGAGTGGTCATTTTATAGGATTTTATTAAATGGTTCAAAAGTTAGAATGAATAACACCAATCATTTCTACTCCTCAAAACAAACAAAATGAATGGTCACTTTATAGGGTTTCATCAAATGGTTCAAAAGTTAGAATGAATAACGCCAATCATTTCTACTCCTCAAAACAAACAAAATGAATGGTCACTTTATAGGGTTTTATGAAATGGTTCAAAGGTTAGAATAAATAACGCTAATCATTTCTACTCCTCAAAAGTGCTACGAGTAAGTTTGGCCTAGTTTTTATTTATCGGTTTTTGTTCGTATTTCTTCCGCCTGTTCCGAGATGCCAAACGAAAGTGGTGTTGATGAACGTACGAAAATGATGTAGTTGGTTAACACGTACACAAAGATACTACCATTAATCATTTCTACTAGCCTCAAACTTTTTATTTAACCCTAGGCTTGAAAACAACCGAGTCTTTAGCGAAATGTTGCTAAAGTATTACCAAAATCAGCTCTGATACTAAAACAAATGTAAATTTGAGAGATTCTTTGTACGTAGTTTGTTCATATTATAAAGCGTTGATAACTATTTTAATTCCGAGCTTTCGGGTTCATTGACCCATCTTCAGGGAATGGTGTTTACAAAGATAAATTATGATGTTTACATCTTTGTAAACATCATTCCCTGAAGATGGGTCAATGAACCCGAAAGCTCGGAATTCAAATAATTATCAACGTAGATGTTACACGCTTTATAAAATGTAAATTTGTTTTGTATTTGTAAAATGCACTTGGTGCATTTACAAATTTGTTATGTAAATGCAATTTGTAAAATGCAATTTGTAAATGCAATTCGCCGAAGGAGAGTCTTCGGCTGTCTTTGAGAGCATCAAAATGCTCTCAATAATTTCAAACCACTGAATACATGAATCAAAATGATTTTCTTGAGCTTTTATTCCATTGAAACCTGTTATTTATCATTAAATGATTTGGAGTGCTTTTTGAAGGGCGACCGGAAATTTTCCCTTCTTTTAAACAAGTTTGAAGTTTGCGTTTCTTGTGCAGCGTTTTTTCTGTTCAGTTTTTTAAAATGAAGTTCAACCCTTTGTCTGATTTACTGAATACCGGATTTACAATCATTGAAATTAGTTTGTCTTATGGCGGCGAACAGTTGGAAGCATAATTATGCAGATTCCTGACTTTTTCGACAAGATGGCAATGTTTACTTAATCGAAGAACTTCCTGTCTTGCCGACGTCTGAAAACACTTCAAATACTGGTTGAATTCTTCTAATCCTTCATTAGAATATTAAATTTACTTTCCAAAGGACTGCCGACGAATTTTAAAACAAAGTAATTTGTCAAATATTCTTTATACGGTTTTAGTTTTTGGCAAATTTCATTAAACGTTTCGCTATTTGCTTCTGAAAATTATCCTGTTCGCGTTAATTTCTATCTATTTGAACTTAATATTACCATTTTAATTATGAACTTATTTATTTATTAGGTTCTTATTTGTTCAAGCTCTTGCTTCAAGTTCATTAAGTCATGTATCGTGCCTTGCAATTCATTAAACTCAGATGGCATATTGAGTTAGTGATTTTCAGTTCGTGGTTTGTTTTTCAAATACACGCACTTGCTGGCAACAGAAAGAACTCGAAATTGTTCATAAAGCACTCGGGTTTTGCCTCGTGTATTGTTTAAAATTTGTCGTTCATTACGTCGCGAACGCGAGCGTGTATTTGCAAACAAACCACTCACAGCAATCACTAACCCTTAATTATTTACAGACAAGCAAAATAAACTCCGAGTAACCAAGTTAATGAAATCAGCCATTCATTTATTATTCTTGTTAATCAATTCTGTGGCTGATAGATCTTTTGAGATCCTGCATAACATGGCATTTTGTACACGGTTTTTCTGAAGTACATTGAAAGGTTCAAAGTGATAAAATAATACTCATTTTATCTTATTTACTTCTTTTTAGAACAAACAAAAATAAGAAATCACTCACTTTTTAATTTTTTTAAACTAGCTAAAAATTAGAGCGTCTCTTCTCCCCTAAGACAAGTAACCTTACATTTATAGCCATTAAGTTATTTTTCAATCGCTGATTGACTTTGGTGGAGTTTGAAACTTGAACATTTGTTAATAGATATGTATAAAGGATGAAATGACAGAAGAGTCAGAAATGTGGAAATTATTTTACGAAAGATTGACCACAGTTAATCATAAGCGAGAAGTGTACTTTTTTATGAGATATAAAATCAGTCAAATATACGGTATAGCTAACAAAACTTTTATTCAACAACGAAGTTGAAGTCACTGATTGTCAGCTATAGTATTCTGCTAATTTGATCAAAGTGCGTATTTAGGAACATCATCATTTGATGTTTAGTGTTACAAGTACATACGCATAATTGTGAAAATAATTGGCAATAATACACAAACTCTGGTGTAAATTTGTTGTTTGATTGATAAGTATTAATTCAAATATGAAAACGTAGCATAGAACAGATCTAGATGTGATCACTTTGTCGAGTTTTTATATGTGCTGGCAGAAAACCGAAGCATGAAACTTTCGTTTCCGATAATATACTCAGATCTAGCTTGGCAAATATTTATGGATCCATTCATTTGGTCATCTTTCTTCGTATATCTAGCTATAAATCTGATTATTTTTACTTTCTGATCTGATGACCAGCTGACTGATAACTCACAATGCGTCTCTTTATTGCAGATGACAAGAACAACAAAATTAAAAGTTAGTTTTCTGTTTTGACTCTAATTTTATTACGGTTCTCCAAACTCTCAAAAACAACAGACAAGTCTGTGCCTGACTACGCGGCTATCCAGATAAACTCCGCCAATACTTGAGTGAAGTGCGGCTTTTACCTAGAAATTGCTGTGTTACTATAGTATTAATAAATTTGTCGGTTAGATAACAATGTTTCATATTTTAGCAATTATGGTGATAAGGTTGAAAAAATTTTGATGACCACGGATTTTAACAGTTACGTGTAAGTACAGTAATTTTCGCGCTATTCTCCCTTATTGACAGATGTTTTGTTACAAGATTTAATCTAATTTTGAGGTTTTAACATTCATTAAGGGTTTACAGAGTTCACAAGAGCAGCGGAACTCACACACACCGCCAATGACTGAACGGCCTTTACCCAAATTCCGTCAACTTGAACTTTGATTTCATCGGCTGATAAACGCTGCATCTGTTATTGTCTTTCATCAATTGCAAAAAGAACTACACCGTGGAGAAATCGAGAAACATTTGATATTGAAGAAACTCTTTCAACCTTGTCTACATTACTCGAGGGCTGCCTTATTACGGAAAGCTTGAGTTGTTGGAGGAAAAAGAGTCAACAAGAGTCCACAAACTCACCCAGCCACACTGACGAATAACCCTGATTTTGTACCTCACACGGCAAAAAGTACTTCATTCATTTGTTAACAAGCGTGTTTATTTTTGGCATCTTAATAAACGTGGCGAAAGAATTGCGTTGATCGCGATCTACCAGACGGAAAAATGTATAATAACAACAAAGCTTATAAAGGCGAAGACGGCGGGCCAACAGAACACAGATGGTCCAGTGCACAGAGTCTCGGCTTGACACATGTACACAGCAATAACATCGTGTTTCAACAAGGTCGCAGAAGGGTTGAGATTGTTCTGATTGTGCTCTGTGCAATTCTTTTAATGGCTTGCTTAATTCTTTCTATTTTGCTTGCCCTTGAGATCACGAAAGAGGCGCAAGGACCAGAAAATGCAAACGCCAACCTGACTGCACCGCAAATGTGCAACACTGTAGACTGCTTAAGAATTGCTTCAGAAGTTAAGAGAAATTTGAATGAATCTGTTGATCCGTGCAACAACTTTTTTCACTACGCGTGTGACGGTTGGATAAAAGAAAATCCTATTCCACCTTCTGAGACAGAATTTGGAACTTTCTTTAAATTAATGCTTGAGAATGCGGAAATTGTTCGAAACCTTCTGAATGATTTTGACACAGAAGTCGTCCGGGACCCAAACGACGCGGTGCTTAAGGCTGTTCACTACTACAAATCATGCATGAATGAAGATAGAGTGGAACTAACAGCGAAAGATCAAATGCTGCAGCTTATCCAAGAGTTTAAATTATGGGCTATTGATCCAGAATGGAATGACACACTCTGGGACAAAAATGAGGTGCTACAAGATATTCAACTGTATGCCTCAACAAAGCGGTCGCCACTGTTTCAAGTTCAAGTTGTTGAGGATTTTCGGAATGCCAGCAAATACTTGATAAAGGTAAGTTGCATAGAAACAGAGAAGAAGTAGTTGTAAATTATCTTTCAACATCAAAGATTTTAAGCGCCACACGCAAAAACTACTTTAATAACTAATTTCCCTGGTAAAGACATATACGGTTGTTAAGTATTATAATCTCTATCTTGTCCAGCATATCAGTGCTAATGTGGATAGCTTTTACGCATGCTAATTTAAAATTGGAGGGTAGAAACTCAAAAGTGACGGCTTATGAATTTTAGTTTAAAATAAAAATCTTTTTCTATTTACCGAACAATGTTTGTTTAAGACTTAGCATATCAAAAAGATATATTTGCAGGAGAAAGCGATCAATTGAGAAAGGTATGACGTCTAGAAATCACTTAATGAAATAGCTGAAAATTGCACCAGACTTATAACTATTTTAATTAACGTAGATCAATGAAATCGTTTACGATCGACTAATGTTGATCTTATATTAACGATTCTTTTCATAAATAAAATAACGATAAATTATCAATTAAGAAAAAAAGTAATCAATTGATAAATTATTAACACGAAGTCGTTTCTTATCTTTTAATTACTGCGGTTGGTTTTGTAAATGACTCTTTGACGACGCCGTATTCTAATGTTTAGAAGGCTTAAAGTAAAAAGAATTCAAATGGGAGATAGTTGGAATGCTAAGACAACTTTGGCGAAAAAAAAATTTACACATGCAACCGTTAAAAGCTTGGCAGAGCTGGCCATGGACATGGGTACGGCAGTATGAATCCGGGACATTGATTGAGGCTGAAAGGCGGCAAAGCGAAATTCGCGCCAACCTCGCTAATAACAGCTCCTTCTTTTAAAAGCTACCTTATTATACATAAAACATGTTAACTTTTCGAATTTAGTTTTCGGAATCACTGCATATATATTTTTGCTTTTATGCAAACGTTATCAACAAAAAAAACAACCATATTAAAATGCAAACGGTGTTTATTTGTAGAGGGTCCTGAGGGGGTAAAATGGGAATTGGGATTGGCAGTGGGAAAATGGGGTTCAAGCCACACTGGGACTGGGATTTGATCACTTGGAATGAGAAAAAAAAATGTTAAAGAATTGCGAAGTGGGATTTGGAAAAAAAATGAACTGGGAAATGGGATTGGTACACCCCCTTCAGAACACTCAATTTGCGGCATGCAGAGAAAGACATTTTTATTTCCATCCAGTGCCACTTTCATAAAGTTATTGTTTAATAGTAACATATATTAAACCTTCACTGTCTTCTCTGTGGGCGCACGACTGGTCGAAATTGATCTGTGATTTTGCATTACGTTTCGATATCGTTTCAAACGTGCATTGTTGCTTAACAACAGTTATCCGAAGAGTGCTTTATTTAAAATAGCCGAGTCTTCAATAACTGCTTTGATACAAATCACTGGATATATGAGTCAACCCTTTTTTTAAATTTTACTTCAGCGAAAGTTGTCATTTGTCAGAATATACACTCAAGTGAATTGGCGGGCTTTTTGACTATAAACGCATTGACACACGTCGAAACTTTCGTACCTTTCAAACAATTTTGAAGTTTGAGTTTCTTGTATACGACTGCAGCACTTTGCGCCGTTTTTGTTTGGTTTTTATGTTTGATTTTTCAAAATCGTAATGAACCCTTTTGCCAAATTTATTGAATACCGGATTTACAATTGTTGAAAATGGTTTGTTTAATTTTGCGGTTGAGAACACAGGAAGAGAGAAATTGCAGGATCGATTGCAAGATCGATTCCCGAATTTCATTGAGAAACTAAAAACACTCCAGTTATTGGTTGAGTTATGCTAATTCGATTTTGAATTGTTGAAGTTACTTCCCAAAGGCAAAGGACTGCATGAGTAATTCTAAAATAAGCTATGATGTTAAATTTTCTTTTACGGTTTGAGTTTCAGTTTTTTACAAATTTCATTGAATGTCTCGCTATATATTTGCTTCTAAAATTATTTTGTTCCAATCATTTTTTAAAGATAATTTTTTAAATCTTTTTTTTGTGATTTATATTCTATTTCATTTGAACTATGCCATTATAATGATGCACTAATTTAATTTTTAAAGTACTAAGTTGTTGATTCACTTCGTGAAGTTATGTATCGCGCCGTGTAATGCAGTGAACTTAAGGCCGTGCTGCACGAGGCAATTTTTCCAGCAACTTACAACGCAATCCCATTGCGTAGCAAGTTGC
>ERZ1740055.164-NODE-164-length-14032-cov-6.780711_pt1 | contig 14032 bp, 3 predicted proteins | sample MGYA00581747_ERZ1740055 | MGnify/ENA primary metagenome ERZ1740055 (study PRJEB43018, sample SAMN04849739) | marine metagenome | isolation source: floating plastic debris | place: Pacific Ocean | collected 2008-08-28 | study: EMG produced TPA metagenomics assembly...
AACAAAAGACTAAAATAGGAAATTGTTTTGTTTCCGGTTCAATTAAAAATATTTCTTCCTTACATTTCTATTAAACTGTTTTAAGAAATCGGAAAATGGTGTAAATTTATTGATAGAAATCTTCAGGCTTCTAATCTAATGGTTTAAAATCAATCGAATCGCCGGATATCCTTTGCCTTATTGTAATTGAAAAAATTTAAAAGATTTTAAAAAGTTATCGAATTGTTAACTTTTTTATCCTTTGGTAATATTTTACAAAATATACATAATTTAAAAGACAAAAAACGAGCTTTATTTTTTTATAATTCGAGGTGCACAGTCTACTAATATTCGCGAGAAACTTGAAATTTTGCCCATTGATTAACTTAATTCAAACTGAATTGTCTAAAAAAACTCTCTTAAAAAAAACTCTTAAAGTGCGTGAGCGAATAGATTAAATGTGTAACTCTGACGTTTCAAAGTTGAATTTTTTTTCAATCATTACCGTTCTTGTCTAGCACTAGTTTTACTGTGTTTATTTAGTGATTTATTGCAGGTGCGTGCGTGAGAGTTAAAGATAAGAGCTTGTCTAGAATTCAAATATCAAACCGGATGGATGTTTATTGAATTGATTACTGATGATTGTGGCTATAACTTGAAGTGGCAATGACGGAGGGCTCGCGCTCAAGAAAACTAGACCCGGCAAATACCATCGGTTCTTATTAAAAACAGTGTAGAATGTATGAATTATCAACCTAAGTGCAGTCATATAACAGCAGTCGATTGATTCAATGCTATTGGCTCGGGCCGTTCGAAGTTCTGACTTAATCTTTCTGCTTATACGTTAAATACGAGGGCCAGTGTTATTGCCATTTCAGGTTTTATTCACTGAAACGGAAAATAACAATCAACTAAACTGGGCTTTAACAATAAATGTGAATGGAACTTAACCTGTTTTTTTGTTCTATAGTCCAGAATCACATCAAACACACAACAGATTAAACCACCCGAGTCGTTATTTTATTTGATAAGATTGATCCTGTAAAACCATTATATATTTTTGAAAAGATTGTTCTTTTTAAAATAAAATTATTACTTTTTTTTTTCAAATGGCTGATTTGCGTATATTAGAACACAGTGCGAAATTGAAACAGCTCTGACATGAAATGTCTATATTCTCGCCGTATAAGCAGTGTAAAGGCTGACGAATGATGGAACCTTCGCCTCTCGTTGCTTATGAACATGAACATTTCATTTAAAGCCGTTTCATTTCATTGAAGTGTGGCTGTCTAGACGACCTACACAGAGGGTGTAATGAGCACAACGTAACAAATATTGTAATCTATAAACCATTGCCGCCAATTTCGCAAACTTTTAAAACACAGTATTTTTTTTCAATCCAACAATAAAATTTTCTTTTTTAAATTTGTTCCGTTTTTAAAGTACATTATGCTCTCTAAACATTTCGTACACTGAAAAGACAAAAGAAAACATTGTCTCTTTCCAGTTTTTTAAAGTTGCAGTTTTCTCGGCTTTCATTTTTTTTCACGACGACGACTTCCATTTTCTTTATCTCGCAATTTGTACAGACGGTGACTTCCATCTTATCGCATCAGTCTTTCCGCTCCCTGGAGAAAAACGAAAAGAACACAATCCGTATATTTCGACTGAATAGATAAATTATTCCATGTGCTTTTGTAAATAAAAACTCACCTGTACAGTTTTAATTGTATACCTTCTGCATGCCGGTATAGTTTTGTCTGTCTAAAATTCTATTTTATTTTGAAACTCGTTCGTTATTCATTGTAAAGACACAGTCTACACGTGATTAACTGCAAGCATTCATAATCGAACGAGAACGAAAGTCTATAGCGGGGTATTCTATTCCAGTATTTACTTGCAAATATTGCTCTTCTTTGATTTCTTGAGCTGAACTGCGCTTTTTTTTGCTGACTTTGTTTATATATCATGAAAAAACCACAATGAGAGTAAATTGCCGATTATCGTGTTGTATTATTACTTTCCACTAACCATTGTTTACTCTTTGACCCTTAATCAATTTTGAATTATGTTGTGTAGATTCCAAAGGAGTGTTTGAATGAAGTTTTTCAGTTGCCTTGAAAACTTAATTAGTGAGTGGCGTACCTGCCTGTGAGCCAGATATGCTCGTGCTTGCAATTTTTTTTGTTGAATTTTTTGTTTTGATTAACAAAAAAAAAAAAAAAAAAGAAATATGAAAGAAAAAAAAAAAAAAATCCGAATAAAAAGACCGTGTACAAAATGCCTTATCTATGGTTGCAGATTCTGGCTTGATCCGAGTTTCTAATCATATTGGCTCACTGAAAAGTTAATTTTCACGAAGTGCATCATTATTAGTTTTGCTTATCTATTTTTGGCTGATAGATCTAAGATCCTTCGCCAGTGCTTTACACGGAATTTTGTACACTGCTTTTTGTACAGGGCATCTCGTACACGATATTTTTGTAGTACTAAAGAGCATCAATGTAATTTATAGTACGCAAAGCAAATTTAAATATCTTCCGGAAAAAGAATAGAATAAAAAGTAACCCACAAATTGGAGTTACATGCACAAGTACCGTTATCCGCATTTCTAAACGATTATTGGTTGTCAACAATCGTTATTTAAAACAGGGTTTTTAATATTTCCATATAAAAGAGTACTCCATTTTTGTCTTGCCACACAAAAGCACATTCTCCTGCTAATATTATAAAATAATTTGGATAGTAAGTGCGTTTTGATTGGTCAACAAATGTGTTTTCATAGCGCTATGAATCACGAAAATGGCATGAGCGATATGACTGACTGTCTCCAAGTTGTGAAAATTTACAGTTTCATAAAAGAAATAAAACAATACAAACGCACTTCGTATATCGTCTTTCTCTTTGTTAAGTCGGGAAATAAAAATTTTGTAAAAGAAATAAAACTCGTTGTCCGTGCCTCCATAGCCTGTTGAAAACCTTGTCAAAGTTTGTGAGAATTCTCAAGCAGGTGAAAACTCTCGGCTGCATCTCGGGTTTTCACTGATCTGCACTCGAATTCTCCCAAACGTTCGCCTCGGTTTTCACCAGGCTATGAAGACACGGAGAAAATGTTCTATTTCTTAACTGAGCGAAAAATAGAAGAAAAAGTGAGGTGTGACTACCCCCAATGGACATCTGGGCCCTTATGTGTTCCCCCTACACTGCGCTCGCGAACTAACAGTTAAAAAAATTTATAAGGAAAAAAATTATAAGTGGTATAAAAATGGTATACGTACAGAACTTTTCAGAAATATTTTCGACAATTTAAAAAAGTTTTATACCACTTTTAACTAATTTATAATCTTAAGTATTTATTAGCAACTTTCGGTATGTATATAGAGAATATTGCATGGCCACCTTGGGGTACGAATCTTGTCTTCGAGTGCTGAAAGTAACTCGCGCCAGTGAGCGAATGTTCCGTTTATTTTATAGATACTCGGATGAAATTTCTACATTTTGTGCATGAAATTTCAAAAGAACAGGCTGCGCGTCTGAAAGGGAATCACGTTATACTATGGCGACAACAAGATCCTCACACATGAAAGATAAAGTAGTATCTTCACTGCACCCGATGAAGATATGATGTTTTAGTAAAAGAAGAAATCCTGGTATTTCATCAGTATCTATTCTTGGTTTTCACACAATCCAAAACACATAAAAGACAATAAACATGGCGGCCATGCTAGTGTCACAAATTGAACAAAAGAAATAATCGAAATTCTTTTGTTAAGAGTATACCAACATGGCCGCCATGACGTCAGGTGAAAACCGGCAATATATATATAAATAGATTAGTAACATGTATATAAATAGATTAGTTTCTACCTCAATCATTTGATCGTTTTAGGTTTTTTTATTCCTTGAAGAAGCAAAAGGCTTTAAAATAGAAAGAACTCACAAAGGATGATGGTAAGTTTTAAAGACAAGCCATTTCATTTTGAGAAAACAATTAAGATCAACACATATATTTTCTGTAGCAAGATGAGACGAATGTTTAGCTTCTACATAAAAAATTTACGCTACAGTTTGTATAACTTTTTAACGTGTTTCAAATAAAACATTTAATTTTTTTTGTATTGTATCAACATTTGACCCAATTGCAAAGTGCTTATATTAATATATATAAGCAAAATTAATTAAAAAATGCCTTTAAAAGGGTGTGCTATTAGCTTTGAGCTCGTTATACTTTTTTCAATTATTTTCCCATTTCAAAAACTCCAAATCTTCATCCTAAATACGGAATACAATTATTTTGACTTTGATATGTTAGAATTAAGACTTAGTCATTTCCGTTTGAATTAGTTTAGACGATTGTACTAAACTACATGAAGAACACCAGCTGTTTAAAAGGCACATTGCTCAATATAACTATACAAACTATACATGAGAGAGCACTTCTTGTATTAATTCCACTGTGTCCAACACGCGTACCTTCGTCATACAATTCACCTACGAAATTAATGCCCTGGAGTTAAAGGTCTTTAATTTAGTGGCAGATTTATTAGCTTCGTAAACATGCAATGAACATCAATACTCAACAGTGGCAAACATTATATTGCTCCCACATTAAACCTGCTTTTAACATTTCTTTTTTTTATAAAAAAAATGGTTAATATGCAGATGTAAATCTTCTCACAAAATGAACTTTCTTTTCTGAACAAAAGAAAATTGATATCGAATGGAATTATTAATTGTCTTTCTAAGGGTGAAAATACGACTTTTTAATGATTCGAATTTTAAACTATCAATTTTACACTTCTTCCTTAATGTTTTTATAAAATAAAAATGCTAATAAGCTGATGCAAATCTATTCACAAAACAAATTTTCATTTTGAGACAAAACAAAAAAGATATCGAATCATATTACTGTCTGCCGTTTGAGCAAAAACACCATATTTTTGATAATCCGAATTACTAAACATCACAATATTTATTCAGCGTTATATTCTTTTAAAACAAAAATTAAATAAAGCTTTATTTTTGGTTTCCATAAAGACATTTAAGGCCTTCAATACTAATAACATATAAAAAGTTGAATTATATATAACTGATTATCTACAAAACGTACAAGAGAACTTAAAGTACAATTTTTAAGAAACGTTTTTCATAATTTTTATATAAGAAGGTCAGCTTCGGTACCAGGCTAAATGTTCTTAAATATTTCGGAGATTATGTAACAAGCTAATTGTAATTGGCGCACATTTTTAACAAAGAATCCTTGTACGCAAAAAATTGTGTTTTTGTCTGTCTAGCGAATATTATTTGTCTAAAAAGACGCGAGTTTAACCATTTGATATACGTTTAACTTTAAAACTCACTATTAATACTTGCATTTTACCCCTGTCAGCATTATAAACGATAGCAAACTGACGAGCATTAGCCGAGAAGCAATATTTTTATAATGTCCATTCGAAGTCTTGTTTCTCTTCCTTATCATGTTTTTAAATTTTAAGCATTTCGGTCTCGAGCTCTTAAAAAAAGTTGTTTTTGCATTTTATTCTTTTTGAACACGGAAAAACGTACTTTCTTAAACAATCCATTGTTTCCCTAAAATCCCCCAAAGACAACTAAATTTTTACTTTGATTCGAATATAGATTAACATCCGTCAGAAATGGGAGAAGATAACTATTTTTGTAGCATCTACTGATAGTTGCCTACAACCAAAAAATGTATGCCTCATAATTTGAGAACTCTGGTAAGCTGTGGTCGCATCCCACTTTATTTGAAAGCTCTTTAGATGTCATCAAAACAACGCCAGCGGAAAGAGAGAATAAATCAGTATTCAAATGAATCATGCATTTTTCACGGTTATACCACTCATTGAATGAAATATATCATCTGTTGCTTAATACGAGCATGGAAACAAAGCGTATTGACTTTACCAAAAAAATTGTTCCATTTAATCCAGAGACGAACACCTCGATGAGACAAAAAATTAAAACCATTTCTTTTTGCCGAAACACTAAACAACTTGTATCCGGCTACACTTGAAAGCAAATACTACAGTGGTACGAAACCAAGAGGTGGCTCAGTTCTGAAATCTTTCTGAAACAAATTTAAAAAACACCATTTCCCTACTAATCAAAACGTCTTGGTTTTAAAAAAAATTAAGAAAGCAATTACTCTAATTTTTGAAATGATTCAGGTCATCTTTAATGCAAATTTAACTGATGAATTGTCAGGAACTTCCAAGAAAAGCCGATGTTATAACAAGCTCACGCTAAATTTCTTTTGTTATTTAATTCGATTTTGTAGCTCACCTAAAATAATTTGTCTACGTAAATGGCAAAAAAATTCGATTTATAATGAGGAGATGGTCAAATGCACCTCTTGCTCAATTGTCAACTGCGTTAAATGAATCCATTTAATGCATGACAGAATGGACTCCCAGTGACTAAACAATATTTTTGCCTTTTAAAGCCATTATATTTTGAATAATTGCGGTATTTTTACTCTTATTACAATTTGTTTATTCAATAATTCTATTTTAAAAAACAAAAAAAAGAAAATATAAAGACATGTTGAAAAAAAGAAAGGTTTCATAGGCCGATGTGTGAACTTTCGCATCACACCAGAATATGTTTCCTTTTATCGTTTTGACTCGAGACGATCGATTTCCCCGACTGATTTTAGAAGGGAAGTAAAAGATATTTGGTATTTATTTTTAGTAAAATAGAATATAAGTAAGACTTTGCTTTTAAAAATTAGTCAGAGATGGGGAAAAACCTGGGTCGAGAGAAAAAAAAGCAGGTGGGAGGGACGTATTGCGCATGTGTCAAAGGAACAAATAAAAAATTTCCAACTCAGAAAGTTGAATGATTTGTGTTGGGAACAGCTGACTCCAGGTGAATTTTGTTTGTCGGGGAGATTTAAGAAAACTTGCTTCTCTTGGGTATCATGTTTGAAAAAGAAAATGATTTGACTGGTAAAGAAATGGTTATCGAATGTCCCTGTGATTCGAATCATAAAGTTTGTGTCTCAGGAATGGCGCGACATTTGGGAGAGTGCAGAAAAAACGTTTGTGTCAGTGAGACGGCCATATGTCCTTTTAACAAGAACCATGAAAGAAATGTCCCAGAACTGAACTTTCACAAACAAACATGCCCCGATAAACCCGATGATTTTGAAGTCGGTGACGACGACAATCAAGAACCTGAGGAATTAGGAGTTAATGGCGGGAACACTGAATACAGAAAGAAAGAAAATGGATCAAATTTCGATTCGAATTTCGCTTCGGACGTTGAATCGACCGGATGCTTGAATAGAAGGCCCGATGGAGGCGGAATACATAATCATATTTCTGATAAGCAAAAAAACGACGAAAAGAGATATGAAACTCCTACTCAAATGGATGAGTTAGTGACTAAACAAGTGCATGGACCATGCGAAGCTGTGGCCCAGAATGCGGTCATAGACGAACCGCATAACCACAGTGCGGCTACGGTGAATGAGAGGCGGCTTTCACTGTCAGAATCGGACACGGCATCTTCAGAGAGTGAGACAACGGAAGCAAGTAATGGTGCTGAAAGTTTGGATCAGACAACACAAGTTCAGTTTGACTACAAGAAGTTTGCCCCAAGCCCAGAAGAAAAAGAAGATTTCTTAAAAAAAATCAGTCAAGAAAGGGAAAACCAGTGGTATGTACAAGAAAAGTACCAAGTGGCTATGAGCCAAGGCTATTGCTTGCCTCAGTGGCACCAGGGATATGGAACTTATTTCCCTCCACAATATCCAGTATTAAATGGTGGGTATGTACCTCATGCATATGTCACCTTCACCAATGGATATCCCATGATGGCCCCTGTACCAGCACAACCCCCTTATCAAAATGGACCATATATTGTCCCTCAAGCAATTCAAGGTAATGGTTGTTATATTCCAGGCTCAAGCCATGGCGTTAGTTATGATTATGGTGGCAATTATCGTCATCGGTCACATTATCATCGATCATACAAGCGGCGTGGTTATCCAGCATATTCAAACCCCAGAAATAACAACAACTATCATTCTTATAACTCATACAATGGACACAATAGCACTGACACAGACTCTAACAGTACTACAAGCTCAACCCCATCCGACAGCGGATCAGTGGAAGAGAATGGCTTCTCTCACAAAAATGAAAACCTCCGTCCAGTTTATGAACCTTCTGTTAATAGCAATAACAAGAAAAAGAACTCAGCGAAGCAACAACTAAAAGAGCACTTGCCAGGAATGCAAAGCAAAACAGGTTTGAAAGTTGAAAAAGCCAAAGTCAATTTTGAGCAGTTTATGAAGATTGAAAAAGTTGAAGCAGGAAGACAGATAAATGGAAAAATTGAACATGTAATTCCCTTCACACAAAAACCAAACCACAACAATGTGAGTAACACTGGGGCAAAGTCAGATAAGGAAAAACAGATTCGAAAATTGAGGAAAAAGTTGAATGAAGTTCTGTCATTGGAAGAAAAGAAAGAAGGAGGAGCAAAACTGGATTGTGATCAGCTGAAAAAACTAACCCGAAAAAGGGAACTGGAAGATCAACTTGCCCAACTTGAAAACAACTAGAAAAGAAATTCAAAAACAACGGTAAGAAAAGATGACTTAAATAATTGTATTAAGGATTTCTTTTTAGGAATTATGTTACAAAACACTGTATTTTATGCTTGTTTAAAGCAATTAAAATTTAAATATAGAAAGGTGTCACTTTGTTGACATGATAGGTGATTATCTTTTGAATTTAGGTTTTTGTATACATTCCTTGAGTAGTATTCAGTTGCTGGGTATAATCCATTTAGTCAGAAATATATCTTGAGAAGAAATATAGACTTTTCAAGTTTACATAATTTTAAAATCCTTAACTCTACAGTACGTACATTGTTTCTTACTTTAGCAACCCTTTCAGTCCCAACTTGAGCTCATACTTATCATTAAACAAGTTTGAGAAAATTTTGTTTTTATCTTCAATAGTTTGCTTTGTTTGATCAATTCACATTTTCTTATTACTAAATGTCTTATTTTGTATGTGTTGTGTAAGGAGAAGTTGGGTGTTGATAACTGACTGGAACTGAAAAGTTCAACTTACTATAATTAAACTTAGAAGCATAATTCTTCTGCTAACTACTTTTGATTTTCAGCTTGTTTTAGTAAACAATGCCCAGGTTTATTCTGTCTCGTAAACCTCAAGGGTAGTTATGCACATTTATTTAGTATTGTCTGTGTATTACTAATTAGAATATCTGTGACTTAAATAAAGGCTAGAATTATTACTAGAAAGATTGTTAAAAAATGTTTTCAAACATTTTCGACCATGTGATCTTCATCAGTATTCTACATTTTTTAAGAATCTTTCTGGTAATAATTTTAGCTTTTATTTGATTCATTTTAAAAAGCTAGCTTATGACTAAAATATCTGTTTGGAACGCTGGAATTAAAACAAAAAGTTTGCCTGCAGAGTTTTTTATTTTTAAGATTTCCCTCCTTTACAAAAAGCAAATGTCTGATTATTTTTTTTTTAACCACAATGCCCCACTTTCTCAGTATAATGTAATTTAAACCTTTCAGTCCATGACAGTTGTATCAACACCAACTTCTCCTTACATAACACATACAAAATACGACATTTGTTAATGAGAAAATGAGACTTGATCAAACAAATCAGCCTACTAAAGATGAAAAATAAAATTCTCTCAAATTTGTTCAATGAAAAGATATGGGCTCAAGTTGAGACAATTTAACAATACAACTGGGACTGAAAGGGTTAAATCTCAAAAGCAGAAGAATTTTGTTTAAATTGTTAATTTTTAGGACATTCTACTTCTTCTTTTAGGAAGATTTGAATGTATTACTATCAATTTAACTATCTAATGTTTTTGCTTGTGTAATGTATATCATCACTGAAAGTAGATTGCAAAGAGCTGAGCAATCGTTTTGCATTATGTTCTTACCCATGTACGTTTTTCACTGGCCCTTACTTTTGTTAGCAACATTGAAAAAGGGTCTGTCTCTTTGTCTATGTACGTATGTACATATATACGTACATTATAAGGGTATGTCTCTTCCAGTGTTGTTTATATTGAGAAGGAGCCTTTTCACTGACAGTCATATAATAGACAGGAATACATTTGCATGGATCTCTGGAGATAAACGTTTCATCTTCTTGCATTAAAAGGTTCCTACCTGTTTGCCAATTTATCAGCTCATTTATGAAAAATGTTTCAAATACATGAAGATAAAATTTTTATTTCAGTGTTTCAATTTTATCTCTTCAATATTTGTAAAATCCCCAGTGTTGATAAAATGTTTTGATGGTTTGGTTTAAAAATTATGTTAAGTACTATTTTTAAGAAGTTGTTGTCCATGTTTTGATGAGGATGCTGTTGTTAACTGGTTGGAAAGTTTCAAAGTTTCTTTGATGAAACACAGCAGTAATCAATGCTTGTTATAAAAATTAGTCTGGTTTAAGAAAAAATGCTGAGGTAAATATATTAATAGGATCCAGGTGCTTGCTTCAGATGCAGCTTATAAGTAATATCCGTTTTCAGTCTTTATGGTGCTGCCTTTTTCCCAGAATCAAGGGTGGGCAAATTGTATTTGTATTTAATAATATTTATAATAATAATTGATTATGACTGCCCTTTGAAAAGCATGTATTGAGAAAGTCATAAACTACAGTACACATGAAGTTGCTATGATAAATGGCAAATTGTCAAAGTGTATGAAATTTGTTTCAACTTTGAATTGTCTAATTTACATATTGCACTTACCCAGTAATGGTCTTTGATAGCTTTTACTGAAAATTTTCAACAACAGAACTAACCATTAAAAAAATTTGCGATTTTTTACCAAAACTAGTTTTTAATAAGTGTTTTGATAAAACCATCTTTTTTATATAATGATATTAGTTTATATAGTGCATTTATCCATATAAAAGTTTGAATATGATTTACAAGCCAGTAAAATCTTGATAGTTGCGAGTCTTAGATCGTCCACTACAGTGGCTCATACCTTTATTTAGTAGGAATTCTCTCAGTAGATTTGACAGACCACACAACATCGGGATCATTACCCTACTTTTTCAGATAGATGTGTGTGGGTTTTTTTAAGTCTCACGATAGAGGGTCAGGAGACTGGACCTATGGTTTAAAGTCCTTATCCGAGAAGATGTGACGGTCTAACCATTTGCAGATGTTAGAGCAAAGGCAGTATCTTCTCCTAAATTATTTTAATATTTATTACTTTAATACACTGAGTGTTGGTCTGGCCAGGAATTGAACCAGAGCCTCCAGTCAAACCCAAGCCTCCATATAATTCAATATATATATATATATATATGTAATTCAAGAATAGCAATGAGAATGAGATTTAAAACTTTTGCAATGAGGTTTTATTTTTGTCTGGAAAGTAGATGCTGCCTACTGTAACACTATAATTTTATAATAACTTTTTTCAGTTAGTAAGTTATTGAGGTGTAATACTGGAAAGTGAGGTGTGTTATATAGTATTTTCGTCTGTCAGTCATACAGTCTGTCTCTGCCTTCAAACTGTTTCTATAGTGCATATTAAACTTCCATTTGATTAAAGAATTAATTAAAAGTAAAAGTTGAGTCGAACTTGACATTTCTGTCTTTTATCTCTTTCTACGTACTTTTGTTGAATTAAAACCTAAAAGCCGCGATACACTCTTTCTTCAGATTTAAAAAAAAAAAAAAAAATAAAAGTAAAAGAAAAATTTTTTAATTTTTAATTTATATTAAACAATTACAATTTTTAATTATTATTATAACACTTTAATAATTTCTAAAAACTTTTACTGCTCTAATTCTGAATTTGTAAATCTTAAAAAAATGAGTAAATGATTCTAAAAGGTTTTGAAATCATCACCTGGTCAACTTGAATGGCATGTAATCAAGCCACTGGCAGGTGAATTTCTTTTGATTAAATTCTGCATAAATTAAATATTAAATTACTAAGTTATAAAGCCATAGATGTATTAGTGAAATAAATATGATGGTCCATTTTTTAATGTCGATTTGATTCATGCCATATTAATAACCGCTTTGCTGAATATAATCTATGAGCTAATACAATTTTGAAACTTCTGATGAGACTGTTCGAGGCAGCTGTGCATAAAATGTTTGATAATGTGTAAACTTCAAAAGATCACGACAATTGATTTGCCAAAATGCAAAAATGATTGCTTTTAATATGAAGCCTTTTAGTTGTCAATTTTAATATCTTAACATAGTTGTTCCAACTTACAAATGTACAGTACATGTATAACTTATATAATACATTAAAGTGGCAAATGGAGCTTGTCATTTTTAAAAATACAGTTGATGCAAAAATAATATAAGGCATTCATCATTTACCTCAGATGTAATTCAGGTCTTTACTAGTTTGTGTATAATTCTTTGTTTTATCTAACTTTGTGGCAATAGCATACAGTATCTCGAAAACTCCAGAAAGATATCTGAACAGACATAACTAGAATGCTGGTGAAAGCAAATAGCAAAACAGTTACTGTTCATCAGAAGAATGCCTAAATTGTGTGCAAGTCTACAGTTGGTGTTGGCTCCATTAAATATGATATTATAATATCTTAACAATTTCATCCAAAATAATTATTACTAAGGCTTGAATATTTCCTCAGCTTTTGAGTAGCTTTGAGAATGAATGTGAGTGACTTCTTTCATACATAATATTGCTTGGCTAATCAACTAGTGCTTTTATAGAAGATTTTTTTGAATTAAGTAATTGTCAAAATAACCACCTGAAAAAACATTTTTAAGATTTAAACCTGTGAGTAAGCTAATGTAAACTATACTGGATGACTTTCAAAGGGGCTTCTTAGGTTGTGTTGTCATTCATTTTCCAGCCAAGGTGTCACCTATTTGGCCAGGAGACAAATGTCGCTGTTGCTTTTTCACTATTCAAGGTTTTGACTTGCACAAGGCATTTGGCATTTACATGCCCCTTTGCTATTTTCCCCATTTAATTTCTGATTTCTTATGTGATGTATTTGAAGAATCGTGTTTAAATAGTTAAAGCATATGCAGAAAGGTAATGTCAAACTATTCTAGTAGAGTTGCAAATAGACATGTTCATGATGAATCTGTGAAGGCTTACTATTCCAACTTACCCAATCCTAGCTAAATGTTAACCCTTCAAGCCTCAAGCCTTTTAGCCAAACATATAGCCACAAGGGAGGTTCGTTGGACCCCTCCCCAAGATTTTTGTTATGCGTGGACTGATCGACTTGAGATTTGGCAGCAATGTTAATTGGACTTCGAACTTTCATTTAATACTAATCATGTGACAATAATCTTGTTACCGTGGTGACCAAGGTTTACAAAATGATGATGGCAGCCATCTTGGATTAATTTTCAATTTTTGAAATTTTTTCTAAAACTGAGAGATAATACCGTTTTATGTGATAGAAATGCAAACTACTGGAAAGAAAATGAAAAGTAATGATTATTTTTCCATTTTTAGAAAAAATTCTACAAAAGTTTTATAAAAATCCAACTTTCGTGATTTTCTGTGATGACATCATCAGTGGGGTCAAAACTTGTAATCATTATCAAGGAACAGTTGAGCCAAAGCTTTTGGCAATTGGCCAAGGCGTTCAGATTTGAGGCCAAAAAATTCAAGGCTTCTAGGGTTAATTCGCTTGTTTGCACTTTGGTAGTAGATACTCCTAGTTGTATGAAAATATTCAAGACAAGTACAGTAGGCATGGAAAAGTTACCAAAAACAAAACTAATATTCTTTTGTTTGCACAATTTTCTAATCAAGTCAAGTTGTTCTTTTCTTAACATCTTGTCTTCATAACTTAATAGAAATGAAACAAGTTAGATTGTGTTGTATGGAAATTTTAACAACATCCTGACTTTCCCATTCAGGGTCATACATAGTGGAGAGGGGGAGGGGGGGTTGGGATGCAGTTGCCCCCACTAGGAAAACTTCTAACATGGTTGATGATAATAATGATAATAATAATAATAATAATAATAATAATAATAATAATAA
>ERZ1740055.165-NODE-165-length-13992-cov-7.662481_pt1 | contig 13992 bp, 4 predicted proteins | sample MGYA00581747_ERZ1740055 | MGnify/ENA primary metagenome ERZ1740055 (study PRJEB43018, sample SAMN04849739) | marine metagenome | isolation source: floating plastic debris | place: Pacific Ocean | collected 2008-08-28 | study: EMG produced TPA metagenomics assembly...
CTACACGGCCAATTTTCTGTATGTGACAATTTTTATTTGCCACATAAAAACTAACTCGCCAGTTTTTCAACAAATATAATTGTCATACAAAAGTTGGTCAATTTTGTTCATCTACACGAGCAAATAAAAATTGTCACATAAAAATTGTTCTTGTAGACGGGGCTTTAAGGTCCAAATCTCGTTAGCAGGCGGTAACCAAAATTTGTATGTTGATGAATTGTCGCATCAGCTTTCATTTTCTAAACTTTAGGGCTTTCATTTACGATTTGTGCTATCGTCGTGGACGATAATGGGCTATTCTCAGTAGATCTTGGTGTGTTTTGACTGCCATATGTTGTCAACTGACGATCAGCTTTTCTTCCTTTGCATCATAAGTTCTTCGTTTTTTTCCTTAGACTGAAGTTTTAGTCTTCTCCAGTATCCGATTCTTGTCCCGTTTAATTTCGTTTGGGAGTTAGATTGTCGCAAATTATCTATCCGGTTTTATTTTTCATTTCTGGAAACTCTCTTCCCAATTTTGGCAACTAAACTTTTTTTTTCTTTGTTAAGCTTGCGGGCTGCAGTTAGAGGTTGCATTGAGTCACAACCTATAATACGGAGATACATACCAGAAAAGAAATTTGACAGACAATGCATTGACTTCAAAAGCACACTTCAGTGGTGTTTTAATAATATCAAAACCGCCGCTCTCCCCTAAATTGGTTAACTTCGGACTTCATTCAAAAAATCGGTGTATCAACCTAAGATAAACTCTGACCAATGATTAATCCTATGAGTATGAAGTAGAAAATCATTGATTTATTTCATTTATCTCACTTACCCAGGGCCGAAAGCGACAAGGAGGAATCCGGTTCGGTGAGATGGAACGAGATGCACTTTTGGCGCACGGGACTTCGTTCCTTCTGCAAGACAGACTTTTTAATTGTTCCGATAAGTCAATGGTGAGTTTTTATCATTTTCTTGCACATTATTACAGAATCAAACTGCTGGAAATCACAAAGAAAAGTGGAAGATGTTTTCTACTGTGTCTTCAGATCTTTTGTAGAACAAACTGTAATTGATACAGGTAGTCAATCGATTTCTCGTCGAATTTCGATAAAAATCGCGCTTCTTTTTGCCAAATTCTGATTAATTTCCCGAATTTGGCCACAAGACGAATAATTTTATGGAAACTCGACGAGAACTAGATAGATTTTATTTAAGTAGTATAAAAGACACTTTTAGTTTTTTTTTGTTTTGTTTTTGTTTTGTTTTTATGCTTTAAAATCTTTAAAGTTAAAGTCAAAACAGACTTTTTAAAAAGTCGTTAACTGAGGACTTCGATTTTAATGAATCAGAGCCTCATCAATAACAAATAATGAAAGAAAAATACAACATACTCAGTTTATTTTCCTCAGTTTATTTTACATCCATATCTTGAAGGATGTTCAAGGAAATTTTAAGGAAAACTCGAATAGCGAAGGCATTGAACATTTTGATAGCTGTCAGTCACATGAGTAAACCCGACCGTGATACGTCAGTTGCTGAATCTAAAATGAATCACTCAAAATCTTTGAGTCTGAGTCAAGAACAATTTGGAGTTTGGAGCGTGATTAGTGTGTTTCTGAGGATAGTTTGACATAACTTACTAGAGGATAATTGCAAGTGAATCGAGGGCCGAATTCAGGCTATAATTTGCCTACATTTTTATTAAAACTGTAAATGCGTACATAACCAGGGGCGGGTAATGATTTAGCTTTTGTTTTCGATTTCACGCCTTTTTGATTATTTGTAATTTTTAGGGTTTTAGTAGTGTAATACTTTTGAGTGGCATTGATGGTCCCACTAACGACGACCTGCTCCCAATAGCTGTGTTTTCATGGCTCAGTTGGTAAGAGAGCTGCGCCGGTATCCGAGAGGTCAAAAATTCAATTCTTGAAAAAGTTAATTTCTTATCTCTAAAGAAAAGAAAGATAGTTTTTTAATTACACCTAAAATCATTTTACTTTGTATTAACATGTTATTGCTCGCGTTTATGCCATTAGGGATACGTGTGCAGTAAATGTGGAAGTCTCCTTTCTCCCCTGTTGGAAAAGCCCGCGAAAGAAGTGGCAGCGGCATCTACCAACATTGAACGTAAATGGCAATGTAGAAAGTGTTTGACTGGCAAACACGTGCAGATGATAGCGTTCCCGTATGTGTTCCGCTACCTCGTTGCAGAACTTGCTGCCGTGAACATTAAGATCTCTTTAGATATAAAAAAGATTGGGGAATAATTAAGAATGTTTAACCATTATAGCTTTTTAGTGCAATTAACTTTAAAAATTGTAAAATAATTATTTTACTTTTTGCCTGGGGCTAAACACTTCTGTCATAGCCTTCACGTGCGCATTTGTACCTTACCTTACCCAGGTTGCAAATTAAACAATGGGTCTATGGGATGATACAGAGGCTTTGCATAGTCACGTGATTCAGGAACACTTCTTAAAGTATTGAAGTTTGGACACTACTTCTGCTATTGACCAGTATTTCAAGGGCTAAAAATTTAACATTTTTCAAAATATTTTAGGATGAAACATGAAGCGGCCATGACAGTGGGCAGGAGGTTGCCCAACAAGATGGCCGCCTTTAAAAGCCAACTAGATTTTAAAGAGTATGGAAAGTCAGTCAGTCGTTTTGAGGTTTCTTTTCTGATAAACAGTTCTTTTATTATAAGATATTTTCTAAAGTAAACTCATGAACTTTGGTAATCGCCTACAAATTATGATCAGAAATTCAAAATATGCAAATTAGTAGGCGCGTAAATTTTTTTTTGGCAAAATTCATGACATCCAAGCAAATTTATTTTCCACATGCAGTTGCTAAAAAACAGGTAATGATAACAGTCCCTTCAAAGAAATATTGTAACAGTGTGAAAATATTTTAAGACATGTTTTTGAGTCACGTGATCATGCAAAGCCTCTATTGCCGAAAAAAAGTAAAGGCTTCGACCGGATTCGAGTTACTTATGACCGCTATGATCGTACCGGACCAAGACTCTTACTAAACTATGAATCCACAACGTCAAACCAATTGATTGCTTCAAATTGCGTCTTAAAACTAGATAAATATATTCGGCTAAAATTTCTGGAATATTTAATGAATATTTGGTGTCTTCTGGTATCAATGAAAAAAATTGCGAAATGATCCGAAATGTCAATAATAATAAGACAATGTATAAATGATTTTGTTATATTATTTGTAAAAATGTCTATTAGTGTAGTAATGTGAAATGTGATAAGCGAACTGGAATAAATATATAAGTAAAAAGGCAGTCAAGAATTTCTTAAAGAGGCGCATGACGGTCGGTCTCCAGCAAATTAGCCCATTAAACAACATATTTTTAAAGTGCGTGTGAAATAAACATTTGTTTTGCAGAAAATGACAGGTTGCAACACCCTCTTTACGAAATAAAATATTTGGGCTAGTAAAAATATTTCAAAAACAGATTTTTTGCTGCTCAAAAGTAGCTAAAAAAAGGCTAAACAAGTGTCTCGGGAAACTGGTGACGAGTTTGGCTCTGATGACGTAGCCAGTGGTTCCATCTAAACGGGACAGGGTTTGTTTCTTCTTGCGTGCTTTGTTAAAAAGTGAGAAATGTCTGATAGAGAAAACATTCTATCCTTTACCGAGTCCCTTTCGCTTTCAAGCTTTCTTTGCTTTTTTCTTAGCCATGATATTTGAAACCTCAGAACAACTGGCTACGTCATATCCGTTAAAATTTTATCGTTGGAGACACCTCGAAGCGCCTTTTTCGAGATTTTAAACCGGCATTATAATACAGGGAAGCGCTTTGGCTCGAACTAAAACTAGCTGAACCAAACTGATTTTTTACTTCTTATGTAACTTGATGGTCCTTTGCAACGAAGGATCTGGCCGAAACGCTCCAGGAATGCATTAATGTTTCAACAACAAAAAAATTCAGTTAAGTTAGGTTTAGAATAAAAATTCGTAAACACAGTCGTTTTGCAACTGATCCCTAATACCCACTACTCCATCTCTGCGGTTTGATCAGAAACATAATTAAAACCAACAATATATACTAAATCAAATGTTTTAGCAAAACAAAGGACTACAGTCGGAAACGTCAGACTGAAACTCCTTCATTTCCACGGTGTTAAACTTCAAAATTTATCGAAGGATTTTTATAGAAACCCAAATGACTGCTTAGTTTAATCTTAGCTCTTATGAGCTTGATTGTACTCGTATCTGGCAGATTTGGCTGCTTTTAAGAGACGGCGGAGAAGCAAAACGTCTTGCATCAATATTGTCCTATCGCTCCGAGACCATCTCGCCAGGCTCGGATGAGACGGGACACAAAGCACTATGCTAATCACCTCGTGTGGGAACACTGAAACACATTTTGATTCGTTTTTATTTTTTCAAAAATTTATTTCAAAAATGCGTAAGAATGGCGTGGCGATGCGCGAGAGCGTGCGAAGGACATGCATGAGAGATGGAAGGTGTGATATAGTCCGGGTTTATATTACTACAGTGTCAACGCTTAGTGTTATTCCTGTGACTGATTATTGAGAGTTTTCAATGTAAGTACTTTAGTATCCTTGTCTGTTCAAAAACTATAGGATTACATTTGATTAAGTCGGATTACATAAACCAGTCTGTCATATCTGACATTTCTAAATACCAGTCAAGGCCGGGTAGCCTGGCCTTCTCCACAGGGATCCCACTATACTATAACTGACAGTAGTCTGGCAATCAAAGCGCGCTTTATAACCAGCGGAGGCTTCGTAGTACAGTCAGTTATATTCAACAAACTACATACAAATTGCATTACTTAATGATTTACAAGGAGAAATTTGCAAGAACTTCTAAAACTTATTTATATAAAGAAGTGTAAGAAAGTATTCATGATCGCTGTAACGCAATTTTTAGCTTCAACACAACATTTTTATTACAAAAATACTTTGATAGGCTCATGCAAGCATAACATAGAGTTAAATCTCACTAATGAAAAATATTTCTCTTATCTTAAATAAATAAGTAATTTACATAGCTAAATTTCTATTTTCTTGGTACTAATGATTAACATTTACACGAAAGTTGAAATAATAAAGATATGGAAAATATTAAAGATATGAAATATGAAACTAAAATATTTAACATAAATAACTCGGTGTTCTAGAAAATATATTAAGTATTAGTAAACAAAACTTCAAACTTGTCACTGACTGACTGTCTTGAACACAAGTGATCTCCTTCAATCGGCTTGGTCTGTGTTATGGTTTGAAAGGAAAAGACAGATGCGTGGAGAAGATAAGATAAAAAGTATGCCGACCTGTAAAAATTTGGAAAGTTGGAGAATATTTTGAAAAGAACGCAGCAATAAAGAAAAGTGTTTTATATATAAAATCTGCAAAAACAACAAAACTATACTCAAATTCTGAAAACTGCACAGACATCAAATAAAACCAGAGTTTTTTTATTTGATTGTGTTTTGTTTTGTTTTGTTTTTTTGTTTTGTTTTTTTTTTGTTAAAACCTTAACTCATCTTCAAACACTTAAAGTAAAAAAAGTAAAAAAGAAACATTTCTCTGTAAAACTTTAACGAATCAACAGTTCGCGTGCGAAGTATTTATACTTGGAGTTATTAATTCCAAATAGTTTTGTCGTCTTCTTTGCAAGCGGCAAGTTAGAAAATATCAGTTTTCGAAAAATCGGGGACAGTGTTACTTAAAAATAACAAACTGAGAAAATCGAACCAATATTTTAGTTGTTCTTGTGCATAAATGAGTAACTTGACACGTGAAAAGCAAAATAGTTTGTTTGTCGAGACATCAAACACCCGCGATCAATCTGTCTGAACGTAATAAATACTATCTTATAAAATCTTAAAACTAAATATGTATAAATTTACACTCTTGTGCGTTCCCTAGCTCGAATACTAATTTCCTAATCTTCAGTACTACTGAACACAAAATGACTTACTCGACTATTTTTCAAACACAACTGAAATCTTTACTAAAAAAATAGATTGAGGAAAACAGTTAGCAAACAGACAGAGTAATTTTAAACTCATTTCATTGCAGCTTCTACAAGTGGATTTCCTGCTGGTTGAGAAGCGCCATTTTCAAAGTGGAGGCCAAATTTTTGAGTTTAGCAAATACCAAAATGTCCTGCAACATTTCTTAATTTTTAGTATCTTTAAACAATTGTAAACTTTAATTTTTATACGACTGACCTTGGCTTCAAAAGTCAAGTGTCTAACAAATCTTGCATAAAGCTAAAATTAAAACTGAAAAAGTAGTAAGAAAGAGGTTTGCTCAGTGATTAAAACAAAACTTATATATGCATTATATGTGCTATACTCTTTGTATTCTTTTCTGGAAAGCTTTCTGAAAAGTAAAACATTTCATGCACATGCATCTGTCTCATGATCTTAAAGGAAAATTTGCTTTTGAATTGAACATGAGGTCAGTGTTACACAAGCTCAAGTGAAGATTAACAAATATTAAGCTAAATGAAAATGTAAATTTAAGTTAGTGCTATAGCCACAAAATAATTCATGCGTAGGTGCTTTGTTAAGGCGAATGCATGAAAAGTTTTTGTCCTTACCCAGTGAACTGAAAACAACAGCCGGTATAATATTCAGATGAAGGGCATTTTTCGTTTTTAAGAAAAGTAAAACGCTATAATTCTACATTTCGAAGGCTAGAAATTAGACTTGGGCTAATGAGTCCAAGCTTATTTGAAATGTACGTATATACTAAAACGAAACTTCGTCTCAAACAAAGAAAATGTCAACACAAATTGGCTTCGTTTTAACAAAATGTGAGAAATTCCAAGCCTTTTTTGCACAAGCAGAAGTTGCCTCAAAACTCAAGATTAAGTGAAGAAGGAACGTGTGAAATTATCCAATTAAAAAAACTAAACAAATTATGAACTCTTTAAAAAGAGATCTTTAGTAAGCTAACTGTACCAACTTTATCTCTTCTAGCCAAAGAATGGCCTACTATTATTATTATTAGCTATTGGCAGTTCGAACATGAACGAACAAATGCAAATTGCAATGTCAATTAGGTTTACAAAATTTACAAACCGCTAAAAATGTTGTAGTGTTGGTGCCGGCGATTGCCAAAATGTTCTTTGGTTATTAAGGTTATTGTAGTTTCCATTAAAGTCTGAAGTTGGGTAATTAAAGTTTGTAAACGGTTGCAAACCATTCAAGTCGTTGAAGACATTTTGCGTTAGAGAGGGAAGACTCCCGAATCCATTCATGCCATTTTGGTTGCTCAAGGCCCGAACTCTGTCTTGAATCTCGTTTTCAAGGGCTTTTTCCACAAGCTTGTTTTCTCGTTTCCATTTCATTCTTCGATTCTGGAACCAAATTTTGACTTGTTTCTCAGTCAACCCTAGTGACTGCGCGATTTCGATTCTTCGAGGACGGCAAAGATATCTGTTATAGTGAAACTCCTTCTCTAGCTCTACAAGTTGTTTCGTTGTATAAATAGTTCGGTTCGCTAGTTTATCTGTTGGGTCCGGCTTCTCTTGAGGTTGTCCTGAAAATTAAAATAATAATATTGAAACATCTAAACCTACAATGATTATTCGACAAGGAAAATAAAGAACTGTTGAAAAGTTTAACATTTTTGGATAAAACAATGAAAGCTTGCATGAAAGGGTACGAATGATTGCGAGATATTTTTATAACTTCAAAAACAAAAGTTTTAAGAGTAATTCCTCCTTAACTACACATTTGATTAGTTCAATAAAAAATGAACTTGTTGTCTTGTGTCTTTAAATTTTAAATATTTTGTCCTTGAATTTTTAAGGTCCTAAAATCTAAGTTTTTTTTTCCACGGTGTCTAATGCAATCTTGCCATCTCTCTTTGTATCGGACTTCAATTTATGCTGTAAAATGGTTCGTTTATTTAGCATCAAAATTATTCTTGCGTCAATCCCTTGTTCTATCGATCATTAAAAGTAAAGATGATTCGAATGTGCATTTAGGAAAAATGGTAAATGAGTGAAAAGTATAATGAACTAACTTAGCTTTAATATATACCGGAATGTATTGAATTCATTTCGAGTTGTGGGTGACATGATCGAAAATTGCATGCGGCCGAACGGCAACAACTTCTTACAAGTCGGTTTCTATTTCAATTCTACAAAAAGCTTATGAAAATGCTTTCCTCAGGAAATTACTCAAGTACCTTGTCTTAAACGTCGCGCATATCGTTTTGGAGCTTAGATTAGTTAAAATGTATTTTGAATTCACTGAAGGTATGTTTGGCAAGTAAACGCAAATAAGCGGTGTAAAAGGTTGTATAACTTCCACTATAAAACGAACAATTTAAAAGTTAAATTTTTGTCACAGAATTATATGTTTTAATGAAAGACTCATTTTAGTTATATATTCTACTTTTTAACGCAGAAACTATTAATCATGATGAGTTATAATACTGAAAAATGTAAAAAAGATGAATTTTCCGAAACAACAAGCATTTCGTTTCGAGCTAGAAGTATCCTTGTAAAGTATCAATACGCGAAACACTAAACATTTCGTCGGTCCTTTATTGAAATGTCAAACTTTAAGTACTTCTTTTTTGCTGTACATAGAGATAAGGTGGACTCTTAACAGACGATTGTTAAAATGTACAATTTAGTAAGAAGTGTTACCCAAAACGACACCGAAGATACATCTTGGAATTCTACTTTTCTTCCGAAGCACTGCTCTTTCGACGACAAAAGGCCATTACTTTTAATTGTTCAAGACCTTTATTTCCTGCTTTAAAGATTTAAAAACGAAGAGTTTTTTTTTTGCGACCTACTTATTTTGTAAGTTTTGCGGTGGAAGGAAAATGGATTATTACACATCTTCAAAATGGCGACTCGGCAAAACTGGCGGTTGACTACGGCGCCAACAAGGTGCAAAGCTTGTTTAATTCTTACAGCTAGCAAAGCTAACTTGAACAACATTTTACAATAACAAAACGGAGATCGAGAAGCTATTATGATATACATACAGTTTATGTAGTATCATTGTAGTGTGCAGATATACCTTGGATCAAAAACATGTCTTGACACTTTCACGGCACATGTTAGTACAAAAGAGGCGGCCGCATAGCAATAGAAAGCTATTAAAAACATTTGCTTACGCGCACGAGATTCAGATTAATGCCCTAGAGCTGCCACTAGAAATCCGATAAAGCGTTCAAGCGATTCTTTAAGAAAATAGCGAATCAAACGGCCCCTCGCCATTGCAGGGATTAGCCAAGTGAACGCGTTTGAAGATCAAAGACAAGAATCGTATAAACTGCCCCACACCCATGTCCACTTTAGATTTCACGGTGTTAAAAAATTAGATCAAAAATACCATTATTCCTACCTTTCGCTCTGGACTCTTTCATCCATGGGTAAATTTCTGTTTTTTTACTTTGATCTTCCGGACTTGAAGCTAAAGGTAAGTTTGAAACAATTTCTACCTCAGGCGTCCCGTCAGAGGAATTTGAGGACCCCTCCGAACTTTCCGAGGTTTTTCTTGTCTTTGCTGGTTTGGAATTGCGCAAACTGTTTTTTTGATGTGGCATGTTGTTTTACTTTTCTAGCCACTCAGCGTGGTTTTTACTGAATGCTGTAAGGAGCTCAAGCAAGGCAGGTTGACAGTAGCTTTTGACCTTCTATTAAGTTCGCTGACAGCATGCACAGAACAAATGACAAAGTTGTTTAAGAAGTCAGAACAAGTTATAAAAGAAGATGTATTATGATTTATCATTTTTTGCTCACGTGATGTCAAATGGACCAATCAGAAATCCCTAAAAATTGACACATTTCAGTAACTTTTTCTAGAGGAATGCTTGTTGTGCCCTTAAGAGAAAAACAAAAGGCTCACACGAATCTCTTTATCAGCATCGGCATCGGAAATAACCGAGAACAATTTCAATAAAGCAGATTTGTTTTCTTTCTCCTTAACGAACGTACTTGAATAAATATATCTCTTCGCTATTTATTAGTAGCTTTTAAAATAACAGTATATAAATATATCTTTAATTATTCAAAGCTCTAAATTGTTCTGTAGTAGAATAAAGTGCATAATCTCTATTCACGCTGTGCAAGAACATGCTTTTTGCAGTGAGTACAACTGAAAGAGAGCTATGGAAGGTGTTCGTCCGGGTCGCCATTGACAATTACTTCAGTTTTCGGATCCATTTTTCGAACATCAGTAATGGTTGTCAAAAACTCTTGAGATTTTAAGCAAAGCAAAAGAAGTGGAAACTTTGTTTTCCAGTGCTCTGGTTTGAATCATGTTCTTAACCGTTCTTTATAAAATTCTTTTAGACATTTGGTTTCGAACTTCATCGATCATCTCTGACAGAACTGAACCTTCACAAATGAGTCGGTATTCTAAGCATTACATCGAGCTACATTTGTTCACCTACGTGATGGTTCGTAATAAAGACTTTCCCGACAACATTGAGATAAAAAAAAGCCGTATATTATGAACTCGGAGCTTTCCACTGACCTGGTATAAAGTTTTCCAAAACAATAAATACATTTAGAGGCAAACAAAATCAAAAAAGGTTTCTTTAAAAATGTTTTACAAGATCTTAATTATAACATGCATGACATTCGAGAAAAAAAATTTTTTTATGTGTTTTCACTGAGTCAAGATTTTGTTAAAGACGAATGGTGACGAAATTTAGTTTTCAAAGATATTATTTTATGGAACTAATAAATAACTACCGTAAACAGTTATCCATCTATCAACACGGATTTAGCTGTAATCGTCCTTTTGAAATGATCATGCCTGCTGCGACAGAATCCTTCTTTTGACTTATCCAATTTAGTTTCAATACTTAAGTGTTCTTTTCATGGAGTAACTAGAGGAAGCTAGTTTAACAGCAATCTCGCTCTGCAATTTTCTACCGTTAGGTTCTTTACAAATTACCATTCAAATTCTAAAAAGGTTTACCTTTTAAAAGGATTTAGAAAGTAGCTATAGAATGTGAAATACAGCCAGGAAACTAAGAGTGCTAGACTTGGTGTCTCTCTCAATTTGTTTCAATTAACAACATTGAATTTACTTAATAAGTTAATGAGCTTTCGGAGGGAGGAGTGAATGCGAAAGTTGTTGATAAAGCACTTAGTCAAGTTTTCGCATCAAATGCCTGTTAAGGCGCTAAAAATTATTTTTAATTTATTGTAATGAAACATGAATATATCTGTCTTTGTTCTTTGAATAAAACTTTAAAAATAGTTGATACAATACATTATGAAAATTGTGCAGACTTGTGGCGCTCGAGTGTCCGAACGTCTTAATGTTGTTAAATTAAAATTCGAGTGTAAATACCGCGGAAATTCAATTACGAGCGTGCTCACACCAGGAATTGGCCATGCTCACAACTATTGACGCCGACAATTCAAGACTACACGGCGACCAACGTTTGCATTGCCGAAGACATAATGTCTATAATTGTGTGCTTTCACACATGAAAGGTGTAAGAGGCTTCGGAATCGAAATCTTTGGAATATTGAGAACGTGACGGAAAAGCTAGCGACTCGCGCAAGCCACCGGATGTTTTGTTTAATCATAGCCAAAACTAAACCATAGCTCACACTAACTTCCGATGAACATTATTTATGAGTTACATATGTCAACCAAAAAACGAAAAAAATGAACATTATTATTGCTTTTCTAGACTTGCTATTTCATCACTAATTTCAGTTCTCAACTGTCTTTTATATTGATTCTTAGACTGTGTATTGTAACAACGCATTATTTCTATTGCTCATCACATCGTCACAGTACTCAGCTAAAGAAAGGCATTACTCACTCTTAGTTGGACTTCAAAGTCATTGTTTTTGACTGAAGTTTATTTAGCGAATGCATATAATATTTTATTCGCGATTGAGAAATTCCGTTTTTTCTGCACAATGATTTTACCTGAGTTTGCAGAGACTGGTTCACGCAATAAAAATACAATCCATTCAAGATTTTGTTCCTAAGGCTAAGGCACGTTATTCCTGCCAATTTGACTGAGAGATAAGAATAATGCTTTTAACTCTGAAGTATTTTTGGTTTGAGCAAATAAGCAATTCAACTCGTGGCTTTATGCTTTGAGTTCACTTTGAAGCATTGGACTGCTTGGAGTGGTGAAAAGAAATTTTGCTGCTTCGAGGTTATGCCATGCATGCTAATGAGCCTCAACAAGAACCAAACAGTTGACCACGGCAGTCAATACAATGGGCGAATGCGTGGTCTGATTCTCTCAAACGCATCACCGTCTTTTCATCGGTCCATTTTATGTCTTCAAGTTCAACTGCTAAATTTCTTTTCGTCTCGTGACATCCCAAGGTCGTCTCGTGGTTTGCCCAGTTTACTCAGTTTCTCTTATCGAATGTTAGTTTGCATTTTGTCTCGCTATTTCCCTAGTTTGTCTCGCCATTTAGTTTACTTCCTCGATTGCTAAATAGCTCGATTGCTGCTAAAATTTTCCCAACAAAAATGTTTTGTCAGGGTCACTTCAGCAGTTAATGCCAATTAAGGTTTTTAGTGAATAGGACAATTACATGACTTGCGTCGGAGCTAGCGCAGCGAGGGTGCAAACGATGTTACGATGGCCAGGAATAAACTATATGCCCGAAATAAGTCGTGTCATTATATTATTATCATTATACAAGGCCAAATGGTCCAAAATATTTAACGTTTTTTGTAACATTCTACATATGCGAGTACCTGATTAGACATGAACTGAAGAATACTTCAATCACTATTCATCGAGACAAGAACCGACGAGTATTTTATTTTGTTAAAAAAACAAAAAAGTCAATTTTCAAAACCTGACATGTCAAAAGAATGATAAGAAAACCGTACAAATGAAAAAATAGCTTTTCTTAAAATTTGTGAAAACGAAGCGACAGCAAGCGCCCACACAAGAAAAAAAAACCCGCCAGAAACCGGCACTGAAATGGTATCCTCGCTATCTCTTTGGTTGAACGAGGCATCACACCACCACCACAGCCAATCAGAATGAGGACGACAAATGCATTTGAAGCCCGTACGTTTACTACTTGGCCCGCGAAAAGGAACGATTTGGAGAGGGCAATTCATTACTCTTATTTGGGATAATACGGATTTAATCCGGTGAATGTTTTTAAATGGTGTCCTGGCATATAAAACCGGATGGGCATAAAAAAAAAGATTAATTCAATGATCTCTTTTTAGTTTGGAAAACTGAACCAGATAGACAGACTTTCCATAAACAAAAAGCCTTCGGAAATATATTTTTTGAACTTGGCTTTCAAAACAACATCAAAAGACTTAAAAAAAGGCAGCCGAAGCACTGCCGAAATATCAAAAATAAAAAACTATGCAGAGTGTCCAAAAACCCTACAAGAACAATGAAGAAAAAAAGCCTTTACTAAACTTAGCATGGAATATTTGAAGTTAACAAAGGAAAGCGTTATATTTGGTTTTGATTGCGAAAAATCTCAAAATCTATGTTTAACAAATTCTGTGACCTAGATAAATTTCAAGCGGAAAAATTATTGTTTAAAACAGAACAATTAAAATGAATTCAAGGAGAGACACCATCTCGGTATTTCTTCAATTTACCTCAATTTAATTATAATGTGTTTTCGATCAAATCTACGCTCCTTCCTTTTTGTTCAAAACTTTTCCCATTGATTTTCCTTGAATGCTGCGGAGAAAAACTATGTAATACTACTATACTTTTACGGGTGGAAAATTCATTTTTGTAATCTTATGGCAAACCATAAAAATCAGAAGCTTGTTTAATCTTAAAAATAAAAACCAATAAAAATCGATTGTTGTTTACCGCGCTGAATGCATATGCGGCGAAACTGATATATTGGCGAAACTAAGCGAAATTTCTTCGTGCGGAAGCGGGAACATGAAAATACAAAACACAATTCGGAGTCAAGTAGAAGCGTTATGCTTTTGGGATGTGGCTGGAATATTGAATATAACTGTGTTGTGGTAATGACACAGCCACT
>ERZ1740055.166-NODE-166-length-13988-cov-7.114046_pt1 | contig 13988 bp, 11 predicted proteins | sample MGYA00581747_ERZ1740055 | MGnify/ENA primary metagenome ERZ1740055 (study PRJEB43018, sample SAMN04849739) | marine metagenome | isolation source: floating plastic debris | place: Pacific Ocean | collected 2008-08-28 | study: EMG produced TPA metagenomics assembly...
GAAAAGACGGTTTACTTCGTGAGCGAAGAGCGGATGGAAACCGTGTTTACATACTTTTATGTTTTCAACCAATTAGAACACGCATACTATCCAAATTATTTAATAAGACTTGTTTTAATATATGAATCCTTTTGCAAACTCTCTCTCTCCCTCTCTCTCAACTATTTGAAACTCTTTCCATGAAGTAAAACATTTCAAACTTGTGTTTAGGTTACCGTTTAGCACGTTTCTATACTGTTATGGTCATCATCATCAATTCTTTAAATGTATGTGCGTTGTGTAATATTTCACTGCTCTACGGTAAGTTGGAATGGGAAGATAAAATATGTTCGCATAAACGCAGCTGAAAACGTTTACTCAATCTTCAACACAAACAAGTACAATATCAATTCAAAACTGAATGAATAACACTAAAATACACAAATTAATCAGCAAAGTGATTTTTGGGGTCTACAAATGGCTGCCATTGTAACTACGACCTATGCTAATAAGCAGATTGGAGTCATGATGGCTTGTGCCTGTTAGCCTGCAAGCGATCCCTCTTGTTGAGCGCACGAGGGAAAAAGGAACTCGGGTAAATGGAAAAAAGGAAGGGCCTGCGCAGAAAACAGCCCCAAAGCGATTTCTACTTCTCGAAGACGAAGAAAATTGCTATCTGCTAAAATGCGCTGTGTTACGTCATTTCACAAACCCGTTAAATGGTAAGAAATAGTTTATAGCTCTTTTTCGTTCCCAAAAATAAAAAAAATTACCGACACGTTTTGGCGTATCGTTTCTAGGTTGGAGTTGTAGATTTTCGAATCAAACATTACGGATTAAATTCACGTATTTTTCAAATAAATGTGATTACCATACAGTGGTGGCTAGCAAAACAGAAATCTGTTAACCATACAGTAACGGTTTCTTGCTGACGTAGGATTTTGTAGAATATGTGGGCAAACAGCAGTAACAGACCAAATGTAAACAAAAGCGGTCGACAGAAAGCAACTTAGTTTTTAAAATACATTTCTTCTTTTTCAAGTGTTATTTTCTGCACGTTTTTGTAATTACCTCATTTTTTTTGCTGGACACTTGTATAAATCCGTCATGCGCACCGTTTTGTATTTATTTATTTTATAACACCTGAAGATAGCTCGATTTTGCCAACCAAAATATAGTGTTTTGTTTTAACTTTAGCATACGCCGTGGATTTGTTTTAAAAGGTCGGGACAATCTGATTGGCTGATAAATCTTATCAAACAAAAGCAGGCGAAATCATTTTTTGGTTGGTTTCTGTGCATCCCTTTTTTTTCCTTCTCGTTCGTTCAACCCAGTCCCCTGTCATGCAGCAGGCTCAATCTACAATAGCAATGAGTGCCTCTTACCACTGCACACCCGGTTTCCAATCGATTTCCTTCCTCAGCTAATAATATCCGAGTTTATACGAAGCTCGGTTATAGCTGCTGTTACTGTGTGTATCTCTCTGTATCTTCAGTTTTGATCGATTAATATAACAACAATAATAATAATAATAATAATAATAATAATAAAATTATAACTATAATTAACATTATTACAATTATCAATACTACAATAGAGTACTAGTGATCAGAAATACTGACTACGGCTGGAATTTGAAACTAAGAAAACCAACGAAAAAAATTATTTTTTTAAGATAATTTTCAAATGTATGGAACTTTTTTAACACCTAAGCTCATGGTCAGCAAAACGTAGACAAGTCTTACTAACCTGAATCAATGCAGTCTCCTTTTCACGAAGACTAGAAACCAACTTGTTATTGTCGTCCTGTAAATCAAAAAGTGGATTAGTTCCATTTTGTAGTTAACCGTCACTTTCAACTCTTTGCACACGTCCTCATGCATGCACATGTAAACATTTGCGCGCGGTAAAACCACGGCATTTTCCTTATAATAAAACACACTGAAAACAAACCCTAGCTGTTTCAATTTCCCTCGAAAAATCTTTTTCTTGAAGACGCTGTGCTTCTCTTGTCTTCTCGATGTCTTCATTGAGTTTGTTTTCAATATCTTGAATTTCTTTTGCTTTTTGGGCGCGTAAGTTTTCCATTTCTGTCTGGTGATCTCTTTTGCATTTTTCAAGTTCCTTCTTCCATCTTTCAAAATCCTATAATAGAAAAAGCACGGTAGTTGTGGCAAAGTGGTCGTAACTTAACAATAATAATTAAGAAACACGATTTTTAAAACAGTTGTTTGCACTTATAGTAACATCTTCAGCAAAGTTTTCATCTTTATCCATCATCAAATGTTCCGTGCCGTACTGTTAATTATCAAAAAAAATACAAAAGATATTGGGCATTATACATAGGTATAAGTGATTTACCGAAAAATAAACAGCTCGTATTTTCCATATGAAACTACATCCGGGATACAAGTGATACATTTTCCATATCCTGACTAGAGAAGATATCGCTGACGTCATTCCTTTGTTTTTCCTTTGTTTTTCGTTTAGTTTTTTTTTTTTATTTTCGAAAAACTCATATCTATATAATAAAAAGAAAATTACACGTTGGTTTGAAGATATGAAGTCTATCTTCTCGTGGAAAAAAGATTTCACGAGTAAGCGCAACGAACGAGTAAAATATTTTTTCCACTCGAAAATAAACTTCATATCTTCGTGCCACCGTGCAATATCCTCTATATATTTTCTGTTGCAATTGCACCACATATTTTCAGTAGTGGCGTCATCTGCGACCATCGCCAGTAAAATGCCACCGTGAATCGAGATGGTGGATATTTACAAAATTTCAAAATGTCGTACAAGAAAAAAAGTCAAAAATCAAAGTCAAACTATTTTTTGTCGAAGTGCTTAAAATTTTATAGCAAATAGAGACAGTATCACCTTGACAAGCGGGGCTTGGTTGTTCAAAAGCTGGTTAACTATAACCCTGGATAAAACAAAAATCAAGGCAGTAATTTTTCCTTAAGGAAAGGCTTACGTTTTTTAGAAAGCTGTTCAGATTTTCCAAAGGAAATTTTTTTTTAAATCTCTAAGTTGCAGCGGAAATCTGTCTCCCTATGGTTTGAAACAGGAAACACTGGGTTAGTGCTGATCGGCTCAACTGGGTCCAGGGAGAAATACTGCCTTGATATACAGGAATTACAGTAGATACAAAAAGCGCTAACAAGAAGTCAACCTCATCATATCTCCCTTGCAAAAGTCTCTGCAACTCTTTGACCTGGTCTCCATGGGAACTATCCATGAGGTTTCGTAGTGCCTCTACTTCCTCCTTAAACTTAGTGTTAATTCTTTCAATATCGTTCTTGTGTCTACTTTGCAGGTCCGATCTTGCCGCCTCCGCAGCCAGCAACAGTGATTTCTCCTGCTCTAGTTCTTCCTTTATCTTCTCGAGTTCCTTTCTATGGGCCAACTCAAGATCCTCTTTAGCCTGCCCTCGCCAAGATATTTGAAAGTGGTGATGATAAATAAAAGAGAGGAATCATTCAGTTAAAAATAACACAAATAACTTCAAAACAACGACAGTAATGACGATGATGGTAGTAGAAATGATAATGGCAAAAGCAACAATATAACAATAATAATAATAATGAGAAGAAGAGGAAGAAGAAGAGAAGAAGAAGACTGAGAAGAAGAAGAAAAAGAAAAGAAGATGAAGAAGAAGAAGAAGAAGAAGAGGAAGAAGAAAAACAACAACAACAACAACAAAATTTAAAACATTTTTAGTAACGACGATGATGATTGTAGTGGTGATTATGGTGATATTAAGATTTACGATTGATAATATTTGGATTATGATGTTAGACTTCGTCAGTTGAAATGGTTGGTGTCATTTGACGCTCTGTTGAAGCAAATCAAAAGAAAAAAAGAAACAGTAAATGTACATGTTAAAACAATTCAGTGTGCTAATAACCTATGATTGTATGTTCAACAAGGAATACTTTTTACCTGAGCAGACTCTTTTTCAGCGTCAAGGCTAATGGCCGACAGTTTGTCTTCAAGATGTTCATTCAGTTTCATCACTTGTGCTTCATAGTTCGCCTAAAAGTCAAAATAAGAAGCATTAAAGGAGCATGCTGAAGACTTGAGCATGCACATTACGGCGAAAAATATTGAAAGGTTTAGCTTAAATTTTTCAAGTTCCGTCGAAGTTTCAGTGTAGTTGAGTTTCAATCGGGTTATATCTTCGTCATCCTTCTTTGATAAGCTTTGTCCTCTGATACTCAAACCGTTCCAAGTGTTAAGAATCAATCACTGGAGATAGTTTCGAAATCCTTACAATTTTTGTACCTTAGTGTGCAAACATTTTGTAATGCCAAACGAACCCAATGCGCATGCCCAGGTTGAGATCGTGCCCCTTTAAAGAAAAGTATATCGCCTTGTTTAAACTTTTAGTGGAAAATTTTACTTTTCAAGGTTACATGACGAAAAACCTCATTCTTTTCTACAAAGAAATATGTTTTGTGAGATAATCAAAGGGCTCTTACAGCCAGTTTATTCATGTATGGACAATAATATTAAACAGTCTAATGATTAAATCATGTTTTTCCAAATGTTTTAATATTAAATTGTATTACAAAGCAAGAAAAAGGCATTTTAGGCAATTTTAAGTTAAAAAAGAAGAAACGAGAAAAAAAACTAAAATTAAAAAAAGGTCAGTACGGGCCTCGAACTAGGTCTGTGCACACGAAAGTCAAAAGTTCTACCATGGAGCAACGCTCGCAGGACACTTTAACTTCCGCCTACGATCCAAAATTTCCGTCCACAAATTTCGGTCTACAACCACTTCCGTCGACATTTCACCCCCACGATACTCATTCATTTCTTGCGCATGTGCGCGCATGAATGAGCTAAAAACCCGAAAAACCTGAGAGAAAACATTAAGAACCACATTGAGATAAAATCAACACTCAGACCTGGTACAAACCCGATGATGTGCTTGACTCAAAAACAGGACTTCAAGCTCCAGCCAGGAAAAAGTGTTTTGTTAATGAGTACGAAACATTTTACCTATTTAGAGTGTACCAATGAAATGACACATTTGGTTTGAGGCTAACCTGTGGTGTAGTACTATTGAGATATGTCCAGAATCGACCGCAGTAACGAAAAACACGATTTTATCACTTCAACACTTAAATAATAATGGTTAAATAAGTAATAATCTTAAAATTTTGGAGATTTCGGAGTTTTCGGGGTTTTTGTGGTGGCGTTTGTAAATTTCGTGGACTTCGGAGTTTTCGTTGCTGCGGTCGATTCTGGACATAAGTGGTACTGTTCTGTGCCAAAGGCTAGGCTCATAATCGCATACACTAAAGACCAAAGAGACGAGAAGTACAGACATCAATGACCAACTACACTTTAATAAAACAATTTATAACATACGATTACTGACGGGCCAACTTGGCTCTTGAAAACGGCTGTTTTCCTAAAATAAACACAGACCTTCAATAGCTTCTTTTCCTCCTCGTGCTGTCCTTGTAGTCTCATCAATCCACTGAGCTGTTCAGCGTGTTTTTGCTCCAAACTGGTCTCAAGCTGCTTCAGGTTTTCAAGGTGCTCTTGTTCCAGCTCATATTTCGCCATTTCTTTAGCTTGTTCGAGCTCCGTTTGGAATTGTCGGGTCATTTCGAGACGAACCGCCTCCTTTGATTGCTCAATTTCCACCTATGCCGTATCACAGTATAGAGGTTATCACAAATCAACAACTCCGTAAACAGAACATTCAAAATAGTTTGATAATCTACCTAGTTAACAGGACTCATTCAAGATAATGAACTACTGTTCAAACTGCACCTGACAATTGTAAAGTACCTTTCCACAGCCCCATAGGCCATAAAACTAGGAATAATTTCTCTTTTAAATTCTGTAGAATATGGTTAGTCTTCTTTCGTTAGGCGAACTCTAATCTTTACCAACATGCCTTCCCATCTAACATTAATATGCCAAACTACGTATCTGTTGGATTACGTACCCTACCAATCTATCAATCATTCCATTCAGATAGATAAGACAATGAAGACCAATAGCACAGTTATAAGAGCTCAAGAGGAAGCTACGAATACAAAAATTTGGAAGACCAAGCAACGAACCATAATCAAGAACTCGATTACGGTAACAAGAAATCCAAGATGTACAGATATTCTGATACAGTTTTAAGTCAATACTGTAAATTCTGTAATATCCACACACGCTAAATCCAAAAATGAAGTAGATGAACTGAGAAGTCTGCTTACTACTTTTAATTTTCCTGCCGAAACTCAGTGAAATGAAACAAAGGGCTGTATCCAATTCCAAATTCACCTTGTAAAGAATAACGACGCACTCATAAAGGCGTTAAAAGCACTGAGCAGTAAAATCCTTGAGCGTCCTAATTGGGAAAATGAAACAGCTGAAGTAATCAACTTGTCAACACCACAAACTTCTGATGAGCAAAACGACTTGCCAGCGCTAAGCAAGAAAAAGACCGAAAAAAAGACGGAAAGTTAAAAGGGCTGCTTGTACTGAATCTAACGTAAACGTTAACGTAAATCAACCAACAATATCGAGCTCAACCTCTGACGACTCGGTCCACAATGCAAGAAAGTTGTTCAAAAACTACAAAATAGAGCAGCCAGAGTTTTACTTACTCTAGTTATGACGCTAATGCCGACAGTCTGATAGAGAAGCTTGGCTGGAAAGAATTAGATTCCCAGCAAAATATTCACAAGGCTTCCATGGTCTATAAATCATTAAATGGGTTCGTGCCTGATTATATGTACTCTATGCTTACAGGCTGTAGCAGTATGTCTTCATATTCGTTGAGAGGCACCGAGGGCAAACTATTTATTCCAATGCCCTGCACCAATCACCTTGAGGATAGTATTGGCTACACTGGTGCAATGCTTTGGAATGATCTCCCTGTGGAATAGCAGCAAGCAAAGAGCCTAAACCAATTTCTGGCATGTTGTAGGAAATACTTTTAGTCATTAACGTTTGTTTTATGTTTTATAAAATACGCGGCTCTCACGGAAAGCAGGTGTTTTTACTAAATTTAACTTGTAGACTTTCGCCTTTAAATTTATAAAGTAAATAGTATCTGTTTTAAAAGTTTGTAAATCCTGATGAGAATACCGTGTTGAACAAAAGAATATGTATGTATCTACCTAACAAGTTTTTCATTCATGCAAAAAAACATACACTTTGTATAACTTTGGATTACATGCACAAGTATCGTACCTGATGTTCTTTCTCTAGTCTGGCTGTCATCTCGGTAAACTTCTCCATGTGAGTTCGCACCAGCTCTTTACGAACTGCTTCAAGTTCACGTTCATGTTGCTCTTGGAGCATGCGTAACTGTAGCTCCTGCTGTTCACTAACACTGCCGTCCATTGCTTCCTTCAAGCGATCCATATCTTTCTGCTTTTCTTCTTCCATTTTAGTTCTCTCTGCTCGAATATCCTCGCTAAACCTTTTTTGTAGTACTTTGATTTCATCATCGTGCTTCCGGCGTAAATTTTCGAGTTCGACTTTGTGTTTGTTGTTAAGTTCTTCGTGCAGTTCATTTAATTCTGCTTCATTTCCTGAATGAAGACCGATTGAAACTATGAGTAAACTGAACCTCACCCATAAGCAAAAGAATGCAAATAACATTGATAACCGAATACTTTGTAACGAACACATTTTGAGTACTAACATAGGTAAAAACAACAAAAAATGAAATAAAATGAAATGGTACAAAAAAAGGAAAAGAATGTTGTTTCGAAAAGTCAGTTAAGATGTCTTGTACGTGCTGTTCAAGAAAGTGCCTTAAAATATATATATATGGAGGGAAAAACTGAAGGAAAATTAATGCATCAGAGGCTGTCGGGGTCCTAAGGTGGAGAGCTAATTTGAGAGAGCAATTTAGGACTTTGGTTGCATTAGTTATTCTCTGACATAGCTACTGCGAAGCGAGGGCTAACAACAAAATTGACTTAACCCTAGAAGGCATGAGGTAAAAAACAAAGTTACACCAATGCTTCAGCTGGGGAGGGGAAGGGGTCAATCTTTAAGGTTTAATAATACTTTATCAATTAACTGTTCTAATTCAATTAAAAAATTACTAAACATACTAACCTGCATTAATTGCATTCCGCTGTTCTCTGAGCTCGTTTTCATGCTGCAGCTTCAAGCTTTCCAGTTTCTGGCGAAACGATTCACGAGCTCCATCCAGATCCTTCTCTGCGGCATCCTGCAACTCAGCTTTCATATGCTCCAGCAATTCAACAGTCCTTAATTACAAATCATAAATTTATTTGGATAGTACGTGGATTTTGATTGGTCAATTTAAGTGTATTTTATAGCGCTATGAAGCACGAATATGACGTGAGGAACATGAATGGTTGTCTCCAAGTTGTGAGAACTTACAGTTTCATGAGAGAAATTAAACTATACTTTCGCACTTTATATATCGTCTTATCGAAAATAATAATTTTATAAAAGAAATAAAACATGTTCTCAGTTCCTTCATAGCCTGGTGATAACCTCGGCAAATTTGTGAGAATTCTCAAGCAGATCTGCTCTTGAATTTACCCAAAAGTTCGCCTTGGTTTTCACCAGGCTATGAAGGCACGGAAAACATGCTTTATTTCTTAACAAAAGCTTCAAGTTCAGTAGGACTGTAAGAAGGCCTTAACAATACTTTTAAAATCGGGTTACACAAATCAACAAACCTCTTACCGGGTCTCCCTGGTTTCAAATGTTAATTGAAATCTAAACCAACTATTCTATATTTTGCCCTAATACACAACTTTAAAGTTACTCAGTTTATACATTGCACTGATCTCTTTTTCAATAGCAGCCCTCATCTGCGGTTTCCATACTGCTAAGCCAATGAGAGTCTTCTACTCTCTCCAAAGGTTAGCTCCCAGCAGATGTTGGTACTCATTTACCAAACTCTCAAGGATTGAACAATTAGTTAGCTTTGGCGGGGTCACACTTGTAAAGATTCCAAAGTCAGTTTACCCAGGCATTAAACCTGGGACCTTGAGAGCTAGAAAGCAGAGCTCCTTTCAACTGCTCCGGCCATGCAACCATATGCACTACATAGATGCTCTTAGGAATTTATACATTCCAATTGTTTTTGTTGAGTCTTCAGTTTTCACCAGTCACTTATTTCCGATTTCATGTGCAGATTGAGTTACTTTTAAAAACTATGATTTAGTCCATTTCAGGAAATATGAAAACAACTGGTAGTATATTGTGCAATGGGAGTGGTAAGTGAGGATCATTATACAATACTAGGGAAAGTCGGTACTTACTTGGCATTGAGGTTCTGTATTTCCTGTTCACTTTCCTGTTCGATAGTTGCTCTAAGATTTTCCAAATCTTCAAGGTGCCTTTTTTCCAATTCAGCAATTTTACCCTTGTAGAGACTCTGATCCTCATCAACAGGCATTCCACGTTCTTTCATCATCTCAAAGAACTCTTCACGAAGCCTCTTGAGGTCCGCTTCATGTTCAGACTCCAAATCATTTTTCAACTCTTCAATGTCATTTTCATGTTGCTTTTCCAAGGTTTCTTTCAAGATATCAAATCTTTCTTGAGCCGAGGCATCGAGAAGCTCTTCCTTTAATGAGTCTATTTCACCTTGCAGTTCATCCTTAAGTTCATCAAGTTCTTCTGAATGTTTAATGTCTAAGTAATCCTTTTGAGATTCTAGTTCTTCTTTATGCTTCTTCTCTAAAGTTTCTTTCAACAGCTGAATCTTTGTATCCTCATCGGCTGAAAGTAATTTTTCTTTTAAATCTACAATTTCGTGGCCCATACTTTCTTTCAGCAATGCCAGTTTTGCTTCATATTCCGATTCTACCATTTGCCTTAAAGCTTCCTTTTCTTTCATCAATTGCTCCTCGAAACTTTCTTGATCATCCCTCCATTGCTGTCGCTCATTCTGGAGAGTAGAGCGAAGGTCATCAATCTCTTTCATTTTCTTTTCCATTTCCTCTTCCAGGTATTTTTCTTTTCCTTGATCTAATTCGGGCTTCTGTAAAGTTTCAGTAACTTCTTTTAAGTGCTCGTTCTCCTTTCCCAAGCTACTAATGCGTGCCTCGTACTTACGTTTTGTTTCACTGCTTTCAATCTCTGATTCAGTGTCACTCTTTGGAGAAGAATTATTGCTTTCTTCAATATTTTTCTTCAGTTCCTCGTTTTCCTTCTTTAATTCTTCTACTTGTTCATTATAATGACTTCTAATTTCCTTGATCTTTTTTTCAAAATCAGGAATCGACGGTGAATCACCACTGCTACTAGATGGCCATTTTCGGGCTAAATCAAGCTCATCTCTCAGCTCCTTCAGTTGTTTCTCATACTCTTCACTTAGCGCGTTTATCTGCATCTCTTGAGCTTCTAATATGTTTTCTTCCCTCGCTTTATATTGATTTCCTAAAGTTAACAAATCTTTGATTTTCTGATTGAGGTCAGTCTTGGATTCTTCGACTTTTTGTGCAGCATCAATGGCCAGCTCGGTTCTGACCACTGACACTTCCCTAACCAATTCTTCAAACTGACTTTGCTTCAAAGCGTTTATTTCCGACTCAAATGTTTCCTTGAGACTCACTATCTCTTGGTTTTTTGCATGCAGTTCACCACGCAAATCATGAGCAAGTTTGTGTTCTTCATTAAGTTTCAGTTTCAGATCTTTTAAGGCCTTCCGGCTTTCTATCTCCAAGGTCTCTAACTCAGAAGAAAGCTTCAAAGCAGTTTGCTCGTAATCTCTTTGACTTTCAGTTCGCAAGTCTTCCATTTCTTTTTCATGCTCTTCTTCGAGTTTATTTCGAAGCGTCTCCAAAGCTTGCGCGTTTTTCATCGCCATCTTTGTACTGAAAGCAGCTAATTCCTTTACTTTTTTCTCTTCAAACTTTCCTCTAAACTCCTCCATCTCTTTTTCGTGTTTATCCTTTAAAGAAAAAACGTATTCATCATGTTCTTCTTTTATTTGTTCCAGGTTTTTCGTAACTAACTCCTGCTTCTCATTCTCGTACTGCAGTTTTATACTTTCAATTTCATCACTGTGTTTTCTTTTAAGTTCGTTTAACAAATTACTAATGTCTGATTGATAACGATCTCCAAGCTCTTTAGCTGTCTGTTCCAGTTCTTTAAGCCGTTTTTCTTCCATTTCTTCTCGTAAATCCGACAGTTGCTTTTGAAACTCCTCAATTTCTTTAGCGTTACGCATTTCGGTGTTGATATGTCTGGAAACAAAGATTTTCGTAAGTTTAGTTTCCAGTAAATGTGTACTAAAGTTCATTCATTTAATATTTAAAATCACCACTGGTTATCACTGTTAGAAAAAAATTTTCACTTGATAACTTTAAAGAAACTAGATCTTGTAGGTTTAAAAGATCAAATAGCAGTGTTAACAAAACTGAAAAAGGCTGTTCAGCCCCCTAAAAGCTTTTGATATTGCAAAATCACTGAACGTTATATATTAGCCTACAAGATTTTATTATCATTATTGTTAATGTTAATAATAAAAATAAAAACAATAAAAATAAAAGTAATAATTTAATAAATATAACAATAACAATATAGTAATTATTATTATTATATTGATATTATTATTAACAGTTTTTCCTAATACAACATAAAATACGAGAACAATTTTGTGCTTCAGTTGAGGATATTAAAGGAAAACACAACACAACATAACATAAGACACGTAATCTCTTTCGGCTTAGGTTAAAACAAACAACTGTCGATTGCTATTAAAGCTATAAACGCGTTAGTATCATCATTCATCACGTAACTAACGACACAGCCAATCGTGAATGAGCGGAAATTAATTTTTAAAAATATTAGCTTTAAGAAATACTAATCTGCGCACTTTAAACACTGAGATGCAATCAAAAATGGGAATTTGGAATTCGAAAAAAGTATTACTATATTTATATGATTTATCTATTTAATTATTAAAATATTTATGTTATATAGGTTTTGTCACTAAAACAACTTGTTATAATTTTATGCTCACTGGCTGTTAGTTCCCAAAAATGAAAACCCAAAATTGATGCTGCGTCCGTAGAGACAATTTCATAAATTTATAACTAATACATCGTAGTGAATAGGATTGTGAAAATGACGCTTTGGACTGTAGTCCTTTGTAGTCCAAAAAGCTTGGCAAAAATAGTTCTACTTGCTTATGTAATTCTTTTGTGATTTTTTTATTGTTTTAAAAACAAAAACATTTTACATAAAATGAAACAAAAGCTTTTCAAACTGGAATGAATTGGTGTGATTCATTGGAATTTGATAAGCTGCATTCACCAAAAACTAACAAACTTTGCATTGAGCAATCTGAGTAAAGATCAAAAAGAAGCTAACATAAACGAAATTCACACTAACCTTTTCTCCATGTCTTCGGTTAGATCTTCAATTTCTTGTACGTGTTGAAGCTCCTTTTCCATTTTCGCCTTTTCAAACTCTGCTCGCAAGTTTTCAAATTCGTCTGAATGATCCTTGTTGTTTTCCATTAGTCTTTTCTCAAACGTTAATTTTAGTCTTTCAAGTTCTTCCAAATGCTCCTCTTTCAACTGATTTCTCTGTTGTTCAATCTGAGCCCGCAAACGTTCCAGTTGGTGTGCATGCTCTCTGGCTCCAGTATCGTGGGCATTTTCTAGGTCAGTTCTCATTTGATCTAGTTTCTCGAACTCACGTTTAATCTTTCCATTCATTTCATTCAATTCTTCTTCATGTTCTTCCTCAAGTTTCTTTCTTGTATTCATTGCCTGCTCCAACATCTGGAGTTGCTCAGCTCGCAAAAGCTCGATTTCTTCTGCGTGCTTTTGACCAAGAGTTTCAATAGATCTATTTAAAATTTCTACACTTTCTTTTTCTAGTTGTTCTCGCATTGCTTCTAAATCTTGAGTTCGTTTTTCTTCGAGCTCAAACCTCAGTTTCTCTAAGCCTTTTTCGTATTGTTCCTCCAGCTTAGACTGAAGCTCTCTAAGTTCTTTGTTTCGCAGAGCTTTAAAAGATTCTTCTTTATCGAGAAGCGCGTGTTCATACTGACTGGCTAAATCTTTCAAACAATTGTTTTTGTCTTGTCGAAGTTCCTCAAGCTGTCTGGTCAGTTTTTCATTAATTTCGTTTTCGTGTTTTTCTTCTTGTTCTTTCAAGCGAGTTTCGTTCTGGGTGGAAAATTAAAAATGGTATGTAGTTAAGATCGACAACAACAAAATACACTCAATTTGTTTTATAAGAAACGGTAAATTTAGTGAGAGCCTCGTGTTTCTTAGCTTTTCAAAACCATAAATATCTATAGTAATTTGTAGTAACTTTCAATCCAACTGAAGAGCATCGATTGAAACATGTCTTGTAAAATTAGAACTATTGACCCGTTATTTAATGTATTATAAATTTGTTTCTTCTACGATCTTTTAAAAATTGTTATTCGTTTGATTCTTGTCGCATTTTTAATGCAGTTGGTATTCTATTGTCAATCGACAACAAAAGAAGCAGAACTCTAGTTATTAGTTAAAGATACTGTGTCTTTGCTAAAACTGTCTAGTATATTCTGATATCATACTTGATGTATGATTTCGTCCAATGCTGTAAGTTTGTCTTCGAGATCCGACTGAGTCTGGTTTAACCTCTCGCGCCATTCCTCTTCAGTTTGGAGACGCGTGCTCTCCACCTTGATAGCCGATTCCACTAACAACCTAGCTGTGACTTCATATATCTCATCTTGATGAGACTGTTCCAGTCTCGATTTGAGGATTCCCATCACGTGTTGATGTTGTTCATTCAAATCTGTCGAAAATTAGAAACAATGGAAACGTCAATTTCTACCCCTGCAGGCAGGCAAGCACTGACGGAGAAGAAATAAGATTTCAGGAATGAATATTGTTACTATTAAGAATAAAAACTTAAAAATAAAAATATATTTAAGTCTTTTCTATCCGCCATAAACGCAAATATTGCCTACGAGAGTGATAGCAACAACTATAATAATAATAATAATAATAATAATAATAATAATAATAATAATAATAATA
>ERZ1740055.167-NODE-167-length-13981-cov-8.519029_pt1 | contig 13981 bp, 6 predicted proteins | sample MGYA00581747_ERZ1740055 | MGnify/ENA primary metagenome ERZ1740055 (study PRJEB43018, sample SAMN04849739) | marine metagenome | isolation source: floating plastic debris | place: Pacific Ocean | collected 2008-08-28 | study: EMG produced TPA metagenomics assembly...
ACGATATTCAGAGCTTAAATACGGCAGTGTGCTTCGAAATCTTGATATTTTTTGGGCGATCTATGTCTTGCGAGGTTGTTTTTCTTTTATAGCAGCCAAAAGCCGCACAGTAACCATGTTTTTCCACGTTTTAATCATTCTAGTATCGCAACTACGTCATAAACAACCGCTGACATCACATATTGAGCTGTCGATCAAGTTTTGTCGATTCGTCGATCAAGTTTTGTCGATTCGTTACAAAACATCAAATTTTTTGAACTGCTAGTCGAGCAGCTTAAAAAAAACTTCATATAGTTGTTCTACTATGCTTAAATGTTCAAACGGTGAAAAGTCAATCTTAGTGTTCAGGGTTCCTTTAGCAAGCGAGTAACATCCGCGGAAGAACTGGGTTCAATGTCTAAAAATAACCCAAGAGGGACTACCCTAGGAATAAGACCTATATGGAGGATTTACTCTCTTACTTCATCCTCTCTTGATTCCTAGGAATAAGACCTATATGGAGGATTCACTCTCTTACTTCATCCTCTCTTGATTTAATAACAAGTAACATCCGCGGAAGAGCTGGGTACCATATCTAAAAATAACTCAAGAGGGATTACCCTAGGAATAAGACCTATATGGAGGATTTACTCTCTTACTTTATCCTTTCTTGTCGTTGTAGATCTCAATCACTATACCAATATGAACACACTTCACTAAAAAAGTATAACTCTTTTATCTCTCTGATCATGAATAAAGCATTATTATTCTAAATATTATTATTTCATTGCTTAGTCTATGCTTTTACTGCTAGGTTTATATAATGAAAAAAATCTTGTTCATTATCATTTCCAAGCCTCCCTTTTTTGTATGATTTGTGGAGTGTCATTCGTTGTTTCGGTGCATATTTCGAACTTCTCTCCTTCACCTTGTCTCACCTGTACCTTCTGCAGCTTCAATCCAGTGGTCCTCGATGCTAGCTTCCCAAATATCACCTTGATGAATTCGCGACGAAACGTTGTATTGAGAATGCCGTAAATGAACGGGTTAATAGTACTTGATATAAAGATAAACATGCCGTACATAAGGTACAACTGCCTCGGAAGCGTGGCATCACCGTGTATAACGTCGATTGTGTCGATAACTCCGATAGGCAGCCAACAACAGGCAAACGCAATGACAACACCTTCAGCAGAGAAAAGACCGCTTTTAGAAATTTAAGGGTGTGGAAGGTTTAAACAACTATTACTTAAAGGCTGAAGGTCAAATGTTGTTACCAATAGACTAGTTTCGAATTCCTAGTTGCTGCTGATTTAAATAACTTCAGATTCGTTTTATACAGTCTTAGCCTCGTGTTGTTGTTAAATATTCAAAAACTACCGTCAAACCTCGATTATCCGGACTCATCGGGACCTCAGTAAATAGTCCGGATAATCGAAAATATGAATATTAATGACATACAAATGTAAATAAAAGATATATAAACGTGAACAGCAAAGAAACATTTTAATCACGAAATTTACACAGTCTTTATGTATTTACAAATTTTCATTTTTTGTTCAGATAATTGAAAACGTTTAAACGGGCATACAGTTTAATTACAAAAAGACACACGAGAAGACTTGTAGTTATTAACAAATATTTCGGCCGCACTCCAGCGACCATCTTCAGTGAATGACATGCATACTAATTTACATAGATATGCTAATTAATTTTAATTAATTAATTATTTTACTTCTCTACAGTCTACTCTGCTTTCATGTTTCTTAGTAGTAGGGTTAGTGGTAGCATGATTATAACAAAGAGTAGGAATAAAGGTTCTCCTAGCGGAAGATTCCTTTTTTGATGCCAACTTGTCAAAGCTCTATTCTACCTGATGTCAGTATTGTTCTTCATTAGTCATGCTGCTGATGATTTATTAGGATCCAGGAAGGAGGAACTTCTTGTATGCCTTCCTGTAGTTAATCCATACCATTGAAAGGTTAATCTTCCCGACAGCTCATATTAGGATTGCCTTGTTTACAAGTTATTCTTTTGCGTCTTTTGGTCCTCTTCTGTATCCATCTTATTTGTCAACCAACAATCAATATCTTTCGAGGTTTATATAACGTTTTTCTATTATTATTCCTGCAAAAAAACTTCCATAATAAAGGATTGCTTTAGGTTGGGTCTTTCTGTATTAACAGCGTCCTTTCTGGTATGTTACAAGATTGCACTTTTTGGGGAAAATCTTGGAGGCAACGGTGTCACTCAGGCAGCTATGTTTTTTATTCCAGTTGGCATCTTTCTTTTTCCAGTTCTTGAATCCTCTAATTTGATGTCAACGTCCCCTTTTTTTAGCCAAGTTGCTAGCTGTTATCGGATTTGGTGTTTTCAGTCTTTTCCCGCTTGTCTTTGTCTAGTATCTTCTAGCTGATATTTCATATATTCATTTAACCCTTATCCCTTTGTTGTTATCTTGAATTTCCGTTATTTATTTCCTCAATCGTTTTGCTCAGTCTCCTTGCCTTCTTCATTTCCATTCTCTCTGTGACTACATATACATATACCTATAAGTAACTGTTGCATATTGCAAAGAGCTCGACTCAATTATGTCTTTAGAAGGAATCCGAATGCACATCATTGTTTCATTCACCTTTGCAGACGCAGCTTTAAATTTTAGGTCAGTTACTTGATTTCAAAGATGGTAGTTCTTCTTTCTTTTCTTGGTGCATTACTTCCGTAATTCTTCTATTAAAAGGATATGAACTCCTTCGAGGTTGTTTTACTGTCTCTCAGAAGGATTAATATATTATCTTATTTCGGTCTTCTCCCCGTGGTCCGTTCTTCACTGTTTTTGCGTGCGACTGAATTAATGTTTTATTGCAGATACTGTTTGCACTACAGTTTCTCAATGTTTAGTTTGTACTGATCGGCGATACCGTCTCTGTTCGCTCACATCTTGCAGTTTTTTACCTTTTCTATTTTCCTCCCATTAGCATAACAATCTTTTTTATCCTCTTCTCTCTGGTTCGTTCCTAATGTTGCATTCAGATAAATCTTTGTTGTTTTCGTTTGAGTTTACTAATTTTTTTTTCTTTTTTGTAATTCGGCCAGTAATGTACTCTGTGTTATAGCGACTAAAAACCCATAGCGAAAACAATAGCAGGCACACACTTCGCCATTGCATCCCATAACTTTATTTTTGGTATTCCTTTATAAAAACAATTATAATTCATACGTCTTTTTCGTTCATTAAGAAATATTCACTATACTACATATCAAAGTCTCTGTCCTTCCTTGCTTAGTGCTCGCACTTACACAATTTCACAATGTAAACATTAATTTCTGGCAATTCAACAATGTTTTTTCGTTCGTTAAGAAATATTCACTACTACATATCAAAGTCTTTGTCCTTCCTTGCTCAGTGCTCACACTGACACAATTTCACAATGTAAACATTAATTTCTGGCAATTCAACAATGTTTTTTCGTTCGTTAAGAAATATTCACTACTACATATCAAAGTCTTTGTCCTTCCTTGCTCAGTGCTCACACTGACACAATTTCACAATGTAAACATTAATTTCTGGCAATTCAACAATGTTTTGCTCAGTTTTTCGGCGGTATACTATCACTCGTTGGGATTCGTCTCTCGGGCCTGCAAGACATTGCCTTTCTGATTTGGTTATGAACCTGGGCGGAAGACAAATTACCTGAACTGGATCTGGGACTGTATTTAGATCTGAATGCGTTTCTTTCTTCAGACTAGATGTACTAGTAAAAAGATGGTGAATGGTTACCCAGGGACGTACCTATAGGATTTTTTGTCTGTGGGGGCAAACTCCGCACACTTTTACAGGGGTCTCCCATATACAGACAGGGTTTCTAGTGGGACGTTTTGCTTTCACCCTTGCGCAGAAGGTTGTCTCTAAGACCTTTAAGGAAACAAACAATACATGCTTTTTAAAAAAAAAAAACTCATCATTTATTATGGCATAAACACCTCCTAGGCTCGCGCGGGCAGAAATCCATGATGGCGGCGGCGATTGTAGTTTCTGGATAAATACGTCACCGCCTGCAAGCAGGCTACACCTTGTTTCCTACTTCTCCGCTATATACGACCCTGTTAACAATGTATACGTTCTGCGGTATAGGTTCTTGTGGAACTTTTGCACTCCGGACATGATTTCTAAGGCTTTCTTTTTTACAGTTGTGTGTAGTTCTTTTCTGCTGAAGTTGATGATTTTGAGGCATTTCAATTGGGCTTTTTTCTACATTCTATGAGATATTACGACGACGCTATAGGGTGAAGCATCCATTTCCAGAACTAGAGGTTAAGTCGTGTCACTTGCGCACTAGATAATTGTTTCTTTATCTTGTTGACCGCACTGCTGGGCCCTTTAGTTCTTATGACTTCTTCTTCTGTAGGTATACCGTGGTGCAAATGCTGTTGAAAAGTATAAACTGATGATAGCACGTAACTATCTCTGGGAAAGTTTTCAACTCTGATACGTTTTCCTGCATTTTTTCATCTTTTATCGCCCCTACTATGTCTCCAATGGCATGCAATTCTTGGGTATTAATTCTGTGGGCTACTTCAGTGAATTGACACTTTATCTTTTTCACAACCAAACCATTCTATTTTTCACTTACAACACCTATTCAAGAAGAACTGCGTGTTCCTCGAGGGTAGTTGAACAAATCAAGGTGTTTCATTCTATAAAGGCTTTTGTCCATGACAAACTGAAGTGTTTTTTGGGCTGTGTTGATACTCAAACTGGCCATTGTAGTTGTTGATTGTTAACAGTTCAGTAATTCTAACTGTTGGTACGCACTGGAAAAATCAAGTTTTGTAAACACATTCCTCCCTTCTTGGGTTACAAAAAGATCATCTGGGATTGGTTGTTGGCAGGATTCCTCTTCTTCACTCTCGTTTACAGTGTCTTTATAGTCTCCAAACACCCTAAAATTCATTCTTAAATTACAATAATTGTACAGTAAATAAAGTGAAATACATAAAAAAGTGATTAAACAATTTTTTTAAAGATGACAGTTATTAACTTCTGTTTATGTTAAATTGTCAGTGGAAAGACACAATGAAACACATTCCCCATGAGTGGAAAGTAATCTATTGCTTTCAAGGTTGCCATTTTGTTAAATCAAAACAGAAGTTAGACACTTAAAACTAACTTCCACGATACAACATTATGATTACTAAACCGAGAAAAGAAAACACTTTTTCAGACAACATTCATTTGAATAATGTCAGCTCGATCGACCTATACGAGTCGACTTTAGATTAAATCAATGGGTAACAAAAGACGCTTTCTTACCTGCAAGCGTTTTTGTCACTTTGGCTTCCTCTACGTTTGCGCTGAGCTGAGTAGCATTTCGGTTTGGTTGTGTTTGAAATTTCCTGTTGGAAGTGGCGACGGCCTTGTAAACTTTGTAGTAACAACAGGCCATAATATGCATTGGAACACCGATGTAAACTACATCCATAAAGATGGTGAAAGGCAAGTTAGCCTCAAATGGATACAAGCACACCGCTTTACCAGGTTGGAATGTGTAGTGTCCAGGATTCAACAGTAATGGTGGAACGGAAGCCGCAAGGGTCGAAGCCCAACACATGACTATTATAAGAAAAGTGTTCCTTTTTTTGTAGATCCTCAAGTAATAATTCCGTCTAACCACACAGAAATACCTAAAAAATCGTTAACTTTAGAGTTAAAAACATCTTTGGAACTTTTTCAAAATATGAATTTGATTATAGAACTTGTTTTAATGATCAGTTTATTCAGTTGCCGCCTGTCTCTTCCCTTAATCAACTCTAGTGGTAAACTGGCATCCATCGATTAAATCTCACTGCGGTTAGTTGCAGTATATGATTCATTAAGGCACTCTAGAGAATTTGCTGTAAAATGATATTTGGCTTATTATTTTTATGTCGTTTTACGGTTTTATCTATTGGTGTTTCTTACTTTACTAACGTTTTTCAGTTACTGTGCTCAGTTAGTGGGTCCCTCCACCTGAATTGTTCTTCAATTGGTACAGGATTTAACGGAGCCAAAACCAATTGTAGAATTGCGCGCAATTTGCTTATCCTGATGATGAACTGTAACTTTTTGCTATTTATTTTCAGCAACATTCTAGTTCTTTCTGTTCAGATATCTATTTACAAACATATTTATTTCATGTAGCGATGTTTGGACAATAAGAATGAAGTTCTGGACCGGGCGGTCTTTCGAACTTTAACTCACTTTTGTTAACTCACGTTTGTTAATTAGGGGAGTGGTCTCAGTGTTGTGTGACCTGTCTGTTCTATTGAGAGGATCCTTAAGGTTTTTAAAACAGCATCTAAGTATTTAAAAAAAAACTTTGAGAGACCGTGTTTATCTTCATAAAACTTAAGTTGATTTTGCTTTATCTTGATGAAATTAATTTGTTGTAGTGTTTAGCTAAAGCTAGCTAAATCCTTTACGAGCCAAGTGGCCCATGGAACCGGCGCTTATCTCCGGTTTTTGTAGTGTTAAGCGGATGAGAGTCTTTGACTCCCCCTGGAAGGGACACTAATCCATTGCAGGTTAGCTCCAAGCAGACGCTGGTACTCATTTACCTTCCCCGGAAGGATGGAAAGCTAAGTTAGCTTAGGTTGAAAAGAAGGTCACACAAATATTCAAATCTCGGCAGATCCAGGATTAAACTGGGGAATTTGTGGGGAACATGTTTACGTTGATCATAAAATAAACTAAGAGATTTTGATACTTGCTGGGTTTTGCTTGTTTGTGCATAGCGATCATCTCACCTGTTTACTGCTATTTGGCACATCGTTTGGAGGGAAGAGCAACCACATTGAAAGAGACAGAAACCCATGAAAAGGCAAAACTTATACTCCCTATCATAAGGCCAACTGCCCCGCAAGAGAACAACTGCGGTTAGAGGCATGGCTAGGACGGCAACGGCAATGTCAGAGATTGCCAAAGCGACCACAAACATGTTGGGTACGGTCTGTAGTCGAGCATTTTTTAGCACAACAGAACAGACCATAATGTTCCCTAGTAATGATGTGACACTTAGAAATATTACAAAGCTTGATTCAAAAATGACTAATTCCTGACTTCTCTGTAGCAGATTACGTGCGAGTGAGCTTAGCCCTGTCATTGCTTCTCCTTTATAGGACCTCTGCTCTTCACACCGGTGCGGATGGTTTAAATGCAAGAAATAAGAAAATATCGGCAAATTTTACAGATTCAGATCAGGTTACATGACGGTTTGGCACTAATATTGATAACATCTTGATATGTAAAATTCTAATAGGAAACCGATCAATATGTAAAACATAATTAAAATTTTAAAATTTCGGATACCAATTCACAGTGTTGAAGTTTTACAGTCTCACTACTGATAAACAAATCCATGGACACACATAAATTTCTCTAACCTTCTAAATTTTTTCATCTTTAAAAGTTTTCCCAATTTATTAAAAAATAGGTACACAAACAGGCGTGATTAAGATTAAGGTTTTCAAATCATTTTAGATGTTTTTATATTAACGTAATTAATCACTGAGAACAAATAGTAATTTCAAATGACATTTAGAATTGTCAATAGATAAAAGTTTATTGGTCGTTTCAAACAACTTAAACTTTGCAAGGTTTTAGGTTGTTTTTTTTTTCAGTTATTTTAAAATAGTTTAGTTTGTTTCATATTGCATTATTTAGTACTTTTCGCCAAAAAAACATGATTTCGCAAAAAATATGTCTACAATTTGAACAAAAAATTTAAAATGTGATAAGCAAAGTCATTTCCATATTGCTACAGCTGTGTTAAGAAAGGAAAAAATTTATTAGACTATGATAAAACATGACGGGCATTTCAGAACACGATCAAAATGTAGAAAATAGGAAAAATGCAAATGCCCGGAGTGTTTATTCACAGTCCAATACGCGGCTAGGCTTCTTCATTTGCTTTATAATATGAATTCTACACGCCCCGAATAGTGAAAAACAATAAAACACGCTTTTTCTACGTTTTATACTCTAATAAAACATTGTTTTTTGATCAATCGGAGCGCGCGTAGGATTCTATCTATGTATTATAGTAAATAGAATCCATGAAGTTATCGTCCCCTTTTTAAAATTTTCTTTAACGCCAAATGATATCCATAAATTTTGTTTTAGAAACAAAGTGCTAAAAACTTTTATCCCTTTTTTCCTGGGTGGGTGTATGTTTAATATGCCTTTGTTAAGTGCAAAACTAAAACTGTAAGTTCACACATTTACCTCAAAACCTGTAGTTCTACAGACAGATTAGCAGTTCAATTTTTCATTAACGTTGGCCCGTTTTAATGCTTTTTGCTTTAAAAATGTCCAAAACTGCAAATTTTGTGTGGTTCAGTGGCACAGTTGGTAAGATCTCTGCCTTCTAGCCACAAGGTCCCAGATAAGATCCCCGGCTTTGCCGAGATCTGAATATTTGTGTGACCTTCTTTACCACCAAACATTGTCTGATGACAGCGCGTGGTTGGCACAGTTAGTAAGATCTCTGCCTTCTAGCCACAAGGTCCAAGGTTGAGATCCTCGGCTCTTCCAGCTTTGAATATTTTTGTGGCCTTTTCTGTCAAGCTATTTCAGCTTTCCATCCTTCCGAGGTCCGTAGTGAGTACAAACATGAGAGCAAACATGCCACGGATTATTAGTGTCCCGTTCAAGACACTTAAAGGTTCTCATGCGTTTAACTCTACAAAAACCGGAAATAAGCGCCGGGTCCGATAAGCCACTAGGATCAGAAACAGATTTTGTCTTCGATGGATTAAAATTTTTAAATTATGAATTTTATGTTTTACGTTCTTAGCAACTATCGAAACGTTGAAATGTGTACATCTGAAATAAGATATCATCGCCTGTCCGCGGAAACCCGCTTTATTAAGTGTGTTAAATAAAACATATTTTAAGCAAAAACTGTTTTTACAGTTTAAGTAATTTAATGTTGTTCTTCATTGATCTTGTATAATTTAAGGGTTTAGAAAGCTTTTTTGTAGGGCTCCCTAACTGGTGTTTTTTTATCTTTTTCTGTCAACGAAAATTGTTCAGTTTAAGAACGTCTCGATTTTGAAACGTGGGTGTATGTTTCTAATTTGTTCGAGGATTCATTTTAAATTTTCCTTTTACATAATTTTGTCTGTTGGTGTTTTCTATTTGCATAAAGATATCTGTACAGATATGCCCAAAGTGCTGCTGAAAAAAAAAAATAGCAAAACAGTTACTGTTCATCAGCAGGATGCCTAAATTGTGTACAATTCTACAATTGGTTTCGGCTGCATAAAATCCTTCATTAAATCACCCTTCCTCAACATTTTAGTTGCAATTCCACCCTACATTTGTGAATCAGAACACCGAGTCTCATACTGCTGTTTCATCCACGGATTTTTCATTTGCTATGCATTGCCACCTACGTTGTTGTTCGCAGTGACGAATATATATAAGCAGTAAAACATTGTTTTCATAACTTCTGCAGTGCTCCAAATATTAATCTCACGCTCATTATTAAACAACGTCGGGAATCTTCTTCGCACGCTCTTAAAATTTAAATCAGTTATTTGCGGTTGTCAACCTCAGTCCGTTTCTTATAAAAACAAAAACAGTATATATAGTTCTCTGTGTGTCATCTAGACTTACTAGTTAGGGGTACCGTTTGCATATATAAAATTCTGAGAAAGGTTGAAATAACACGACCGCTCGACCGAGCTTTTTATCCTGAGGGTCGATTCAATTTGTCTCCCGCTGATGAGAAGAGTTTAACGTCAGGTTTGGACTTATAAGTTGTAAAAAGAGACAAGTTAACAAAAAGAACGAGGTTAAAAGAGGTCACAAGCTTAAGAAACTATTATCTCCGCAAATTATGCTTGATAGTGAACATTACGGGGTTTTGTTTTGTTTTGTTTTGTTTTTTTTCTTGTGGTTGTTAAAGTCTTCAAAGTCTTATTTCTTAAATAGAGAAACAAAAAATGAAATTTAAGGAAGTAGAAAGAAAACGTTACATTATAAATGCGGAATTATAATCATTAATCATTATAAATTGAATTACATTATAAATGCGAAATTAGTCGATTGATTAAAAAAGCGATTATATTTTCAGTTTTATTTGAAATCCTTATAAGGCATGTATTCATGTGAGCTTCATTCACCTGAAAACCATGCACATTTAGTGAAAACAATGAAAAACTTGTCTCCGAACTTTACCTGTTAATTGGCGAAAGAATGAAGATTTCTAATCGAAATTGGGTTTCAGTTTGAAAATGATGTACTTTTATTAGTGATGAAACATGAATCTGAAAACCTTTAAAAAGCGGCTGCAACGCTTTTAACTACAGCCCCTGTAAAACATTTGAGAGATTCGTGGTTCGCACTTGCTGGGTTTTATAGCCTCCGGCAGTTTTTTTACTTATTTCATTTCCATAAAAATAATTTTGAAAGGGTAATGGTGAAACAGCTAGAAAGCAACGCCATGGCAGATATAGAATGCGATTTATTGTACAAGGAAAAAGTAGCATTGGATGCAAATTCCAAAACAAACAGTACAAATACAAAGATAGAAATCTCACCGCACGTCGGTAAATGTCACCCAAGAAAAAACATAAAAATCTGCGCAGCCATTATTGCAATACTTGTCATAATCTGCTTCATACTTTTGGGCCTTCTGCTGGGGTTGCGAACCAGAGAAGAGCACGATGTAGGAAAAGCTACGAGCACAAACATTAGTGAATTGGTTTGTTTGTCGGAAGAGTGTGTTTATACAGCCACTGGTAAGTGTATGTGTCAACTTCACTGTAGTACGTATAATTAGCTATGGCACCAAACTTCACTTTGATTCAAAGTCTTCTATGCTTCATCATACTTGAAATATCATTCTTGAAATGAAATAATATCTTGAATGTTTTCACGCTGCAATAATTCATAACATGTCAGTTGGAGTGAGAGCAACAAATAGTAGTTTACCTTTGGCGGCAAAGTTCGCGCTTTTTTGTCTTTGCTCTCAGTTATAATCTGTGAGGGAGGATGTTTACAAATTCTACGCATTTGTGCCTTGTCGGTATTCGAAGTAAACGTTTGAAGTAGAGATATAAGCATTCGTTTAATTTTGTTTTATTGAACTTACGTTCGGGTTAGATGGTTAGTGTCAGGGAAAAAATCTTACTTAATGAAGTGGGTATGAATTTAATAAACTAAACTTGTTTGATTGTCGGCAAATAGCTTAATTTTGCCGAATAGTTTTCAGTCTTTTTAATTTTTATTTGTTTTACATATTTCATCATAACTTTGAGCAAATCTCAGATTCCGATCAAATGGATACCTTATTTTTTTGTCAGTTACTTGGCTCCAGGCGGAAGAATTTATTAATATATGTTAAAAATTAAAAGCGACTTTTGCAAACATATTTTTGATTTTCGTTTTACTATTTTTTTATATAGCAGTTTTGGATTTCATGAACCACGAAAAATTATAGTAAATAATTTGCGTTCAATGATCGTTTATTTTATGTTATAAATTTCAGTAGAAAAAGATTTTACAACAAATTAAGTTGTAAATGTTTTAAGTGCTTATTAAACATAAAAGCGCTTTAAAACAACAAATTTAAGTGTTATTTTGTACTTTTTGTGATCTTTATTTTAGCACTGCGATGCTATTTTCTTTGACTAAAATATTGATTCAATTTGATTGTATCATAACTATTATATAGTATCTGTTTTATAAATTGATAACTTATATAGAAATCGTAGTAAAAGAATTTTACTGTGAACTGACGTTTCGAACTGTAGTCCTTAGTCACTCCGACGAAAGACTACAGTCCGAAACGTCAGTTCTAAAATTATTTTCACTACGGTGTATAAGTTATCAATTTATATAGTTGTTTCCATAGAAACACCGACGCAACATTCCATTTATGGCATTATAGTATCTTTCTGTTGGCTGATCAAGTCTAATAAGACCGAAACAGATGTCCTTTGTTACACTCGGCTAAATTATTTTCGTGAGCCAAGAGGCTCAATGGATTCGGTGCTTATCTCCGGCTTGTCAGTTAGAGCGGATGAGAACTATTGCGGGACACCAATCTATCCCTGGTTAGCTCCCAGCAGAAGCTGGTATTCTATTTTCCTACCCTCGAGGATCGAAAGCTACGTCAGTTTTGGCGAAAAAGAAGGTCACACAAATGCTCAAATATTACAGTTGCGACGGGATAGAACTAAGCACCAAGGTTCGGTTGGAAGGCAGAGGTCTTACCAATCGCACTATAGATTTATGTGGCAACTCCCACTATCGGCGTTGAATGAATTTCCATATTAAAACTTGATTTACATACAATGCTACTTGTCTTGATCTGATTGGTTTAGAAGAAAGCGCGCGAAGAATTTTGCCCTCGATGTCATAAACATATCATCGCATGGTTCCTCGTAAAATTAAGGACTAATTTCACTTGTGTTTTCAGTCGCTCTGCGACTCGGGAAATTTTGGAAAGAATTGAAAACACTCATGAAATTAGTCCTTAATTTTACTCGGCCCCATGCGATTACCTATACATGTTTATAAATTTAAAAGTATCTTTTATAAATGTAAATTTACAAAGAATTCCGGAAAGAGAAAGAAAATTAAAACACAAAAGGTTAAAAAAAATTTTTAGCATTATACAATAATTCGTCATATGATAAATTTCACCATTGTTTATGTGAGAGTCTATTATAGTAGATAGTACGTTTAAAATCATATAGAGTATAATCCATTGTGAATTATATTCCAACCAAAGTTGTTAGAGTGGTCTGGTTAGGAAACTTAGCAAACCACAAAGAAGATAACAATGTGTCTTTGTTTCATGTTGTGTGCACGGTCACGATTAGGATCTTTTGTTCTAGGTGTTATGCTTCATTAGTCTATTGGCCGTTTGTTCATTTGCATCTCAAAACCTTTTGTTATTTGTGCATGGTCAACGTCATATTTCAATAGGGAAAAAGAGAACAAAAACATATAACAAAGAAATTCATCAAGTTTCCTAACCAGTCCACTCTACTAACTTTGTTCCAACTGAAGATAATCGTAAAACACGTCTTTGAATAAAATCAAAAATATTGTCTCGTTTCTAAAATCTTTTGTAAACTTGCTAACTGTAAATTTGATAACTTCCATTGTTTAGAGATTCTACGCGCTATGGACAAAACTGTTGACCCATGCAGTGACTTCTACATGTACTCTTGTGGAGGGTGGATAAGAAATAACCCGATACCGGAAAACCTGCCAGCTTGGAATCAGCCGCTCGCTCTAAGGAAAAAGAATAGCAACTTGTTTGAAAGGTTAATCGTTGATCCAAAGATAAGAAAGAAGTACTCACAGGTTTGAAGCTTTTCATTCTTAAAATGAGAATTTCCTGATATGAGAATTTCTTGATATTAGAATTTCTTGGTATGAGAATTTCTTGATATTAGAATTTCTTGATATTAAAATTTCTTGATATGAGACTTTCTTGATATGAGAATTTCTTGATATGAGAATTTATTGAAATGATAATTTATTGAAATTCCTAAATCAGTTCATATTAAAGTTGTATGTAATATGAAATATTTGTATGTCATATGTAATATTTTCATTCCTACACATGTGGTACTTGACGTTTTACTGCTATCGTTACAGTTTCGTATCCTAATTTTGAAATCTTTTCGGGAATTGCACCATCTTTTATTGCTTGACTGAATTTAGTTTATCACTTTTCTTAAAATATCTCTTTGAAAAAAAAGTAGAGCAAATGGACTGGGTACAATCAACGGTGAGGCTGAAAATCAATGGACTATTTATTTGCTTTGAGCATGAGGTCGAGATGTCTATAATTGTTTTAGCATTTTTATTCAACTCTTCCAAAAACAAGATTACTAATTTTTTTTTTTTTAAATTAATAAACACAAATAATAGAAAATAAGGAATATTTAAAAAAACTGACAAAAAAAAATAGACAATCAGATTTATTGATTTTAAATT
>ERZ1740055.168-NODE-168-length-13949-cov-10.456816_pt1 | contig 13949 bp, 8 predicted proteins | sample MGYA00581747_ERZ1740055 | MGnify/ENA primary metagenome ERZ1740055 (study PRJEB43018, sample SAMN04849739) | marine metagenome | isolation source: floating plastic debris | place: Pacific Ocean | collected 2008-08-28 | study: EMG produced TPA metagenomics assembly...
AGTCACTAGTTGCTGCTGACCGATTAGTTTGCGGCTCAAGAGTTTACAATGATATCTAGTGAGCGAGTGACACTTCCGGTTCCATCACAAAAACTCGTGGATTTTCAATGCACGAGTTAAAAAGGCTGTTTCTTTAATCACGCACTCTTGCATAGTTTGAAAATCTTGTGTAAGAAGTTCAGAGTGGTGGTATTAAGGTGTAGGCTACCAATGAAGCTACACTGCGGTCAAATTACGATTTGAAAGTGGAATCTCAACTATTGGGAAATTGATGATCACAGGTTTGAATCATTTTTAAAACTCTTGAAAAAATGTTCTCATTCTTAAAAGAAACCTGAACTCCAGAATTGTTTTTGATATGTTGAGGTGCACATATTTGGGATTCCAAAAGGTGTAGATTTCAGGGCGTTACGCTGATACGTATTTTGAAAAAGTTATTTCAAAAAGTCCAGTAAAACCTTCAGTAAAGCATCATATTGCAATTCTATCGCGGGCTCAGAACAGTTACCTCTTTCTTCACATTGCCAAAACGAAATTTCGCACTGTGTCTTTTCGATGGCATTTTTAGCGAAATTATCAAGTGGAGATATTATATAGTATCATTTGTATAAAAATAAAAATCACTTTTACAAAATTGTAACGTCAGGCGGTTATAACTTTGTTAGATCGCAGGCTCAAGTATGACATCTCTCTTAAACAAAATCTAGCGTATTTATTTATTTCTAAGAACACGGATCGAAGAATCGCTGTAAAAATAGATTTCTAAAATTTCAAACAGATCTAGTTTAACATAAAAAAAATTTGGAGTTCAGTTCTAATAAACTCTGCAACTACGCATGCGCAGCGTAGGCACCAAACAAGTGGCAGCAGTGGACAGCTATTTCGCTCTTTTTAGAGCTCGCCAGCACTGCATAGCCAGGCACTGATAAAGACACAAGGTCTTGTCCATCAGTGCCCGTTACTCCCAAGGTGGACCTACCAATGTAGGTCTCTTTAAACCTCAGTCACCACATGTCAAGTGTGGGACCTTTGGCTGGGATGTAAGCAAGACGTAGTTGCGTGAAGAGAATACCCTTCCAGCACACTGTTGAGAGGAAATGGTTTTAGTGCCCAGTCCAGGTCATCGACAGATACCCATGGGCCCATTTCCCCCTTCATCCAAGTGTGCATCTTGCCTTATGTCAAGAGAAGGTTCTGGAGTTCAGTCCTGTTCCCTTTAATAACAGAAACTGCCTACATAACCTCTACAATAGTTTTATAACGCCATTATTCAAGTTAATGGTGGCATATACCAGGTGGTAAACCATTTAATTTCCAATGTAGACTGCCGAGCAAAAAAAAAATGCATACGTTGAAATATCTTTCATAAAAGGCGGCAAGGGTAACATTCAGACCTATTATATTAATGGCAGCCATTTTGATGTTATTTTTCTGCATTCAAATTAGCCCCACTCGCCGAATTTGAGGTTACATATTCTTTTGATTTTTATATTTCAAGAACGAGGCAAGTGGGCTAATTTGCAGACAAAAGAAAACTAAAATTGCCGCCGTTTGCGAAATAGTTTTATGGTCACTTTCTAGAGAACCTTTTGTTGCTGCGTATCACACTATTGGAGTATCACGCAGCCAGTATAAATAAGGTGACACTGAGCCTTCAAACTAAAATAAAAGTAAAGAAAAACTTGATCTTGAATCATCTGTGCTAAAATGATTGTGCCTACCTGAGGAACTAAATTGACTTCAAGCCATCTTTCACAGAGTTCCATTATCGAGTTTTGTCGATACTAAAAATTAAAACAATTTTCTGTCAGATAATGCATGGTTCTTCGTTTTACCTCTGGAGTTAACATACTCCAACATATAGATATCAAAAGGTTCTGCAATAGAAACTACTGACTTGAGTAGCAAATTTTTTTTGAAAACATAAAGCAAAAACATTCTTTTCTATAAAACAACATTCAAATGCGTGAAAATATCGAGCAAACACGTATACTTCTTGGAGACAACATTCTAATATGTGCAATTCATGGAAACATCAAAAAACAAGTGCATTTTCTGGAAACATTAAAATAAGAGCAGTAGTTTCTTCAAATAAGTATATAAAATTCTCAATAACCATTTAAAGACATTCGATTATTCAAATACTTAATTTCGTGGAGAACGAACGCGTACATTCTCCAAAAACCCTTCATACAGGTCAGGTTGTAGCTCTAAACAGGGTTCACGCCTCCCACCACCGTGACCCACGTTCGATTCCGGCCCGGGCCATATGTGGGGTGAGTTATTGGTCGACCTCAATCTAATTCCAAGGGTTTTTCTCCAGGCACTCCGGTTCTCTTATCTGCACAAAATAACCCTCAGCTAGTACCAACTGGCTGAGGTGTACTGCTCCAAGGTCATGCATGGATTGTATAACGGCTGCCAAGAGCGACTTTATACGCTTTCAGGTCGACCTCGTAGAACCGAGAATGCAATAAGGGCGACTAGCACACAGCTGTTAATGGTTGATACATATACTGGTAGAACAGTGGATAGGAGAAACATACCTTTTTTGCGGCAGCATGATAGGCACAGACGGACCAGGCTGCTACGGATCCAAGCATCATGTTGATACAACTGCACAAAACATAAAAATAACATAGGTTTGACTTCCTATTGCAAGAAGATGCTTTTGATATAAAAAGCGTCAAAAATGAAAGATTTGTCTTACGTTGTTCATACAAGAGCTGTAAAACAACCAAATACCCAATCTACTACCATTAAAATTACAACAAAATGAGCAAATTGTTGATATTTACACCATGTTTTGGAGTCATCTCGACTCCATTACCAAGCAAATAAAATATATCTTGAGCTTTTTTTTTTCAATTTCGATATACATTTGCTTCCCTACCATGACCAAACATTTCTTAAACTTATAAAATCCCCGCCCCTTGTACGCACTCTCCTCCCACGTGGGATCAACATTGATAGTGCAAATATAAGAAGAATTAACGTGCACTTGATGTTTCGAGCGTTAGGCCTTCTTCAGGGCAACTCCACTTGCTTTGATGATAGTTTACCATTGATATTTTACTTTTTGTCTACTAACAGCTTCTTAAGGGAAAGCTTTCCCAATGTTTATTTCGAATCATTTCTTATTCCCAAGGACTGATTTTTACCTCTTTGATTCAAACTCTAAGGACAAAGCTGAGCTACAAATATCAGAAGGTGTCAGGTGGCAATGAAGTTTTACTCCTATTCACAATGTGGATTGCTCAATCTGCCAGTCACATGAAACACCATCTCATTGCTTAGCCTATTTTCTACTGAATGAACTAACGAGATCCACCTTCACAAGGGTCACATCACCTTCATCGATCCTCAAAAAAAATATTCTCAAATCTCAAAAACAAAACCACTGACAGTCACTGACAATATAGTGTATATATTCAATATATTTATTTTGAGCCCCGGCAATTTTGGGTTATTTTCTCTTTTCCCGGAGACTTCAAATTAACGGGGTTCAACTATTTATCTAAAACCCTTAAATATCGACCTTGTGTATCAAGAAATTGGGCAGGCGTGGTTGATGCAATTGTAAGATCTCTGCTTTCCGACCACAAGGTCCAGGGCAGTTCCATCTCTGCCGAGATTTGAATATTTGTGTGACCTTCTTTTCTGCCTAAACTAACTCAGCTTTCCATCCTTCCAGGGTAGGTAAATGAGTACCAGCGTCTGCTGGGAGCTAACCTGCGATGGATTATTGTCCCGTCCAGGGGGAGTCAAACACTCTCATGCGCTTAACACTACATAAAGCGGAGATAAGCGCCGGCTCTATGAGTCACTTGGCTCGTATAGGATTTAGTCTATATTAGGTAATTAGGTAAGGAGATCCTCGTTAGGGACTCTAGTAAACCATCTTGTATTGTACCTATATTCCCTTTTTACTCCATTATTACTTCATCAAAAAATACATAAATACTCAATTCTCGACTTCCCCAACAAAAGTATTTTAAAGATTCAAAAGTAAATAGAAGTATTTTAATTTTTCTTCTTCTTTCAAAGAGTCCCAGAAGTTAAACCAAATCGCCTTACTCCCAGGAACTGTATTACTATATAAGTTGCACGAGTCCTGAACGTTACTCTTGAAAAGACACGAATGATTTTACAACTTACTGCACTTACACTTTCTCGAGTGCTACAAAGCCAAGAAAATTCGAAGCAGCAAGGACTCCAACTACATCTGCCTCTTCCACTGTAATATCACATTCACTTTCATACAACATACTCAGAGCATAGGCAAAGGCTGAAATGTAGATAAAACCAATTTTTATTTAGGAATGATCACAAAAATACAAGAAACGAACACCGTGAAGTAGGAGTGTAAAGCTGATGAGGTGTTGATGGCAGGATAAAAACTACCTTATTTGAAACCAATAGCTTTAATATGTTCTGCTAGATAGATAGAAAGATCTTTTTTTTTCCATCGAATAAAATCATTGCACTCTATAGGTGAAGTGCTAATTATTACAATATGCTTAGTTTTATAAATAACACTAAATGTTTGACGATTGAAACTTTTTGCGATAAGGCTAGATATTCTGAGAAAAGCATACGTATGGAAATTAGGGCTAAGACAATAAAAAAGGAATATAATTATATAATTGTTTGAAATAAAACAAAATATAGCTTATTGTATTCTTCTCTGAAAATAGTGAATATTGAACAACAATTTTATCTTTCCAAATATTAATAAAAGTAGAAAATTTATATATTAAATAATGTACAGTACTGTATCGATTGTAAATGAAGATTAGTCTCTATATTTTCACGTGGTAGTGGCCATCTCGAAAGTCTTGTACTACTATGGCCACTACGCACTTTACCTTGTATCTTTTGTTAGTTATTGTTGTTATTTTAAGTCTCTATTTTAAAAAATTCTTTATGTAATTGTAAACCTAATATGTGCAAATAAAATATACTATACTACACTACTGTAAGATGAAAAGTGCTCTAAAAACGGTTTATCCGAGTGACGAGTTTAACGAGCGGTGCGCTTCGGTGGCAGCGGATGGTATAATTTTAAGTGGTGTCCAACGTGATAGATCTTAATTAATTGTAAAATTAATTACTAAACTAAAGCAACAATAACTAAAAATGTATATTTAATTAAATTGATGCCAGTCCCAAATGCAATTCATTCTCAGCTTTTGATGAAGAAATAAAAACGTAGAGCCGGGGTAACGATTGCCAGCCACCGACAAGTTAAATTAAAAACTTAGATTAGCAGAAATATTGTACAGAGCAAAGCTTGAAAACAGAACACTTTTAATAACCTTGTTTTGTTACAAGTGGATCTTTTATCCTTAATTTGAATTTCAGGATTCTTGGATATAGCGGAAGATTAGAAGCATGAGGTAAATTTTCAGTAGTTCCACTCGCCCTCTTGGTGACACTAATTGCTGCGGTTTTCAAAGCATTCAAATCCATTGGCCCAGCTCCTGTGTGCAATAAAAATATGTTGCTGCTTTTGTCTTTACTGAATAAGTCACAACTATGAAAAATGAGTGAGTGGATAATCATTCTCACTCTGATTATAGGAGAGTCAGTGAATCATTCATTACTCCGACACATATTGTTAGTTAATGATTGAGTAATATCAGTGAAAGAGATCATTGATTTATAGAATCATTATTCATTAACAATATCCACAATATCTAACGATTTCCGTTATATTCGTTATATTTGCTAGCGTTCAGTTATTGTCCTAACTTAATTGCAGGCCTCAGCTCCTAAATTGTTCCACAGTTGAGTATAGATAGCACAAACGGAGTGCTAGTAGCTAACTTGAAGCCACGATAATGCATGGGCACTATGGGAACGCTACAACGTGGCCACAGTGCCAAACTAGAATTGTGCCTTTGTGGCTTCAAGTTACCTACTGACACTCACTTTGTGGTATCTTTACTTGGCACTTGTCTTTATAGCCACATATGCATTGCGCTTTCATTACATCTTATGTTCTACATTTGGTTGAGGATCTATTGGAGCCTAATCTAACAGTGAGATTGCACATTATTTAGGTATCATGCTGATTGGCAGGAGCTGATTTGGATTATCCGTTTTAGCCAAATATATATCGAATCTCAGAAAAATGACTTTAAAACTAAATATGTTTTGGCAAGACGCTTGCCATCATCGATAGCGTACAACAAAGCTAGCTAGAAGTGCTCTATATAATACAGTTAAAATTCTTATAAGTATACGGTCCTATTAAAGAACTTACAAAAATAATATTAAATTAACATGGTTGACTTGTTGATTTAAGATTGGCTTGCCCAAAGGATATTCAAACCCTCTTTGATTTCAAGGTGGAATGAAGTTTCCACATAATCAATAATTTTGAAGCAGTTTAATCACAACATGCTTTTGCATCTATGGTTGGAATTTAGCTGCTCAAAAATGTGTGAGCCCTTGTCAGTTGTTAAGTGTTCCCGTGCACATAAGGAAAAACGTCAGTTGGTTTCACCGATGTAACCGACATTATAGCCAGTACAAATAAACTTATAAACAACACGCTACAAAAGACCGTTTGGGAAAGGGTCGTTCGCCAGCTTGTTTGTTTTGAAAGTCAGCCATGCTAATTTAAAAGTATTTTTGTAAGTTCTTCTACAGCACCATGTAATTAGCATTTTTGGTTTGTTATCATTATCATATAACGCTTCCAACAAGCTTTGTTGTACCAAATTGATGATGGCAAGAGACTTGCCGAGACATGTTTAGTTACAAAGTTTTAATCATTTTTCTGAGATTCACTGTTAATCTGCTAATATGTAGACCTTCTAGAAACATATAGCAAATGTCTGTACACATTCCGTTTGCTGAGTAATGAGTGATTATGTCGTGCAATACAGTTTATAACAGAGTGAATAAGACTTCCCTCTATTGTAGATTGACTGAGTGATTCACTTATCTTGAATGTGTCATCCTTCTGATATTGAATATAAGAATGGAAGTATCACTGTAGTAAGAAACAGTCCTTTTTTAACTCACGGATACTCCGTGATTGTAGGATTAGCAGTGAGTTAGCGGTGACTCTCTCGTTTGCATAAAATTTGGTGTTGCCTACTTTACCAAGCTCAAACGATTACAGCCAGTTCTAAGCATTTTCCTAGCGAATCTTCGTGCCATAATGAAAATCCAGCAGTAGCCAGGTTAACAGTTCTAACATGTTACGGGCTTGCTGACGGAGGAGAGTGTATAGCCTGCTTATAGTTGAATGAATATTAAAAATATTTTTTGTTTAGTTTATTATAACTGTTGTTATTAATATTAATAATCAGGCAAAGGTTGGTTTTGTTTTAGTGTCTCGATCCATTATTTACCAATTTAGGGAAAACAGCTGTTCTCCTTTCGTTTTGCCGTTTAAGCAATTTGACTTGGATTCTTTGATATTTTTATAAAAATTGGTTTAATTTTTTCCTATTATTGATAATTATATTATTTTTTCGAAAATAAAACAAACTTAGAAAAGTATAGAGAGAAAACTAGGATGACACTCTCACTCTTGAACGAGTTGCCGATAGAGGATGCTAGTTTTCCTCTGACTTGTACTTTTACTTGTTCGTAGTATCCATGAGCCGTCTCATTGAGACCAACGTTTACAATGGCATGTCAAAGTGTTAATCAATAATAGAAAAGATCACCCTCTGGACTTTAATTAGCCGTGATTCTAAACTCAAACTAACACTAGCAAAAGTAAGCAGCAGGTACATTAAAAAACATCTTACCAGCCAATCTATGAGTAGCTTCATTCTCCTCTTCTTCATCAATATCATTTAATCCTTCTTTTTCCGCCTTCTTTATAAGACTACTGAGAAGAAGTGACTTCTGAAGGTAAGGTTTGTGTATTTCCCATATATGGTCCAAAGCGTGTATTACTACATCTAAAAAGTAAGCAATCCCATGTACTGTAACCAATTGTCACCTTTGAAAAAAAAACATTCATCATAACAAAAATATCTTTGCCCGAGAATACATTCAATTCTTTTCACTGCAAAAACTACTTTTAGATTTAAACCTTTTTTAAAAAATCAAAACTGGGAGGCCCAAAGTGGGGTCTGTACTGTAAGTCAAGGACCTTGAACGTTAACCAATTAGAGCGCGCGAAATCGGTCGGCATCATAATCAACTTACCTAAAACCTTGAACTGACCAATCAGATTGAGCAAATCGCTCAGCATGAAAAAGCACTATTTATCAACTTACCAGAAACCTTGAACTAACAAATCAGATCGAGAAAAATTGCTTGGTTCTTAACAGCACTACATTCCAACTTAACTGAAAGCTTGAACTGACCAATCAGATGGAGCTAAATCACTCAGCGTCACAATAGCACTGACCAATAAGAGCAAGGAAAATCGCCCGGAATCTTGAAACGACTACAGTTTCTACAATAGAAAGTACTGAATTACCAGAAACTGAATTTCGCTGTTTTTCGCTGTGTTTTAGACCGTAAATGAATAAAATTGTTGTGTTGACGACAGCGTTTATATTCATCCAGAAGCTACACAAGTACCTTCTCCTAAGTCATCACACCAAGACTTCATAATGGCGTTAATGCTCGTTCAAAAAACGATAACAGTCCCAAAGCTGTCTTACTTGCACGTTTCAAGACTCAAAAAACATATCAGGAACCGCGAAAAACTGTTTAGTTCTCGAAATTTATTATTACTAAAGGGTTCTACTTTTCATGGATCATGCAATGATTTTACCTGGTGCCTTGAAACGGTTCACAGTTTGTGATTTGTATAATAACATCTCCATTGGAGTAGGCGATCTCATGTTAGCTGGAATTATGTTCCTTTGATAATTTATCTGCATAAGCTGGCCTGGAGTCGGACTATCAACCAATTCCCCTTTGAATGAAGTCCTAGAAATTTAAAGATAATCACATTTTATGAATATACTGCAGCTTAACTATTGTTATAACCAACTAAAAAAATAGTGGCGCCCAACATCTTGCAACTAAAACAAACTACTTTTCGTTCTTAGCCAGTGAAACAGTCATTTTGTTTATAAAGTATAAGTTCAGGAACATAGCTTCTGAAAACTTTTCAATGGCAGCATATCTCACCTGACTCACTAAAAATTAATTCTTTCAGAACCAAAAATAACTTAAACAGTCGTTGTTCTCTTTTCTAAGAACTTTTTATCGCCTTGTTTGAATGAGCTTCAGTTTCTAGCTTAAGCTAAGTTCCTATAAAAGTTTCTTGACCCATGGACCTGACACCCATCTCCCACATAATGACCCATGGATCTGACACTTGTCTGATTTCTGTAGCGATAAGCGTGTAAGAGTCTTCGATTTCATCTAGAGATCCATGGATCTAGCTTTCGTCTCTGATTTTTGTTGTACATGAAATAAAACTATGCAAGTAAGAGATCTGACTTCCCCTAGTGATCCATGGATCTGTCGCTTGTCCATGATTTCTGTAGTGTTAAGCGTGTAAGAGTATTGGACTCCTCATATTGACTCATGGATTTGGCGCTTGTCCATGATTTCTGTAGTGTTAAGCGTGTAAGAGTATTGGACTCCTCATATTGACTCATGGATTTGGCGCTTGTTATAAAAAGTCTTTGTAGATAGTGATAAGTAGTTTTGAACTCCCTCCAAAGACCAATGGAGATACGATGGCCCATGTCTCTAATTTCTGTTGTTATGCGTGTAAGAGTCTTTCAATTCCCTTAATGACTAATCGATCTGGCGCTTCACTTTAAATGACATGAAACTAATCCATCCCGGTTTTCTCCCACCAGAAGCTGGTATTCCTTTTATTAAGCTTGTAACAATGAAAAGCTGAGTCAGCTTTAGTGGCAAACAAGGCCAAAAAATGTTCAAATTTCTGCAAAGAATGTAGTTTTCAACAAGGACCACAAGGGTATCACCAAACATAATACTAGAAAGAGTGCACCATTTAGTTATGGACGTTGAGAATGCTGCTTCCGTTTGAAAGGACAAAAAAATTAATCATTTATCATTAGTTTAAAGTTAACACTGAAGAAGGTCCTCTCGATCACCATCCCTTATAACGCCATACGAGTCCTTTGCTTTAACTACTTACTAAATAAAAAACTAAAAACAAATCAAAAACAAATTCATTGAACGGGGCCAAGTCACGACAATTTTGTTGTTTTGGGTCAATTTTTAGCTAAATTAGTTACTTAGTGGTTTTAGTTATGCACAAAATGCTCCTGATAAGCTGTGCGGTGAATATCTTACTAAACGTTTTTAAAAAAATAGCAACCCATATTATGTTTTTTGGCTTTTTTTGTTGATAGCATCAAAACAAGAAAAATTTGCCTTAATTTTTCATGTTTCTGATCCATTTCCATCCTTGCCATCCGTACCAACAAATGACAGGAAACAGAATAAATGTCATAATAAGTCTTAAATAACAAACCTGGACCATTATTTTCGAAATTCAGTTGAGGGCAAGACATATTTGGGATTTTAAATAACGTTATAAAAATAACATGACATAGATCCTTTAACTATATAGATCTATACCTGTCTGGGGTTTTAGTTTTCAAGTGCATATATGATTGCTGTGTCTGGATCGATCGACGTGAGGTATTGAAACCTGGAGCTGAAGCTGCTGGCTGTGATTTTAAAAATTGTGGTGACAGAAGGGATCTCAAAGTACCAGCTCCTGGACAATTCCTAGCAAAGCTGCTGTTAACTTCTGGATGATTACAAGTTGTCTTTGGACTATCGGCTGCATTCAATAGGAGTACAATGCAAACAATTTTAAAAGTTACAGATCTAATTACTTTCACTCTGTAATTAAACAAAAAAATAGTTTAAATTAATCCATTTTAACAAAACTCAGGTACATAACACACTTCTGCATAGTAAAAAATCAACAAAGATATGTTAATTTGCTGTTACACAAATTATGTACCGATGTTATTACTAGATATGTATGGAAATCAAAGAAGCTGCACGACACTGAGAGAATTAAAACCGAACGGTAAACATTAAAATGAACTTGAAAGGAAAGAATAAAAATCTTAGTTTAAAATAGATTAAATTCGAGTGTGTCACGATCGAGAACAATTTTTCACGTCAGACGATATTGAAGATTGCCGTGATAATTAAGAGACTTGCGAAATATGTTATCACGCAAGTTCATGCATGTAGAGTAGAAAAAAACAAGATGAGAATGATCGAGGCAACGATTATGTTTCGTAGGGCCTCCCTTTACTTTTTTGACATTTCCAGCTATTCTATATCTTTTTGACAACCCTGAATAAGCCTGATGTGTATATTTGGCGCCAAATGGAGCATGGGGTGGGGTGGGGGTAGGTATTCACATTAGTTGCCTGATTTGTCTGAACACGTCACCTCTAATCTCTAATTGTACATTAACTGTTCCAGGCTGCACGAGTAGGAATAGTGTTTCAGAGGAATGGGCCGGGAGTATTCCAATCATCAGCAATTGCTCATCCCTATCAGTCACCCTCTGGTTTGATTTTCAAATAATCAAAAGACCAGTTAGCCATCAAGATCATCAGATCTTTAGCCAGTTAAGTTTAGTTTAAAGCAACATATTAGGAAATAAGAAATCTCAAAGTTAGGAAATAAGAAATGCTATTTCAGGATCCCCCTAATAAGTAGTGTGACCCCATTGCTGTTGCCTCCTCCTCATACTGCAATTGACTTCTCCTTGCTTATGAACAGCTATGTGTTTAGTACTGTTTTTGCTTTCACAGTGGAGTAAAGTCTTGAGCTTTAGATGCATGCTGGCTGAGTGTTTGATATTTGATTTAAATTTACAATGTTTGTGTAAAAATTGGTGACTCAAATTATTTCATTTATAAATCAAACAGAGTTTTTCAAAAAATACAACGAAAATTTCTTAAGTTAGATTACTAATGAATAGGTCAGAAGAAGATATGTGGAGAACATTGAACATAGATTAAGGAAAACAAGGTTGACGTGGTTTGTTCATGTAAAACCCAGGGATGAGAATAGCATACTTACAGAACACTTACAGGAGAACAATATATGGAGCTGAAGGTGGAAGGTAGAAGGCCAGTAGGTAGGTCTGAATTAGAAGACCTGGAGTGATAGTGAAGACATGAGGAAGTGAAACATCACAGAAAATATGGCAGAAGATAGAAAACAGTGGAGACAACTCATATTACATCCAACCCCAGGAGTGGGAAACTAGAGATATTTTAATGATGATGATGATGGTGATGAAAATTACTTAATTTTTGATAATTTATCAATCTAATCAGTTTTAATTCAATAATCTATATAATTTTATATTAATACCATTAAAGCAAAATTCACCTGTTCTTAAGGCTATGTATGTATCATTATAACTGCTACTTGCTGCTTTAATAGCCTGTGCTGAACCAAGGAGATCACTTCCCAACTGGTGTGGAATTCTCCATCGGTTTGTGCTGCCAACCTGGACTCGTTTCTGACAGTGCTGAAGCTGGGGTGGCTGAAATAAAATGGTGGCTGGATTTTGTACAGCTTGAAAAGGTTGTTTTATATCTTAAAAAGTAATGTAGCTACCTATTGAGATTTCACTTGCCTAAAATATACTAATTGAACTAAAATAAATAGAAGTAAAATACTTTCTCTCAACAATATTAATTTGCCAACAGTCTGAGCAGTGATTAACTACCAGTAACTTTAGGGCATTGCCATTTTCAGCTGAAACTTAACTGACTTTGTATATAGAATGACAGAAAACATTAGAGACCATGTGTGATCAACCCCAAGGTATTCAAGGAATTTCTGGCTGGGGATGTGCAGCTATGACCCTTTTTGAACCTCTATGACCTATAGAGCTATACCAGATATAGTTCAGCTGAATTTTACCACCCTATCCTCCCCAATACCCACTACCTAGAGTAGGTGTTTTCCAGAAACTACACTCAGGTCACTACCTAGCACAGAAAAAATCTTTATTTATAACCAACTGCACAGTTTTAGGAATAATAATAAAACTCTTATGCTAGACCAAAACACTCTCAGCCCAGTTTTTCAAAAAAGCTGATTAGCGCTAATCCAGAGTTAAAATTTTAATCCATGGTTTTGTTTCCAACCTTACAAAAATGGATTGTTCTGTAAATTTAGGATTAATAAGTTTTTCACCAAGGAAAATATGAACAGTATTTTATAGGAACTGCAATCTTTTTCTTGGAGAAACAACTTCAGCTGCAATTTTTGCTTAAACCAGAGTTAAGCTTAACCCACCTTTAAACAACCCAGCCCTGCTTTATATATCCTATCTAAAGTAAACTGGGTGAAAACCATACCCTTCACAGTGACACATACCTATCTAACCTATATATGGCAGTACCCCCAGGAGATTAACTAACTTGGTGAGCAATTTCCATGTTTTTAAACTAAGAATCCACAAAAATTCAGAAAACCAAATACCAAAAGTTTGAACATTTGAAAATTTTAACATTTTTTTTTCAATAGTTCACAGATTAAAGAAAGCTAATGAAATACAAGTAACAAAATAAACAGATGGAGCTAAAAAAAATTCAGGTATTTATAATAAACAATCATTTAGATATAATGTATGCAATATTAGGAATAAATCATGTTTGTGACATAGATTATAAAATTTTTATAAGGACTTTTTAAAGGCAAATGTGGCAAAATTATTAGGGGGACCTGAAGTGTCCCCCCAGCCCCCTAGCTCGGCAGTCCCTATTAAATGGTTAGGCCATCACATCTTCTCAAATAAGGACATTAAACTGTAGGCGCTTGGAGACATATTTGTGTTTATGTGTGTGTGTGTTTGTCATGTGAAAGGTCTCCATCCACCTTAGAGTGATAAAGATGGTGTCCCCAGTTAGTAGGTAATTGAATAGCTAGAAAACTTGACACCTAAATAAAGTCATTATTATTATTATTATTATTATTATTATTAT
>ERZ1740055.169-NODE-169-length-13908-cov-7.537501_pt1 | contig 13908 bp, 4 predicted proteins | sample MGYA00581747_ERZ1740055 | MGnify/ENA primary metagenome ERZ1740055 (study PRJEB43018, sample SAMN04849739) | marine metagenome | isolation source: floating plastic debris | place: Pacific Ocean | collected 2008-08-28 | study: EMG produced TPA metagenomics assembly...
AGGAACATGGATTAAAAAGTTAACCCTGGGTTAACACTAATCGGGTTTTGAGGAAACGGGCCCTGTACATCAAATTATCTTTTCTGGCGAAGGAATGACACTTAAGAACCAATATGGCGATGAGCAAGAAATTTCAATGCATGCAACCATGTAAAGTTGTATTGACTAAATTATAAACAGAGTATGTATTTCTAATATTAAATGTGATAGAAATTGTGACAAGCTTTATTTTCTTGCAATTTGAATGAACTTAAACTGGACTATACAGCACTTCACCTTTACTGGCTTTCGTCTCGGTCAGAAATTTTTTCATCATGAAAAAAACACACCTGGAGTTGCCCTAAAAGGAAGCAGACTGGGCGATACAAAATTATCGACGGGATCTGAATGTTTTATGATGCCTTATAAAGCAGTATATTGTAAATTGTAATTGTTTGAAAACGTAATTAAAAATTTACATTCGTTACAGAAAAAACTCAAAACCAAAAATTTTAAAACATAAAAACTCCACTTTGAATTAGCAAAAAACAAGGTAGTTTTATAAATTGGCGGAAATTTAAGAAGAAAACTTTAATTTTATGAAGTAAAATTTAAGTAATTGGTTTTTTAGTTACGCCCATTAAGCGATTTTATATGCTTAAAAAAGGTGTATGATAATGAAACACAAATGGAGTGATTTCTATACTTTAACTGCAATGCTTGAATGTCTGCATATTGTACATTACTCAATTAACTAAACGATTGGCAGAAGAAAATACATTCTATTTACTTGTGAAAATTGAGACAAAATCTATAAATCTTTTCGTTTTGCGTACTTGTTTTTTGAGAGCATTTCTGGTTGAATACCAGCCCCCCCAAAAAACAAAAACATATATTACGATTTTCAAAGGAAAGCATATTTTTCTTATATGCTTACCAAACTAAGGCTTGATCTTGTTCATTCAAAAATTGAACTTAAAATAGAAGACTATATTTAATTGTACAAACATATTTTGGAATACACATAAAAAAATACCTCTATGAATTCATTTTTCAGTTCTATAAATGTCAATTGGCAAAGAGAAATTTTTACTGTCTTGAAATTTACATTTGCCCTATAGCAAGGAGAGATTTCTCTCTGTATATCGCGTTTAGTTTATCTTCTCTTGTATATATACTGGAAGCAAAGAGAAAAGTTTCTGAAAGAGCAAAAATATATTAAAAAAACAAGAGTGTTTTTTTTCTTCTTTGTTAAATTTTACCATCACTGGTTGCATAAAGCACTTGTTTTTTAACTACGTTCTGCCATTGCTATCAGTTTCATCAGCTCTTTTGACTATGAATGACATAGTGTTAAAAATATGTTAAAGCTTTGGCACTGTTGAAAACAGAACGCTAAATACTGACATTTACAGACGTTCAGCCTTCGGGAGAAATAAAGACGAAGGACTAACGTCCGAACGTCAGTTTTTCTTTTTCTTTTTCAACGTTGTCTATACCTTAAAAATATTTTTTCAGTTACATTTGTTTCTTTAGAAACACCGATGCATACAGCTTTAAAAATAAGACATTTATGTAATAATGTTGTCCATTCTTCCCTTCAACTTTGCTGCAGCATGTTTCTTTCTTCAAAATGATATATAAGTTGGTGCTATTCTGGTGTCTTCGTTCTCTTCCATTTTTCCTCCAAAATGTTTAATCAACGGCATGCCCCTGCATGCTGCATGGCCTATCGCTTGCCCTGTTGAAGTTTTCATTTGATTTGATTCAATGCTAAATATCTTCATTATATTTCCCAAGGAAGAAAAATTATAGAATCATTGAACAGTAATAGTTTCAAAGATTATTCAGATATGTCAGCAATTAACTAAGGATAAAGTAGAACCCATTTAACAGCTCGAAACAAGAAAACCTTGCGCCAGCCATCTTTGTTTTTATATATATATACATGTGCTTGCTTGCGCCGCGCTACTAATTTGTGTGGCAGATGAAAGAGCTTAACGCAAAAACTGAACTATAAAATAACTAAGGAACTCAGATTATAACTAAAGGTATGGCTGAAATCTTTGTTGAATTGAGAATTTGGCCCTTCCAGAAATAAACAAAGCTGTTTATGAACGTTTTGGAATCGACTTTCGTGATTTACAGTGAATTTAGCGGGCGGAGTTCTAAATACAACCGTAAAACTTAAAACATTTTATATATTATGTTTTAGAAAGGTTGTAAAAATGCATCCATTTCATCAAAGTAATAACAGAAAGGATTATTTATTTTATAACAAAACAGTATACAAAGTCTGAGTTTTATTTCTATAAGGACAGAGAAACCGGAGTTTTTAAATCTCAAAGAAGTAACTTTTTAACTAGCTTCTTTACTTATATTCTTTTCAACGTTCTATAAATAAAGGTTCACAACTTTGATCTTTGCTAAGGCCGTGCGATTTTTGCCATGTCTTAAGTTTAAGTTCTGATAAAAAGAAAATCCTTAAAATGCAAAGAGCTAACCGTTGGTTCAATGAGCTAACCGCCGTGTTTGACATTCTTAGTAAATGGCATACAAATCTTTTTTAAATGGTTTCGCTTACCTCTGTAACATAAAACAAGAATTTACAATAGCTTACATTTAAGAAACAGACCATTATCGTCATACATAAAACATTTAAACTGGGGAAAGTGTGTTTAAAAGACCGATGAAGCAATAAAAGAGTGACGAATCTCTCATTTATTCATGAAATCAATTCTTGTACAACTTTATAAAGGTTTGGATGTTAAAAACAAATCCAGACATCTGGTGTCTTTCTTTTCTTTTTTGGTTTCGTTCTTTATGAAATATTATTTGTTCATTGTATCTTTAGGCCGTTGTCGTTTTAGGTACAGCAAGAAAAAGTGAATTAGTACAATATACCTCATTACATGTTAAAATCTGATATTGATTTTGAGGTTTCACAAATAGTAAATTTGAAAAACATTAGCTTAGATTACCTAAATTTATCGATCTTTTTTTCTAAATATCTGAAAATAAAATTCAAAGTGAAAAAACTCAGAATCAACCAGCACAAGAGAAAAGTAAAAACAAAAAACTGTAAATATGCAAATATTGAAATTTTGCTATATAATCTATAGAGCTCTAAATTTTGTTGCAGATGGTTCAGTAACGATTAATGATAAACGAAAATGTATTAGAAGAGAAAAAAAAAATTCTTAAGATGCTGATAAAAGCAAATGTTTGATTCTTACATCTAGAAAGTTACTAATAAAGTATCACCTTTCAAATATTGAACATTTTTAGTAAGGATTACTTTGATATTGGTACAAAAATATTTCAGTCGTGTTTGTATATGTTGAAGTTTTTTTAAATCGATGACTACAGAAGTTTATGAAAATCCCGTTCGCTTCGTTTTGATGTAACAAATTTCCGAGACCAAAGCTTTTAAATTAACAATTCTCTTTCACTTGCCGAAGTAATAAATAATTTTCAAAACGAAAATGTGCAATCTTACAATCCAATTCATCTTTTTTCTTTACCAAAAAATTGCGTTTGGAGATAAATATAACGAAATGAATAACTTTCTTCGTGGTATCAAAACAAATTGCCAAATTTCGACCAAGAATAAAGATATGTTCTTATAAAAATAAAAAAATAACATTGCACAAAAAATGTTGTGAGCCATGTTTAACATTAGGGCACTGTTGTTTTCAATAAATAAAAATTTTAAATTTTTGACGAAAAATCGTTAAAAGCAAGTTTGTTCTCAAAAGACCTGTTTTTTGTTCATTTATTGCAATTTATCATTTTAGAACAAAAATGACATTTCTTGAAATCTTTTGTTTTTTAACTCAAGCTGAGAACGCAAAATGCATGCTTCAAAGATACAGTCTTTTTATGATTTGGGCGTGACTTCAATAGAAACGAATTGTTTTATCAATACTACTGAAATCTGTGAATTCAATCGGAAGAAAATATTTTTTCAGTTAAATAAAGGACAAAGGATAAAACGTCTTATTTGAATGCCAGTGTACAACACAGAATAAAATCTAGTTTTTGTTTTGAGGTAAATTCTCAGAAGAAAACTTGACAAAACAAATCTCACTAAAAACTTTTCCTTACCTGTAAAGATAGGCTCTTTTGAGGTTCGAAAAAAAGAAAGATTTCATTTCGACTTCTGCACACAAAGACAAACTTATACAAAACATTAGAAACTGATAAATTTTTAATGTTTCATTTCACTAAACAAGAGTAATTGGAAGGGAAAAAATCTTTCCTTCGGATCAAAGGAACACGAATTCTCAAATGGAGTTGGTCGTTATTGCATTTTTCAATAAATTAGCTTTGAATATACTATTAAGCGATAGTGAAATGTAATTTAAAGAGCCCTATTTTTGTTAATTAGTACACTTTCATTTCTGTATCATATTTTAAAATGTCGCACGTGCCTTGACAATACAAGAATACAGGAATGTTCTATGTGATAAGGTAATTAAGATTGTTTGCTCGACTTATATGATTAAGAATCGAAATGTTGAGCGGATTTGGTTAATTATAAGCTCGATAAATTAATATAGAACACAGAACCCTACTGCGTAAGCTCCATGCCCAAAACCGATCTGTTTAATGGCGGTTTTTTGCTCAAAGAGAATAATTGATTTTTAGTTATAAACGTCTTTGCATCCTGCTAAACCCTTTTTAAAATTATTGTGAAAAGTTTTAGGGATCAGGTAAATTGGCTTTACCGAAGTTTTATAAACCAAGTAACAATTCAACAGTCTGTATTAAAACCTACATGAATAAAGATAATTCAGGTAAAAAATAATGGCAGAAACATGATTTTGTTTTAATAAAGAAGAACTTCTGTCGCGTTTTCTAAAGTTGTGTTTACTCCGGACATTTGTCGGGCGTTGTTAATGGCTCATCTCAAACACATTCAGAATCGATCCACATATATATTTATATTAAACAGTGATTCTTGCAAGATTTTTTCAACAAGTGATACTTTATTCAAAAACAGCATTCATTTGATTCTTTTTTGTAAATACTACAACTGGGAACTTTAGTTTTAGTTGAGGGAGACATGAACACCTTCTAACTACTTGAAGCGAAAATTTAATTCTTTGACTTTTGAAACACCCGCCTTTACCGTAAGGATACTTTCCCGCCTAAATTCCCGACCCCGGTCATACTAAATTTCTTGCTATAAACATACTTAATAGGATTAACTTGCTATTTATCATCTAAATGTGCCACCCATATTTTTCTTACTCCATTGTTTTAAAAGCTTTTTATTCGCCTCACGCGGACATAAACCATTTCGTGTACAAATTTATATCTTGTACGAAAATGCGGTTATAACTTACAATTTTACATAAACTGTGTACAGATAAATTTTTATCTTGATACGGACACATGTTGTTTAAGCCATCTGCCCATTTCTCCTGTTCAAGAGAAAGCATAGATCATTAGAAGTAAAGATATTTTAGAGCAATTAAGAAGAATACACCATTCAAATTCTATTCGAGATTTACAACTGACAATGGGGCCGACACGCGACTGATAAAAAACACAACATTGTTCGCGGTTAGAGCTTCCCAAAGCGTTTAATTGCCTATTTGAATATTTTAAGTTTTAATAAATTGATAGTACTTGACTGGCTGTCTGAGGAGCTATTTTTTCTCCATAAACATTTTGTTTTCTTGAGAGTGCCACGCGAATTGACACGCGTCCTGTCTTTGATGTAGCACGCGCGCGTTGGTCAAACCAGGTGGAATTTTCATTGTACTAAAAGTTCTGCTTGTTTGCCAAATTTAACTCAAACTATAACAGATTTTTCATTGGACAAATTTCATTCTGCCTGCACTAAACTTGATTTTCATCTGAAAAGATTCAAAATGATTTCTATAGAAGATACTAAAAAGTAAAATCTTTGTTTTCCAACTGAAATCAAAATAAAATTGAGTGAATGTGATACAGTTTGTGCAGTTGAACGAAGAATTTTTTTGTACCATTTCAGTGTATTTGCATGTTGCTGTCTAATTTTGTAAAATATTAGAAAATGAATTAATTTATAATATGTTCGCTTTGTCGAATAAGTCTTTTAACTGTTTTTCTAGGTTTTATTTATTTCGCTATAATCGGGATGATTTTAGTTTCACGGAATTTTTTAATTGCAGGCTTCAGTATTACTTAAAGTAAGGGCACGTGTAAACTTCCAAAATTCGGTTTATATTTATAGCAAAGGATCTAAAATTCAAGACTTTTCTTAATGTTATCCAAATATCTTCTCACAAGACGTGTCATTAATTTCACATTTTGAAACCTAGTGTGAAATTTTTGTGAGCTGAAAAATTTTAAACCACAGCGGTTTAAAACGTGTGACGGAGTTACAAATGTGTTTCATAAAAGTAAACAAGCAATCAATAAATCATATGTAACTAGATTAAAGTTCACAGAATTAGTAATTAGCAGAATCAAAAAAAAACTTTGCAAAGAAACTGGGTGAACTGTTTCCCTCGGGTTTTTAAAAATAATGGACCATATGAATGGTGTTATGTTTGTTGATTGGTTTTTTTAGAATTATGACAAACAACGGTGTTTTTCTGCTTGTGGCCGGTTTGATTTTATTCCGAATTATGTTTATTTTGAATACTCTTAACTTCAGAAATGGAAAGTTTGACAACAGTAACCCTTTTATCACTTATAAACAATATTCGGTAACACAGTAAAGAGAATGAAAAGCCATCGAAATTCATATCTTAATGTTATTAAGCTCATAAAGGCTCATTTATGTCTTGAAACACAACTAAGTTACCTAAAATGCACTCGGCGGCTTTTGTTATGGTCTAAACGGCGTCGCAAAATGAAGGGAACGCGTGCTGTTGGATCCCGATGTATTGTCTTTTGACAAGTGAATTATCATTACAATAATTTTCAAGTTTGGACACGCGGCCATCTATTGTCTTTCGCGCATGTAGGATTAGCTCTCATTTCTCAACTACACAAAAACGGTGTTCGGATTTCACTTTTGGCTCGCGTAAAAAAGCTAGCATATTTCAAGAATAGTTTTTGCAAGGGTTAGTGTATGACAGCACGAATTAAATAAGTGTGTAAGCAAATGTCCCTTGCTGACAAATTGCAATTTTGTGTTGTTGAGCTTAGACAGCAAAAGCTGTTAGCGTGCGGATTCCAGATTTATAAAATGAAAAAGATACAACACACACCTGTCTAAAAAAAGAAACCAAGTAAAGAGAGACGCTTACAATAAAACAATATCTAATGGCAAATCATTTCACAGACAGTGCACGCATTTCGTCTACTTTTGAGCATTGAATATAACTTAATTAGCAATATATATTTATTCGGGCTTTGAGTAAATGCTGAAATATTTATGCTTTCTTGATCTCTTTAGTACAATTACATATTTATTTCATCGCCAAAATAGCGACGTTGCTGTTTTTAGGATTCAAAAAACATTCTAATTTTGTGTTGTGTCTAGAAAGAGAGAGAAAAACAGTGTACCAGAAAATTTAGTATAAATATGGACGAAAGAGTTTAACATCCCGAACCAGTTGTTACATTGTCTTTGTATCGTTTCTGTTTTGTTGCTAAGCAATGGCTTCTAAAGTTCTCGTTTTCTGTATGATAATTTCCGACAAAATCGATTGAACAAAACATCTGTTCTTTCCAGATTCCTGACACTTCCACGGCTTAAAGAACGCAACTAGTTTTCTAATGGTAAAAACGTTTCATTTTAAATTCGACTTTAATCATTTCAAAATGGGCATGTCGACAAAAGAGCTGTCCCATCGGAATAACCCTAGACAAACAGAAACATTCATTATAAATACAACACAAAAAATATCTGTTGTCCTATTAAAGTGATTAAACATTCTTTCTGTAAACCATGATAAAATATTCAGACACCTGCTTTATTCCTGGGGTGATCGAGTTTGCTAACTCCTTTGAGGTAAGGTCTCGCAAGCGGATTACGAAAATTGCGAGACTTCAAATACCTGCACTGATTAGGTTAGAAACAAGAAACCCATTCTTTTGTATCGCACGACAAGGCCTCGATACACCAAAAAGAGGCAGGGAATTTGCAAAATTAATTGAAATTTAGGTTTGAAGGTAGGGTTTCTGAGCGCGAAAATTAAGGATGGCAATTACGTGCTAATTAGAAGCATGGGGCGTGGGTAGTACACACCATTGTTCCTGCGTGTTTATTAAGCGTGCCGCAATGATAGCATCTGATTGGTTCGTGGCGCGTGCCCATCAGAAAACAAAAATGGGCTTGTCCAATGGAAATGTGTTTTAAGTGACCACGGTTGGATCGCTTCCCCTTGTGTTTTTGTTTGCATTGGCCTCTTTTCAGCTGACATAATGCACATAAAAGAGAAAAGAGCACATGAGATAGTATAAATGTGGCACGCGCCGCTCATATTAACCATTTCAACAGCAGCTATCACGTATTGTGTGACGGCTTCAAACTTTGCTCAACTTTTTTACTGCTAATTATCAACACGATTTCCTTGAAGTTTACAACTTATTTCAAAAATTTCTCAAATAGAACGAGTTTAGAGAGCTGATCAAAAGATTAAACCGAACTAATATAACTGTGCCCAAGGTCAAACGACATGCCACGATCGTTTTTAGTGAAACTGAAGAAAGCGCTTTCGAATTCCTCACTCTTGGAAGATGGTAAGTTGAGAAAGAATCTGGTAAATATCTTAAGGAAAAATTTCTATATAGCTTTTTAATCTCCATTTTTACAGTAACTCCTTTCTTGCTTTCGAAACTCCATAAAACATTAATTATTCATTGAAAAAAGTAGACACAGCGAAATCTAAGAATGTTCCTGATTTTTTTTTGTTTTAGCACATGAAGTTCTTCCAGATGAGTCGACGGACGTTTGGAAACCTATACGAGTGGAAATTGAACCGGCACAAATTTTCAAGCCAATAAAGTTGAATCTTAAACAGCTTGACCCGACAGCACAAACTGAAAAAGGACAGTTCAACCCAAGGGCTCCTTTTTTCAGTTCGTTTAATTTTGATTCATACCCGTTATCAAACAGCCCGACGCAGTTTTCCGGTTCCAGTTTGGGATTTTCCTTCAGTACAAGTCCGTTTAACTCGGAAGCCTCAAATCCCCAAATTCTTGATGGCGCCTTAGTTCCTTCGCCAACAAAAAGTGACGACGGTTTTCCGAAAGCCAGTATTTTCATGCCTGGCACCTGTTTTCCCGGTTTGGAGGGATACGAAAACACAAAGCACCCATCTTTTATTCACACAAGTTCTGCATCCACCGCTGGAAGGAAACGTCGAAATGGGGCACCAAAAACTTTTACGTGTGAGGTCTGTGGAAAAATTTTCAACGCGCACTACAATTTAACCCGTCACATGCCCGTACATACGGGAGCCAGACCATTCAAGTGCAAGATTTGTGGGAAAGGTTTCCGGCAGGCAAGCACGCTTTGTCGCCATAAAATTATCCACACGAAGGAAAAGCCACACAAATGTAACATTTGCGGAAAAGCTTTTAACAGATCTTCGACACTAAACACTCATATTCGCATCCACGCCAATTACAAGCCATTTGTCTGCGATATTTGTGGCAAGGGATTTCATCAAAAAGGAAATTACAAAAATCACAGACTAACTCACACTGGCGAGAAACCATTTAAATGCCACATCTGCGGCAAAGCTTTCCATCAAGTGTATAATCTGACATTTCATATGCATACTCACAATGACAAGAAACCATTTACGTGTAAAGAATGTGGTAAAGGCTTCTGTAGGAATTTCGATTTGAAAAAACATATCCGAAAATTGCACGAAAACAAAACGCAGTTGGGAAAAGCAAGTATTGAACTTTAGAAGAACTAAAAAAAATATTTTGAAGGAAGGCAATATTTTAGACAAAAGCTTTCTATAAGTATTTCACAAATGTATAGATATAAATATATGTGAACCAATTGTACAAAATGACACAGATTTTACATTGAAGGTTTATCAATTATTCAGTAATAACTTCTCATTTCCATATTTATATACGCGATGTAAGCTATAACGGCATGTCACGTGTTTTCACAATAGAAAATTGTAAAGCATTTGTATAGTTGTAACAAAGACTTAAGTTACTGATGCATCCAGTTTTTTATGTATATATAAATACGATCATGAAAGAAATTATTAAAAACAATAAACAAACTGGTGCGAAAACTCAATTTTGCTGGTGCTTTATTAAATTCGAAATCAACAATATCAATACAGGCGATGCAGACATTTGTTTTTTGTGATTGATATCTGCATTTAACTTACAATCGTTTTTTAAAGTCGTAAGGTGTTGCTATATAAAAACTTTACCTCTCTCAATTTAAATCTCTCCCCGGTGCTATAACAACAATTTTGGCAAAATATCTGATTTAAATAATTGCTTTAAGTTGCAATGTGAAAACGAAAAAGAAAAGAAAATTGCACGCTACCAAGTAAAGTGCTTTCTCCCGCTCGTTGATAGACTTTTTGTTTGTTTTGCTCCTAACAAAATTACTTTCCAGGAATAATTTGCTTAAAAGTAAACGGAAAGAAATCAGTCTTAGAATATCCTTTTTTGTATACGGAGTTATCTTGTGTTTATCTTGACATGTAACTCTGCACACCCCCAAAACGGTTCTGTTTTTCAAAAGGTTGCACGCGTCAAAAGTAAACAATATTTAGCATACATTGAGTTTGTATAACAAAGAATGTCCAAACCAGATTTAAACACTAAAGAAGTTAAATGTAAAACAAAAGATCTCGGATTTTGGTTTTTAAGTGGGTGAAATTTGAAAATAATCACTCTCTAGTTGTTTAACACAGTTAAGGAAATGTAAAAAAAAAAAGTTTTTGATTTAGAGGGTCAACGTGCATATTATTCCTGTAATACTGTTTATAGAAACGCGTCATTTAGACAGAAGGATGAAACTTTTAAATTTCTGAATATCGTGTTTGAAGAGTTAACATGCGTTACATCAGAAACTTAGATTTATAACTTTAGACTAACAAAGATGAACATGAGAAGTTTAAGTTGTCTAGATAAAGTGTTTTTTCTCGACGACTAATGTGCTTGTTCTGTTACAATGGAAGTAAGCAAAACACGAGACTGACACATTCAGTCAAAGGACGAAGATTCGAAGGCTTCAAATAAAGATTACAACGTTTTGAGCTCGTGGTAGTTGGTGAAATCAATCAAGTAAACTTAATTGTAACCGATTTTATCTTTAATTTTGTAATTGGTCTGTGCACTCAAAAGTTAATGCAATATGCAATAGAAAACGGAATGTCCTTTTACTACAAGACTTCACGGTGCGGTTGTACTACAGAAAGCGCGTAAGATATACAACTTTCCGTGATACGCAGACTTAATTATCTGGGCCTGGTTCCTCAAAACCCGCTTAATGCTAACCCAGAGTTAACTTTTTAATCCATGTTCCTGTTTCCTACCTTCTATAGCTTGCTTTGGGCTGGAATTTTGGATTTGACATGTTTTTTTATTGGTACAACTGAATAGAATTTCGTAAGCATCACAAAGCTTACTTATGAAAAAATTACTCCTTGAATTTTCTCTTAATCCAGGATTAAGTTAATCGGAGTTTCGAGGACTCGCCCTTAGTTTATGTTTCTATTTCCAATATATACAGATTTAAGTTTACAACCGTTTTGCTACAGAAGGATTTTCACAAAGTTCGAATACCCATTGATATTGAGCAGAACAAAATATTATGAATTTGCGTTTTGAGTTTTGACTACTCAAATTTAAAGCCTTCATGTATGATCATCCAGTTAAAAATGAAATTAGAAGCTGAAATTTTGAGCAACTGCGTAGTATTAAAGTGCTTAATTTAGACAACCAAAAGGTAAAAAAAATTATGGTGAATACCGTAAATACTGAATATTTTTGTCAAAAAGACTTGCAAAACTGACCTGACAACGTGAGTTAGAGCTGTTTGTACATAAATACCGTAAATACTGTTTAACAGTTGTGTTTCGGGCATTGGAACTTCGTCATAGCAAACAGAAATGTTAAGAAAATTAGACTAAGAGTTTATCTTTGGTGGCAATGATCTTACATTGTACAAAAACTCAAAAACTGGCCAAACAAAACAATTGAAACGAGCAGCTTCCTTTAACTAAAGTGACTATATCAACTTATTATCCTTCACGATGTGACCCGAAAATAACATTTTTATTCGTGATAGATCTAGATCTGCACTGTAGGTGTGTACAAAAATTAAAATGTAGATCGCAATTAAGAACTGTTTAGAAACATAAATTCGCGCTCACTGTTACCTTGGCCTTGTTACCTTATCTTAGTTTTGAGGTTATTTTTCTTAAAATATTAAGTCTTTTAATAACAAAAAGACAACAATAGGACACCGTGACAGTAAGTTGCTAGCCCTGAGGTCACAATATTGGTGAACTCACTGACTAAGCAATTAAACGCGAACACAATCTATTTACATCGCCATGTTGTCTGTACCCCATGCAGTGCGAAAACGTTTTACAATACTAATCTCCAAAACAGACACGCTTTAATTTTAAAGTTCGTTGCTGTTGTCGTTCCAAGAAAAAAGAATTGCTTCGGTAACAGACGAAAGTATGTTTGGAATTCTGCGCCATGTGATAAACTCCGATCGTTTGAAAAGCGCAAGCTGCCTTATGGAAATAAAGTTTTTCGGGTATTGAGCAAATAAATTATCGTCAACGATTTAATAAAATCGTCACAAGCTACAGACTGACAGAGCAATATACTATCATCTGGGGTACACAATTAAAAGAAAAAGGAAATTATTGTATGACAAATAAAAAATAAGAAAATCAAATTAACTAAACGCCTAAAATAACCTTGGTGATAATTGGCAAACAATGTTTTTAACTAAGAATATAAATTTAATTCTTTCTCTTTTATCACTTGCTGAATGCGGTTAATGTTTTAAACGCTGTAATTATGGGATAATGAATGACCAGTTTTAGAAATGGTTTGATAATTGAAAACCCCTAAAATACCGCTGTTCAAACTATTAGGTCTACTTTCTTTCTCTACGAACAATAATATTGCATGCAGTTTATCTTAATTTTAACGGGTGCTCGTTTTGTTCTAAATTGAATCAACATAAAAGAAATTGAAAAACAAAATAAAACAAAGTAAAGGTGTCTACTCAGGTACAAATTTTAACGATATTACCGCTATAACAATATATTTTAACGCGCTTAATTTGTTTATTTTTTTGTCATTACTGTTCGGAAAGGAATGTCTTAATCGAGCTCGAGCAGGCACAAAAAGTTTCAAAATCGAAGCAAAACTGGCAAATATGGCTTAGATAAAAAATATATTAATAAAGTTTAATATGTAATAGCGAAAATGTAATTATTTTAAAATGAATTAAAAATATAATCGTATTGTAATCAAAATCTTTTCGATCCGCGGCACAACTATGTCTACTCTAGCAGCTGTTCTCGTATATTCTATTTTCTCGCTTGTCGTCCAAGGTTGATGAAATTAATGAAATAAAAGTAATAGACGCCATTATTGTCAGAGTTTGATTTTGGGATTGCAATTGAATCTTCTTGACTAATTCTCAAATATGTTCTTCCCGCTCTTCCTAGCTTAATGGAATGAGATAGATCCATTATTGTCAGTGTCTGTTTTTTAGATTGCAATGGATTCTCCTTGATTAATTCTCATATAAAATGTTCTCCCGCGCTTGATTAGTTTTGCTAATGCGACCTCGCTGCGAAAGCAACAAGGCGCAGCTACAGAAAAAGAGCTATCCAGGAACAATGAGAACGTTTTTTTGGTGACAGAAGGAATGGACCAAGTGATGGTTTAACAGTTGTTAGTGCAAATGATAAAAAATAGGCAGTCGAGGACTGCATGTGGCTACTGCTTCTTCAAACTAGT
>ERZ1740055.170-NODE-170-length-13901-cov-8.439116_pt1 | contig 13901 bp, 10 predicted proteins | sample MGYA00581747_ERZ1740055 | MGnify/ENA primary metagenome ERZ1740055 (study PRJEB43018, sample SAMN04849739) | marine metagenome | isolation source: floating plastic debris | place: Pacific Ocean | collected 2008-08-28 | study: EMG produced TPA metagenomics assembly...
TTGCCCCCACAGTGGACAGGGGAGAGCAAAAATTTGCATTAGTAAAATGGTGTATTAAGCTTTAAATTCTGCTTTGTTCGTCCCCATGTTTCTTGAGGACATGCATCCGTAGTTAAAAAAATCAGGTTGTTTACCTCTCTTGATTGGGTTTTGGGGCGCTTTTAATTTCAATAACTTTTTCAACTTCGGCGTCCACTTTTTTCTCTGGTTCAGGAGGCTTGATATCCAACTTGACAGTGATTGACGCGGGATCTTCGAGATAACAAAACTGAGGTAAGATACTTTTCAGTGTTGAGTTTTGGGGATGACCGGGAAGTCATACAAGAAAAAACAGAAGGAAAAACAATCAAAGAGAACCATCCTTTCCATAACACTTAAAACTTGGCCTCTTGGTTAGAGACTCGATCATATGTAATTATGGGATAGTTCCAAACGTTAAGTGGTATGTGACCCTAGAAATACAAGAAAAATAAGAAAATACAGTACTTGAGGCAGTGTGTGTGTGTGTGTGGGTGTGGGTGTGGGTTGTAGGCGATGAGTGGTTAAAAATGAAAAATGAGAGACTTTGTATGGAATGCTTGTATGATGACCCATAACAACCTGTTACGTGACCATGGTAGTCAGAATCTAATCGATTTAGTCAACGGCAGAACAAAGAAGCAATCGAAAGCTCATATGAAGTTTTTTCTTATACTGAAATGCTAATTAAGTAGTTCTAACAAGAATAAATTTTTGCATACCCGGCTTTTTCTTCCAGTCCTTACTTTCGATCTCCCGTACAACGAGACCATCGTCTTTATCCGGAAACCAGCGAGAACAGGGAAACTCCGACATTTTTCCTTTCGTCTTGTCTTCTATAGTCACCTGTGTTAAGACAGAAAAAGATATAAAGGCCATTTTACACTATTTCGCACGCTTTCAGATGGCTAGCTACTTGTGATTCGATGTGCACGTCACGACTGCCCCGCTACAAAATGACGTAGGCAAAGTGGCCTGGATTCTTTGGCGGGCTCTTTTAGAACGTTAGCTTGAGCTTTGCTTTAGTTTCTATTTAAAAATAACTTATGGTATTTGTAAAACAACATTTCATTTTGGCTCAAAATGGGATAGCAACCTTCCAAAAAAAGACCTAATCAGCAATTGTCACAACAGTTAATTATAAAGCACTGAACAAGACTTATCAAATACAATGCTTTGTTAAGTCGAAATAATGTGTTGAGAGGCGATGTAGTGATGAATCACAATGTTTTGAGATTTCTGATTTTAATAACTATTTATTTAATTCGATATGTTTTGGCTATAACAATGTTTGAAGCAAATACAATATTTCCCCAAGATGTACAACCTGCAAATAAGCGGCATCGTATTTAATACTAGACTCTGTAAAATGGTCATGCGCATAACAGCGTTTCTAGAAAGTCCTTTGTAAGTCACGTGGTAGGTTTTAAACCAATGAAAAACAATTAAAACAATAGACTGCTTTCTTATTGCTATTACCTTGTCCAGGAACCAAGCTGGTCCCGCCCCACTGTTGTCATGGCCGATGCGGACCTTCTGTAGTTCTCCGAGATGATGACTGCTATAAATGTTGAATGTATCCACCCTGCAAAACAAAAGAAATGAAATTCTCGGCTTTTGATAAAAAAAGTGTTCATGTTCTTGTGCACGAAAGGACTTCTCCCTACAGTTTTCAATGATTTGCTTTTACCTAAGAGCCACATTCATTCATATCAGAAAGACAAAATTTTACATATAATTCTCTCTTTCTGCCTAAACTTAGAATTTATTGAAAATCGTCAATTCCACTTTCTGAGGAGACGCGACATTGTCCAAATAGCCCTTCGTGTTTTCTATGAGCTTCCACGCTTAATGTCATTATAATATTCCTGTTTAATAACTGTAATAGTCCAATTTATTGATTCAAATAACGTAAATCGTAATGCACGGGGAATTAAGAAATTGCACTGAATTTAACTGTTTTTATGATTTTAATATTACTTTACCGAAGATTAAAACATTTAACGATTCATTGGTACCTACTCGGCTAAGAAACAAAACTGAAGTATAGATCACGATCAAAACACCAATATTTATGGTTGATACAAATACTAACTGTCAATATTCATCATACTGAAGATCTGCAATGAAGCTTACAAGTTCAACGGTTATTTGACTTCAAAAAAATCAATTTTTTTTTCAAGTAGTGGTCCAAGTCTAGCAAGTTGAACTGAGAGAGCGTGAGAAAGATGAAGATATAGATGACTTCGTTTTTCCAGGAAGCCGAAACTACAATTATGACAAAAGAGAAATTGAGTGGGACAAAAATAATTGTGCACTTTACTTACGATCCTTTCTCAAACGTATTTCCTTCATTGTCAATCTTCATTTCTCCAAGAATACCTTTCTCCCCGATCAAAGTAATGGAAACATTGGCGTCGGTTCCTGCCCCGAACTTGTCTCCGGTGTGGACATTGACAATGTATTCATAACCTATCGGGCAGCAATCCATTGTTAAATCGTTTTTTGTTTTTTTTTGCCCAAGGTTTATTTCAGTTACTTTCTAAAGAATAACCATTAAAGGCATTAATATATTTGCCACCTATAACGACACGCAACTAAGAGAGATACGCAGTGAGGAAAGTGAGAAAGCCAATCCCTTAACCAGCTGCTGTGACGTGATGCATGGACTGACGAAGGAAGAACAGAATGAACGAATGGAAACACTGCTCGGTGAATAGATACATGGTCTGACGGATAGATGGGGTAATAAAGGGTGCTTGGTTGAACAGACGAATGAATAAGGGCTGAATACACTGTTCCTTCAATATATATTTAGGTATATAGATGCATCGACGGAGGGATAGATAATGTATTGATGGATAGATGCACTGTTTGATGAATACTTAAACTTATACGAGACGGATAGTTGCACAAAAACATGGACTGGAGAATTCAGGGATAAAACTTTCATATGTTCATATACGTTTCTGGATGCATGGACGAACGGTCGGGTACATGATTAGAAAGAAGGTTAAATTTTTGGTCGGACAGACGGATAAATATCTGGATGTTTGCTTGAACGAGCGTATGCATCGATGAACGGTCGAATTGATGCATACAAGCATTGAAACACTACACATATATATGTACACATGAATTCTTCGGCTTGTTAAAAGCATTGACGGACAGACAAAGTGATTGGAAGATGTATCTAGATGCTAAAACAGACAGACAGACTGATGGTGAAAAAATAGATGGAGGAAAAATTGTCATTTTCTCACTCAGCTCCTCCGCAATAAAATAAAGCATAGACAAAACATGGACTGACGCAAAGGATGATGAATGGACCAACGGACGGAAAATACAGAAAGTGGATGCAAGGATAGACCAATTAGACGCTTGGGTAGATGGATGGATGTAAATAAAGTTAGTCACGCCCACCCGCAGCCTTCTGCTCTTCCGTGAAACCATCACCGCCTCTTGTTACAGGTTTTATAATGTTAGTTGTTGTTATGGTCGTCACCGTTGTGGTCGCACCTTCAGGTTCACCTCGGATTTCTGTTGTGACAAGAAAGTGAGATCAAATGACAAATATTAAAGAAAAACAAAGGCAAAACTCGTCGCCTACAAACTGTTAACCTCGTACAAACCTTGTTCCTTCTTTCGATTAGGATTTTCAATCTCACGCACATTATGGCCATCATTGTCATCCGGGAACCTACGACCACAGGGAAACTCATAGTTGCTACCATCCTTTTTATCTTCAACGGTTACCTGTATAAACCCAATAAAAGCAAAACTTTAAAAAAAACAAACGATGAAACAAAGACCGAGCCTATTCAACTTTTTAAAGAGTTAAAACTAGCATCCCGAGAGATTTGTACAAAAGCAAAATTGTTCAATTTTTTAACATTTTTCTACAGCGTATATCAATAGTTTTAATTATATCTACTGTACAAATCCTAAAAAGCCCGGAATACAAAACCATTTATTATAAAAAGTTTTGATTTAAAAAGGTCTGTTGTTAGTTTTATTACTGATTTCGGTTTCAGTATTTTAGGACATCTGACTACCGCTGACCAGTACTCCACATTTGTAAAGAAAACTTTAGTCAAACTTAGCTTTTCCATAGTAGTAGGTTCCTTGGAACAATTGAATGCTTGTCTTGCTGAGGACGCAATACAATGGTCAAACTGGAGTTCGGACTTTGAAGCTCTATATTAAGGATAAAGATTGTTGGTAATATTCTGCAGAAACGGCATGTTAAATTGTGAGATAATTCACCTTATCTAAAAACCAAGCTGGTCCCACACCACTGTTGTCATGGCCGATGCGAATCTTCTGAAGTTCTCCAAGGTGAACACTGCTCCACATGTTAAAAGTTTCCACCCTGAACAATGAGAAAATCAATTCATAAGATGTTCAAGAATTATGTTTACGAACGTACAATTCATATTATCAATAATATTTAAAATTATAGCAGCCTACTCTGCTACAGTAACTAAGCCAATTACGAACATGGTGGCCCATGAAACCGGCGCTTATTTCGGGTTTCTTTTAGTGTTACGCGAATGAGAATCTTCGACTCCCAATGGACGGGACACTAATCCATCGCAATTTAGCTTCTTACAGATGCCGGTACTCATTTACCTACTCCGGAAAGATGGAAAGCTGAGTTGGCTCAGGCGGAAAAGAGGACGCACAAATAATTAAATCTCGGCAGTGCCGAGGATCGAACTGGGGACCTTGTGATCGGAAGGCAGAGATCTTACCAACTGCGCCAACCACGCCCGGCCGTGCTTAATATTATTTATAACGAATTCGAAGATATCTGAAAAGATTACTTTCGGTACAAACAGCATAAGGGAAATCACATTTAAGCTAAAGCAGTCAGCAAAGAGATGATAACTAATATAATATGAAAACTTCTATTTAATTCTAGAAACACTCACGGTGAAATTTGTTAAAAGTTATTTGATTAATGTCTATTAATAATTTACTCCACTGTTATGAAGGTAAATAAAAATAAATACCTTCACAACAAAAGGAAAATTAACGATTACTTGACGTCTTTTCTCTGACAGTTTAGTTAAAATATTAATTTCCAAAAAGGGTGATTGGTATTTTTTTGTGCATTACGTCGGTTGAACAAATAGATAAAGAACTAGTTTAAGTAATGATAACTTAAAAGCGTTTAAGGATAGCGGGTATGAAAATTGAGTACTTAAAAAGATTCATAACAGCTATCTAAAGAAAAGCTGCCCGAAGGGACTATATAGAGGCACTAATGGTAGCCAGTTTGTAAACTTTCTCCTCTTGTAGGAGCGAAGGCGGACAAGAGATCGAAAGCGAACAAAAGGTCAAATGAGTATTTTTCGTCTTTTTAGGTAGGTAACCTTTTGGGAGTATTTAGTAAACAAATATGATGGCACATTCGGCCGGCTCAGAGAGTAAACAGATATCTGAACAGACATAACTAAAATGATGCAGGAAATAAATAGCAAAACAGTTACTGTTCCTTAGCAGGACACCTAAACTGCGGGAAATTCTACATTTGGTTTCAGTTTCATTAAATCTTGTACCAATTGAAGAACAATTCAGGTGGAGCCACCTACTAAGAGAGCACAGTAACTGAATAGCGTTTAAGTATAAAGTAAAACAAATAGATGAAACCGTTAAAACCCATGCAGTAACTCGCGGCACAAACCACAGGATAAAAAAACAAACAAGCTCGCCGAGTCACCGTTAGTTTCATCTCCCAAGACAACGGGGATAAACCTAATGACCGACAGTCAAAATCAATTTTTCGTCTGAATGGAGAATATTGTGTATTATTTTTCACTAAACGGAACATTGATGGAACCTTATTTCAAAGACCACGTGGCAAAAAACCAATACAAATTCATAGACCGGTTCCACGCTGCTGGGTTGACATTAGTTTGTTTGAGACGCGCCCGCTATTTTACCGTCCAGCGGTTTTGGTCATCAAAAAAACGTCAGTTTTAACCACGTTGTAGATGTAATGAAGTTTTGGCAATAAGCTAGGACAGATAAGCCACTAAGGTATCTAGTTAGATACACCTGACTCACCATAGCTTTTTTTCATTGGGAAGAACTCAGGACAGGTATTTTCAGTAAAACTACACATAATAATTCGGTGTAGTAACCAAAAAGTTGCAGTGAATTTGTAACAGTGAAGTATTTGCAGTTCTTGTGTCCTTGTTGGCAGACTAACTGCTCTAATTCACTTATATGACTGAGGAATAATAAACATGAAACCAAAAGTCTGCAAACATTCTTTAGTATTTGGCGTGGTTACGTGGTATGGCGTGATTATACTTACGATCCTTTCTCAAACGTATTTCCTTCATTGTCAATCTTCATTTCTCCCAAGATGCCTTTCTCTCCAATCAGGGTGATGACAACATTAGCGTCAGTTCCGGCCCCAAACTTGTCTCCCGTGTGGACATTGACAATGTATTCAAAACCTGCGCATTAAAATATCATTAAAGCCCAAAACGATGCCAGCACTTCATTCAATTAAACGTATATTTTGGCTTCCACTAGGTGCATGAACAAAAATCATGAAATCATTATTTTCTTCAGAGATAATACACGGAGTGCTGCGTCGGCGTTTCTAAAGTAACAGTTTTAAAAGTAGTTAAAAGAATTTATTTAAGAAGTTTTGCAAGATACATTTCTGAAAACACAGCGCAGCTTAAAGCCTGTTCCTCAAAGCAACATAAGTATAAGTATAAGGAGTCTTATGTCGTAATGAGGACAGCTGCGACATAAGCATAACGTTGTACGCAAGGGCAAAGCTAATTTTAGCTACCATGCTCTCTCTCCAACACACAAAACAAGATGGCGGACGAACTGTACTTACTCGCAGTCGGTTGGATTTCTGTGAGGGAAACCTGGAGCCAAGTTCCATATGATTGGCTGAATGGTTTAATTTATTATTATGCTTATGTCAGTGTTGTTCTCACTAGCGACATAAGCGATATAACCATAAGCATAAGCACAAGAAGAACAGAAGATTTTGATAAACTTGTGCTTGTGCTTATGCTTATGTCGCGGCTGTCCTCGTTACGAAATAAGAATCGTTGTGCTTGTGTTTATGCTTATGCTTATGTCGTAGTGAGGACCAGGCTTAACAGTAGGAATAACTTTTAGCTTTTGAACCAATGGTAACAACGCATGATATATTCAAAATTCGTATCACTGTTGTGGAAAACGGCTCAGTTACCATTTCAAAAAAATGTACAGTTAAAAAAATGCAGATACCTTAACTACAGTTTTTACTTATAGCTCTTATTCCATAACAATCTGTGTCATTTAGCCGAAATTTTCTCATTTTAGATAAATAATCGCACTGCGAATTTTAAGCGTTTTTGCGTTACACAAAAAGTACGTGTACTTTAGCAGGCAGATTTTGCAATCTCCTGACGTCATCAGTACTAATAGAACTGCGTTATGTGGAAAGAAAATACCCTTCATTTTTTTTTTTATCTCTTTGCTTGTATCACAAAATCTCTTATTGGTTTTGCATTTTCTTTTTTGTAATAGGCATTTTAGGAGAATGTTTCAATTCCATTCGAACAAAATATTGTAAGCAAGAAATAGCTTTAAATGTATCGAAGGAAAAAAACATTGCATTAGTTTTTCACACATATATTTTCGAACTGTTAACACTTGAAGAGTTCATTTGCAGGTCCGGCATAACTACACAATGAATACGCGCTATAAATTTGTTTTCATTTCCATTATTTCGAAGAAAATTTTGCATTGCTAAAAATTAAATTACATGTTCCGACTTAATTGTATTAAAAATAAGGAGAAACTTTGAAAATGGTTGTTGAAAAACTAACCAGAAAAGTGCTTAGTTGTCGTCGGTACGGGTAACTGAACACGCCGCTTTGATCTATCTATCAACACAAGTTACATTTTGAAGCAAATTCGATCAAAACAAATGTGTGCGTTTGTAAGCACGGGTGAGCGTAACTATGTAAGATATACACAAAACTGCATAATTTTTCCAAAACATTTTCTCACACAAGACCACATTTCCTATTCTTTGCCTGCATAAGAAAAGACAGCAGCGAATGGTTTATGTTTCGCGATTCTTGTACCTAGTTCTTAGCATCTGCGCTGGGAACGCCTTGAACAATTTCGCAAATTTCTTCGTTTAGTGGGCTAAATGTGAAGAGAAACAGTTTAACTGTGTTTTTAGACGCAGGCTTTTAACAGAAGCCCTATTAAAATAATGCAATATACTCCAATTTTCTTAAGAAAAGTTGCTAAGCAATCTCTCGCTTTTTATGAATCGCTAGAAACAAACAACTTAATCATTGATGTTACGAAAAACTATTTTGAAAATTTTTTTTCTTTTGCATTAACCTAAAAGCAACCATAATCACGAAGGTGGTTATATGCACATTGCAAACGTAACCACAACGGCTTCTTCAATTAGGACTAATTTACCTTAGTGATTCTCTTTTAACGATAGCAGTAAGAAAGATATAAAAAGTAAAATGAAGTTTGGCGAAACTATTAGTACGTGCATGTAAATCAAAGAGAATAGATGGCTATAATATTGACAACTGTCCAGAAGAAGTTGTTCCCGCAATGTCAAATACATTGTTTTTCCTCCCCAATTTAACTTCTTCCAACGGCTTAGTAGAAAACATCAAGTAATACTATTTTAGTATTTAGAAATACTAAATACTTACAATAGTTATTAATATAAGTGAAATGGTAATACTTTTATTCGGCTTCAAGTTCACGACAATGATTGGCTGTTTAAGCAATTCCAGAGATAACAAAGCAAATTCATTCAAAATAAAAGGTACTAAGCATTATAAAGAATATTCAGATATATTCGATTTTATATATTTATTATGAAAACCGATCTTTCTGCTTTTGTTAAAAACAAAAGAGAAATTGAGGCATTGCTTTGGAAAAACATTTCGTCACGCGGCAACGAATCTTTTGCCTTTGCGAACAGTAAGCAGGCGCTTTTTGTTACATTCAAACACTTTAAAAATGTTTTTTGCCTAACTTCAAAATTATTTGCTACTGATGTTTTTATTCCGCGGCCGTGTTTCTAGTACACTGTGCTTCCCGTATTAACGTGTTATAACTACGAAACAGAATTCTCGTGTGTTGCATAAATATTGACACATTTGTCAAAAAATGTACGTTTTCCTGTTTCCTTCATTCACTTTTAAGTGTAAAAAAAAAAATAACGAGAACTATTTATTTAAATCAGTGAAAACTAATACGAAAAACACTTACCAGCTTCACGAGAACTCTATTCAGCTTTTTGCATATTATAATGACAAATATATAATAAGATCCTACGTAATAATCAGTTTGCACCATAAGTAATTGTTAGGAAACTAAAAGCCAGAAAGTAGAAAAGATGCTGCTAGAATTTACATAGGTGATGAACGATGTTCCATTAAACTTAAGAAAAAGAATTGCAGCAATGTAAGAACCTTCTTAATAGTTGTAAAGCAAAGTTATAACTAAAATTGAAATTAATAAAAAAAAAAAAAAACATTTATTTTTGACTTTTAATTGCAATTTTTAATAGTGTGCAAATGCACATGTACTAAAAACTTGATTTCGTATGTACTTATGACAAAAAGCAAGTTAACCACCCGCGACAAGGCCTTTTGTAAATCTCCAATAAAATCATAATAAATGAAGCGGAAAAAACAAGCAGATTCAACTAAAGTAATGAAGTATCAAACAGTTGCAACCAATGTTTACCCCTCCCCTCACAGGAAATTAGAACACATACCTGCGGCCAACTCATCTTCTGTAAGGTCGTCTCCTTCAATCACTATAGTTTTCATGACTTTCGTTGTCGTTATTATAGTTCCGTCGTCTTCTGTCGTTTTAACGACTTCTGTTGTCGTGGTGGTGCCGTCCCGATCAGTTTTTACACTAATATTTTCATTTTCATCCGGGATCTTATTGACGTCAATGTCCGGCAATGTTTCAACTTCGATTGTCTCAACTGTTGTTATGGTCTCCTCCGGCTTGCCTTCGGGGACTGGTTCAGCAGGTTTAACATCTGGTTCTGTTCAAGAAAAGTAAGGCGATTGTTAAATCATGGTGGTTATAGACACAAAAATCTCCCTCAATCATGTATAAATTAAAAAAGATACAACTGAAATGTTTTTTCAGCTTGCTTTTTTGTAATTAATTACGGATAACAAGCAATATTTACCAAAAAAGCTGCGACTGATTTTTTGTTCCTAAATAAGTTTGCTGTTATGGGCAACCTCATCTTGTTATTTACAAGAACATGTATTAATGAACTGAGGAGAGCAAAAGGAAATATGTTCCTCTTTTACTGGTTCGAGCGTCCAACGGCTTATTAATTACCTAGAATTCTAGTTTCGTAGTCTATCTGCAAGCTAAGAAGAGTATAATTTACCATTTCAAAAAAGTTTCTGCTAAAGTTGTAACGCAATAAGTTCACCTACCAATATGATAAAGTAACTTAACATCACTTTTACGAAATAATAATGCATAGTTACGGAGTACCTTTTCACCAAGCCTGCTTGAAAACAACCTTCACAAAAAGGTATTTTGTAGGCCAATGGTTCACATTGTAACGCAATTCCACAGTTCATCAACTCACCTGGTAACGCAATTTCACAAAACAAAGAGCCGTCATTCTCATCTGGGAACCATCTATAACATGGAAACTCGTACAATTTGTCTTCTTTTGGGTCATTCACAGTTACCTGGTTTGGATAAAGCGTAGAATTCATAACTAAAAGTTCAAAAAATAGCTTTTTATTCTAAATGATTGCTCGATACTTTTAACCGGCGAATGTTGCAATTTTTTGTAATAAGAAAAACCCGCGTAAGTGTATCAATAATTGAATCAGCCTGTGACAAACCTTTGAATCCACACAAATTGATTCAACCGCATTTAGTAAATAATCTCTGACGTTGTTTACTAATCTTCCGCGATCGTTTTGCTAAAAAAACGGAAAACTTTGAAAACTCGGCAGAAAGAGGTAAAAATGAATTAAAACGGATATTTGTGAAAGAAAACATTCAAGAAGAAAAAACTGGAAAAATGATTAAGTTGTGCCAAAATGGAATTTGCTATACTGGCATACCTTATCTAGGTACCAGGCTGCTCCCAGCCCAGTGTTGTCGTGACCAATGCGGATCTTTCTCATGGGCCCGAGATATGGAGTATTGACTTGAAACGAGTCAATGCTGTAGGACAAGAAAAACAACCCTAAGTCTAATTAAGATGAACAAAATTATTTAATAATTTTGTTGGCCCTTTTCTCATCCCATCCCCTTGTCCCATCTAGCTTTTCATATCTAGCTTACAGTTCCAATTCATAAGTTTAAACCCTGTATAAAAATAGAGCGTTGATTCAGAGTCTTACACGTTTCATCGCAAGCTTGATTTCTTTCGTGATAATAGTGACTCTTATTTTCATGTAAATTTTTCGTCATTTAATTTCAAAGATTGTTTGCACACTAAACTGTATCTAGATCTGAAAGACCATTTTCGATTTTATAGTTACCGCTGACTACAATGACAGCGGATTATACTTGAACAATCTTCGATTTTATAATATGAAGTTAAATATTTCTAGATGTCAATGGGGGCTTTACACTACTTTCAGCTGTATGTGTTGTTGCATTTTACCTCTTGTGCTAGAAGTTGGTGCATGCAATACCATCTGCATAATCAACTGAGATCTTCTAACCTGGACCTAAGTATTCATTTGATACCTATTTCACCACTTGTAACAGTCCTTGTCGTGATATAATCAATTATCGGCATGCAGAAATAGGAACCCAGATATGTTACTTTCTTGCTAAACACCGGGTTAAGCATTGAACCAATCTATCTGTTCTGTACTATCCGTTACGGCGCACGGGTGTCAAAGTTTCAACTTTTGGATCACCTTGGGAACTTTCCATTGAATGTCGCCTTAATTAGTTGTTGAAAAAAAAACTCTTAGTGGAGGATGAACAGGGTTTGAAAGAAGTTACAAGGTAAAGGCAAACATGCGAACATGAACATGAAACCAGATAAAGAAACATAATTTTAATAAGAGCTCTTTAGCTAAGGAACTTCTTCTCTTTCAAATGGCTGAAAAAGCGCGGAAAATGCATTAACGCACTCCAACCCTAAGAATCATGATACTTATAGCGATTGTAAAATGTATAAAAAATAATTCTTTCTGTTCCTCTAATCCTTTAAAAACTGTTTTTTATTGACCAGAAACTATTAACACTGCGCACCTCGAATTCTCAAACGTATTTCCTGTGTTATCAAGCTTGCGTTCGCCTGTATCACCGTTCTCTCCATATATGGTAATAAGTACATTAGCGTCGGTTCCAGCTCCCCATTTGTCGCCCGTGTAAGTCGTAACTTTATATTCGTACTCGGCTGTTTTGCCTCCTTCCTCTTCTGTGTCGCCTGCAATCACGAGGGAGGAGGGGTTGGTACCAAGATAAGTATGTTAATACAAGACAAGCAGGGAAATCTTAGACTGGTGTTTTTGTAAACTGAGAGTTTTCAGTTCCGATTTTGAAACCGGAAAAGTTTTGAATTGATAGTTTCTGCAGTTCACGGAATCACCAAGATCAGTTTCACACTTTTGATTCATTCTGACGTTGAAAAAATTCCAAAAATATTTTGTATAAAAATTATCTTTCCAACAATTTAAACGGTCACGGTCGTTAAAAAATTTTAAAATGAAGCTAATCCATACAAAATTAATCTGCAGTACTTAAGGTTAATAGATCAGATTTCTTTTACTTATCAGCTCAGTGCCATCAGCATTCACAGGCTCTAAAAGGGATATTAACTGAGACAGTTCAATTTCTGCAACATAATTGAAGGCTTTCTTTCTTTTAAACAAAATAAATCGGTTTTCTTACGCTTTCCGCTATCTACTCTCATATCCACCAAACTCCTAAAAGATAAAGCTAGACAAGCTCATTAGTTCATCACGCAAAAAGATCCTGTTACGAATATAGTTGGAAAAACCAAAGGTCTGTAAACAAAACGTACCTATTCCATCACGAGAACTGAAGAACACGTACCTTCAGTAATTCCATTGGCCGTAACATCGCCTCCTTCAATCACTATAGTCTTCATAATTTTAGTTGTTGTTGTTATACTTCCATCATCTTCCGTCGTTTTAACAATGGAAGTTGTAGTGGTACTCCCGTCCTCATCTGTTGTTACACTAATGTTTCCACTTTCATCCGGGCTCTTGATGATGTCGATCTCTGGCAATGTTTCAACTTCGAATGTTTTAACTGTCGTTACGATCTCCTCTTGCTTGGGTTCCGATTGCGGTTCTGGTTCAGCATGTTTAACTATTCCAATTAAAAAAAGCCTTATATAAGTTATGGAGATAAAAATCCCAGGAGGGGGAGGGGAGGGGTTATTTAGGGGTAAGAAGGGTAGGGCTGCTTGACGGGAAATTTAAAATAAAATACCTCAAAAACAGCAAAGCGTAAAAATTTTTGATCCTAAAATAGCTTTCATTCTTCTCTCCAAACCCCTAAAAATAGAAATGTGCCAATTTTGAACCCTATATATATAACGGGCACCCCTATCATACCAATAATTATAGGACGTAACCCCCGGTTATAAATGCCTATAACTTTTTTGACGAAATAGAAATTTTTTTTTTCACTGATCTTGTACCGATAATAAGTTAATTCTTTAAAGTGAAATGCTGTCAAAAACAATAGGCGTCGCGGCCATGTTGATGTCCCAAACAAAAGACAACAGGAGTAGCTGCAATGTTGGTGTACCAAACAAAAGACATAAGGCGAAAAAAAAATAAAGAAGTAAAAAAGAAAAGAAAAGAGGCGGGAAGAAAAAAATG
>ERZ1740055.171-NODE-171-length-13892-cov-7.313869_pt1 | contig 13892 bp, 9 predicted proteins | sample MGYA00581747_ERZ1740055 | MGnify/ENA primary metagenome ERZ1740055 (study PRJEB43018, sample SAMN04849739) | marine metagenome | isolation source: floating plastic debris | place: Pacific Ocean | collected 2008-08-28 | study: EMG produced TPA metagenomics assembly...
GGAGTGTTGCGTGTGATTGGTTAAATTTATGGAGATGTATCTTTCATTGAATTTATCATTTTTGTAATTTTTACATGGTGAATGAAAATTGATCGTGACGTAAGTCAACTAATTCTCTTAGAATTGTATTTTAGTTTGTTTAAGGTGGAGCTCACATTCCAATCGTCAGTTTGGCACACTTCTCTCAGCTAATCTCATGTCGCCACACTTCCGGTTAATGAAATTGCTACCAACAGAAAAAGATTACTGAAATATAGGTATACGTGTCACATATACGAACTGTGTTTTGTAGAAAATTAATTTTGTTACACAGGTCTCAAATGAGGAATAGAAAGTCGTTGTAAAAAAGGATCAGGGCTTGGCCCGCGCAGCTTTACGTACTATCTTGGCAAATTATTTCCTCCCCCTCCTTCTTGTCTCTTCTCGTTATCCTGGCTATATACACCCGTTATTCAGAGGTTTCGTTAAGGGCCGCGCACCGGGGAAATTGACCAGCTGTGAGGACGGTTTTGCCCAGCTGCTTTTAGCATCTCTGCAACTATAAATTTTTAATATTTTTAAGGCTTTGCATAAACTTTGCCTGGGTGCCAAATCCAAATTCCCTCCTGCCCCAAACTTTAATGAAACCCCTGGTTATTAAAACTCAGATTTTCAAAGTTTCTTGGTAGTCTAATCCCGCATTTATTGCAGGTGCGGTATAGACTAGGTTCTGTGGATGATGAAGAATTCGAAGATGAGGAAGATTCTGCTGTTAATTGTAACTCCGACCAAGATCTGTGTCACCCGTTGTGTCAGTGTGAAAAATGCAGCAAGTGGCAAAAGGTCGGGATGATAGGCACTTTTCGTCTTGTTTGTTTAGCTGCGGAAACACAGTGAAACAATCTAAATAAAACCTGACTGTTATTGCAACACTTTTTATATTTCTGGACAAGTTTTAAGTTTAACATCTGATCGTCAATGTACCCTGAACCTAACTGTCGATTGGGCTGTTTTTAAAATTAAGGGTTAACAGGAACAATGCGAGAATCCCGATGAATAGCACGATGCTTGATAACTTTCAATAGTTTTGAGGTGATCGCTTCATTTACCCCTTTTATTCTTTACCCTTCTTTAACAGTATTTCAAAGATTTACATTTGACACATTCTGCGTTGCTCGTCTCATCTATGTTGTTAAGATACTTTGCGTTTCATTTCCAAACATGTTTCATTGTGTTGTGGTTTGCAGTATATTGCGTAACCATAAAGGGTGATTGGGCAAAATTTATTTAAACAGCGTATATTTTGGTCATAGATGTTACTCATTTGAATAAATTGTTTTAAGTATGATTATTGTATGTAGGAACGCATTATAAGCCTGTTTTATAATATTGTCTTTGCTTAGGTCGTTTTATACTTTTCTGTTTGCTTCTTTTATTCATGCAGTGTTAGATGCATTTGTAATTTTCTATACAAATTTATGTTTTCTAATTCAATTTTCAGCGAACCTCCAGGACAGCGAAAATGGTTGTCCACGCTAACTGTTGTAATGCTGATGGCATCACTCCATTACACGTGGCAACACTCAGAGGTTATGTGGACATTGCAGATCTGTTGCTGAAAAAAAGAGCACAGCCCAGCGTCAAGAACCATTCCTATGAACAGACACCTTTACACCTGGCATGCCAATATAACCACTACAAAGTAGGTTGTATGTTACTGTACAGAATAGTATCCATTGCAAGTTTAATAAGAAATTACAACTATATTTAAAAACATCCAATTTAGAAAAAAAAATACAAATATTAAAAAGCAGCCATTAAAAGTTCTCTACAAATATTTTAACAAAAAAAAAAATTGAGAACAGGCATCTTTACAGCTATTCGATAAGTTTTAACTGATTAACAAAGTATGTTGTTTGCTCTTTGACTTGAACAAAGTACAACAATATGTTGCTTGATGGGCCTAAGTTCTGTCAACTTTCTGATTTAGTTATACTCATCGACCCAGATATTTAAAAACCTATTCTGTTCCTCGGTTTCTATATTTTATATTTATCTTCGAGTTTCATCGCTATTCTTTTGGTTGATTTGTTTAAACAGCGTTGCTTGGTATTGCCATCATCTTAATCTGTCATATTATCACCATTATTCTCTTTAATATCATGACCACTATTTTTATTGGCAACACTGATATCACAACCTTTACCATCACTCATCACCTTCATCATTACCATCACCACACTGGCACCATCTCTGTATTCAAAATTATTTTCACCGCTACCATCATTACCATCACTGCCATAGCCTCTTATCCATTCTAGCCTTTTATCCATGCTTTAGTTCACCCATCATTGCGTGGAGGCAGCGTGGCTCAGTGGTCAGAGTTGGGGATTTGAATGAGGAAGACCCGGGTTCAAATCCCCGACTCGGACTACTGAATGAATTTATCCTCGGTGATCCCAGGGGCAAATTCACCACGCTTTGTAAATAGCTAACTGGTTTGCCTCCTGCCAGTTGGGATTCTTAACTGGGAGAGAGGTTTTTAAGTTATGACACTGAAAAGCCTTTTTAGGGGAGATGTCATTACGTGTTTATGTTTTTTATGTTTATCGTGTTAATCAATATGGCTGCTGTCACTACCTTCACTGTATTCCTCAGATTCATCATCACAATGTTGATCATTAGTATCATCAAACAAACAAAACAAACTGCTAACACGTAACTTCTGTCCTGTCAAGATGGCGATGCTCTTGCTAAATTATCAGGCAAAGATCAATGCTCGAGACTACAAAGGGAACACACCTCTACATTACTGTTGTAGCAATGGAAATTATGAATCAGCACGTGTTCTTTTAGAGGTAAGCCTATACCAGTACATTATAGGTAAGCCTGTACGAATAAACTTAACTTAGCCTTTCATCCATCCTTTCGTTCACCCATCAAGCTTCTATCTATCTATCTATCGCATCCATCTATCCATCCATTTATCCAAACTTATTTCGTTTTGATGTAAATTTTCTTTTATTCTAAGAAGTATAGTATAGGCCACCTGTGTTCAGCTTGCCCCTTTGGTTACGACAGGTGGCCTCCACTTAGGGATTTTTGATGTATTATTGTAAAAATTGTTTTAAATTCAAGTGCAAAATAAAATATTGTTGTAGTACTATCTTGAGTATTCTAAAAAGATATAATGATAATCTTTTTTTTCTGATTGTAGGGAGGTGCAAAGTTAGACATACCGAATAATAGGGGGAATACCCCACTTCATTCCGCTGCGAGGTAACCAGTCTTTTTAAGTATTGAGGGCTATATGTATTAAACCTTAAGCTTGCTTAGTCGTATAGTTTTTCGTAGTTAGGAAAAAGCTTTTTTCAACGAAAATAAATGAGCAAAGTTCAGAAAAAAAGCTAAATTCTTTACGAGATAAGTGACTCATGGAGCCGGCGCTTATCTCCTGTTTCGGTGCTTTTAAGTAGATGAGAGTCACTCCCCCCCCTGGATGGAACGCACAACCAGCGTACGATTATTACTAAACATTTTTAGTTGGAATTGATTAATCACACACTCAACTTACTCGCCGACTCACTTTAATAATTATTTAAAAAATTAGTCAGTGGTTCGTTCTTGATTGTTTTGTTGCGTTTTGTAACAGATGGAACTTTGTAAAGCTTGTTCGGATCTTGCTGAGGTACGGTGCACCAGTGAACGTGAGGAACAAAATGCACCTCACACCAATGCAGTACGCAAAGGTAAATGAAATCACTTGTGATTTTTTATTTAAAATGTAGAGTTATATTAAAACTGTAAATGATTTGAACTCAGAAGATAAAATAAAATGTATTGGGTGATTGTCGGGGTTAAAGCTGTCCTGAGGACTGTTGTCCACGACTGACATTTTCACTGCCTTTGCGGACCTCTTCTGAGTTCTTAAATTAAAGAGTAAGTCTGGCGCGCCATTGCTGATTGGCCAGTTTAACCGTGATGTGATTGGCTTTTAAAGTTGTAACTACTTTGTGATTGGCGGATAAAAAGGTTTCAATGAGAGACTCAAAAGAGCGCGATTTAGGCTGAAGTTACTTTCTTGAAAACATTTGAATAGTAGTAATCCCTAGTGGGAGCAATGAAGGTGGGTTCACAACTACGTTCTAGTAAAATCCGAGTCCCAGAAAGTATCTTGTATCTTTTAAAGTAAATGTACATGTGTGTATTCTTGGTTTTTGCATTGACTTTGCACCCTGAAACATTAAAATCGAAGCGTATATAAAAGTGTGATGACCATGCGACGGGATGTATTTTGGTAACTATATTCTTTAACGATTGCTTATCAATTGCCGATTAATTGTTTTCGATTAGCCAAAATTTTTTTACCAACCATACCCGAGTGTCTAGTTGAGCGTGCATATTTCAAATAAAGGAATTCAGAATTATTCTCGACTTTGTAATAACAGTTAGGATCTCTCCACAGCATGACGATGTTGTCCGCGTGTTAGAACAAGCTGAAAGTCTTTGCTTCTCCTACTCTCCACGTACATCAGCGCTTACTCTTCGTAAAGGTATTGTTCTAATGACTAAGAGTGCGATGGATCAGTTTCTCCTGTTGTTTTTTCCCATTTAAAAAAACACTGGAATTTAAATGTTACAGGACATTAAAAAACCTCCGAAATGTCCACTGAACAACTTTTGTTCATGTTTTTGGTTCATATTTCTGTTGTATTTAGTTGAGTCAGATGGCCACGACTATACACAAGTTTTTCAAGTCTATGAGAGTTAAATTAGCAAGAAACCAGAGATCAATTTATTATCAATCCAATATGAAATGCTGCAGTCTTTTAATCTATACAACTCAAAAGTGAAAAAATACAAAATTATCGTCGTAAATGTTGTAAGGAGCTGACATTTCGCGCTTTGTTGTAAAAAAACAAGGGTTTATATAGGGAAGATAATGGATGCAGTTTGAAATGCAGAGGTCATTTGTTTCCGGAAAAAGAAGAACTAATTTGAAAAGTATTTGTCGTTTTATAAACGAAAATATCTCTGTAGTGCTCCAAAGAGCCGAGAGCTTCAATTTTTTTTGTTCTCGTTTTTTTTTTATATTTCGTTAAAAGAAATTGTAATAACGCTATTTCGTATCTTTTCAAAAAAAATATCTTGGGAGTTTCAAAGAGTTACAACTGCTCTAGTGGTGAAATCATGTTAATTGTTTGGCAAGTGCCATTACCGATTTTACAGATAGTACATGCTTGGTTTCCCCAAAAATATACACTGCTTTACTCTCATTTATGAACTATATTTTATCATGAATTGAACAAGGTAACATTTAAACTAAATGTTTACTGTTTGGCAAACGAATCGTGTTGTAGGCCGAGAGCTTCTAAGACTAGCTTGTGAAGACACAGTTCTATTGTTTTAAAATAATAAATTGCTCTCACAACCGCGATGGTAACCTCATAATTTCTGATGGTTATATTTTGAAAACGTTCTTCATCAGGCTCGCAGCTTGCTACTGTCCTAAACGTCACAGAAGATGAATCAGATCAAACAACTTCGATCAGTTCCTTTCCACCTCCTAGTACCAGTACTTCTCCACCATCGTCAGGAGAGGCTCCAGTGTTAGTTTCTTCCCATTCATCGACTGCTCATCAAACACCTTGTGTGTCCGAAAGCAAAGTGAGTACTATTTCGCGGTCTCCTTTGGTGGAAACGCTGAAAACCAGAATCCAGTTACCATCAGAGGAAAGTAAACGAACAAGTTTGTTCCAGAAGCTGGAAGGACGAGATGTTGAAATGTTAAACGAGATAACGCAAGCTGTGCGCTCATTTGACAGGTAGAAAGGACATTTAATTTTATGACAAGCTTCAGATATCCATTTTGTTTATTCGCAGGAACTTAAAATATTTGGTGGAACTTTAGCCATTTTGTTCTGGGTAAAAATAAATTATTAGTCCTTTGTATTTAAAGGCGCACTTCTTTGAGGAAAACGACGACAGTTGACAAGAGTTCTCCTGTATTGGACTTTCATTTGCGACATCAGGTACCGTCCCTATCCTTCTGAGTTTTGACTTTCTTTTATTTGATGGGAACAAAGTAATTTTCATGAATACTAGGAATGTTTATGTTCCCAAACGCGCCACTCTTCCGTTGTTGAATAACGTTTGCGTCGGAGAAACCAAAAGTTTTTCTCTCTTGTAATTCTACAGGATAAATATGCGGCCATTGTAACACCGTGATCAACTTTTTTTAACGATTTATATAATTCTCACTCAAGATCGCCTTTTATGGAGGGTAACTCGAACAAACCAAAATGTATAAAATTCTTCTTGATTGGGAGCGAGGAGCTAATTTGACAGTTATGTTTTTGTTTTTGGAAAGTTTAGCTGTCACCCATTTTCTTGCCTGTGTTTGCCAGCCAAAGGCAGAGTGTATTTAGTTGACTAATGAGTTTTCGATGAACTGGAAAAGTTTTCGAAATAACATGTTTGTAGCCGGCTATAGAAAAGTCTTTGAAGTGCTTTGTTCCGAGAGCAAATCAGCTTTTAATGTTTAAATTAGAAGTTGTGACTGACAGATAGCACTGACTGACACCTTGTAGCTAGTGTACCAAACAACTCCGCTCAGTTCTTTTCTGTACTGCTTAACAGTCCTTCTCAGTCATCGTCAGAAGAGGCATAAAAGTCTCTCCCTCTCCAATCACTTTATGTGTTCGACAGCCGATAGCTAATTTAGCCACTATGTATATACACTATTTCCTTACACGCATGTGCAAACGAAGTCAATCTTGAGCATAATTAGCCATCTAATGTGTCCTTCTTATGTAAAAGGAGAAAATTATTTTGTTTTGGAAAATTAAAATAAAGGGTTTTGGAAAGTTTTGAAAAAGTTTTAGGAATTGAACATTGCTTGTTAAAATTCATGCATCTAAACATTACCCTGCCCATCATTTTCCCACTATGTATGGTCTGTTGTTTGAACCATGTTAATCAGTAGAATGATTCCGTGTTTTCAGCTGTCAATACAAAAGTTCGACGTGTCAGCATTACGAAAGACACAAACATATGACCGCAGTCAACCAATGTTCGACGTGGATATGGATTACGAGGCCGACATTAGTGAGGGAGATAGTGACGAGGGTTGAACACTTCAACAAAGGACTAGGATCCAAGAAGGCATTTGATCGGTTGTTATTCAAGTACCATAACCATCAAAAGATGCAAAATATTGTGATATATGATGTCGAAGGTTCAGTAGAGCGCTTCAAGAAGATTCGAAAATAAATACAGTCTTCATTTGTGATTTGAACGGCTTGAAAAACTTTTTTTTCTGATAGGGAAAAAATTAGCTCTAGCTTTTATTTTGACAATTTAACTTAGAATATATGAAGAATATAAGTTATTATTTCGTCCTTCAACCAAGCTTTTTCGATTTCTAGTTGTTGTTGTAAGTTTATATTATCTTAGCCGGCAGGAATGTGCAGTGTATAGAGACTTAAACATTCGATTAATAGCATGTCGCCTTTTAGAAAAGGCTTGTCAATTTGATTAATATTTGTCCCAGTGGTTTTAAGTTAAACTCTGCTTCTTTTAAGGGGGTGGATGCGCAACTTGTTTGTCCAAATTTGTTATAGTACCAAAACTTTAAAATATTTCAATATTTTTTTGGTATATGTCCCTCCTTAATTCCCATTGTCCTCAAAATCTTCTGCATTTTTGGCAGTCAAATTAGTATCAAGATCTTTGATTTTTGACGCCTCCCCTACAAGGCATTTACGATTTGTTGTAGATTTAGAGAAATGAGATTAATAATATTATTATAAACCTGCTTAGTTTCAGGCGTCATGAAGACATTGTTACCCAGTTCACATACTGCTGGCCAGTTTTGTGTGTGGGCGCTTTACAATGAATAAGAACCAATCACCTAATCTGTGTATAGATTATGTGTGTGTACTTTAGTAACTTGTGTTTGTCAAACTTTGTTTCGTTTCGAAGGATATCAGAATATTATAATACAAGGAATCTCCAAGATATTCTTGTGTTCTGTGATTAATTCGTTAATTTAAGATATTTTTTAATGGGAGGAATCTAAAGGGACTGGTTGATTGCGAATCAAACGCTCGCAAAATAAGAAACAAATATTTATCATTTGGTCGTGAAATAAGATTCCGTTGCAGGCCTCGTGTTAAGTATGTGTTTATTTTTATATTTTTAAGCGTTTAAGATTTTTTTTTTGGTCATGGTTCCTTTGTCATTGTAATCGCTTTTTTATTTTATTAAAATTCACACTAAAACCTTTGCGAATAAAAGGATTGATAATTATAAAAAAATAATTTCTCCAAAAGCAAGAAGTTAAGATTTGTAACTTTAAACTTGCTGACAAATTTTATTACATTTTGTTATTCCTCATCAGTCTCAATATTTTCACTGTAACACGCAAGCTGATGTAGGTTCCAGTCCCTCTCCTGACACGTGATGTCACAGTACCAAACTTGATGACAGCCTCCACATAGAAAGAGCTCGTAGCTAGTAATTCTGCACCACTGGCAAATGGGAGCTTTAGCGCCGAACACAGGACATCTAATACTACTCAATGGATTTGCATCAGTTGTATTGTCTGATTGGAAGAGCTCGGGTTTCGAAAACAGTTCTGATACATGGTTTGAAATTTGTTTTTTCCAAAGACCTCGTATTATCTTCCGTCGTAGACGCTGTTTGGTGTGTTCTATTTCTCGCTGATAACTTGCTACCTTTTTTTGCACAATGGTGGCCATTTCTCGGTTCTTCTGTTCGATTAGAAGCTGAACTTTAGACCTCGCCTTAATTCAATAAAAAGAAACAGGAAATATTTGGCCAGGATAAAATTGGAAAATACTCTACAGAAAAAACGACTCCCACAATAAGATACCTGATAATCAAAAATGAAATAACAGATAATTATATAATAACCTATAGTAACAAGAAAATAACTGATACAATAATTTGATATTAAGATTTTAACAGATAAACTAAGTGAAGTTTTCGCTTTCACTTCTTGCCTCATAAATATGAACTTAGATAAATCAAACTCGTTGATCGAATAGAAATCAATTATCTGTGTCTTGGGTTCGCAGAACCGCTACCCATTCGGAAAACAAATACTTTGCTGAAAATCGCGTATTATACACGCCGCCACTTTGAGGGCGGTATCTGATTGTTTGAATGTGCATCATGTTAAGTCGTTGTTTTTTGTAATTGCCATTTTTGTCGTTGCATTAGCGTATCGCTGTCCTTGACGAAGCAGTTGTCGTTATGGTATAGAAATTATCAAGATTATTACACTATAAACGGTTGTATAAAGAAAAAACAGTGCAATGATATGGCTTACGTTTAGCCAATTACACAGTAACAAATTTTCGCGTGGTATTTTTTTTGTTCATGTATATGGGAAACATTGAACATCGACAACAACAACAATTTATTTACACTTTTAAAAATTTTACAAGATACAAAATGATTAATGAAAGAAAATTTACAGATTAATAAGTGAAGGCCACGTGTAAATAACCATAGGGGATAATCGAGACACGTGGCCTTTTGATAGGAAAATTATAAGGTATGGTCAGAAATAATATATAGTTTTACATTTTATGGCGAGAAAAAATAAAGTTTTACTGCACAACGAAAACCTAGGCTTTTGAAGATTAATAAACATAAATGAAATCTTGCTTCAGTTTTGACTTCAGCGAAGAGTTAGAAATTTAAGTTCTTCATCTATACAATTCCAAAGTTTAGTTCCAATGAAACGTATATATGTTGTGCTTTCCGTAGTTTGTTCTTATGGAGGGTAAAGTACAAGTAGTTTTTGAAGCATGACGATTGTTATAATAGTGATGTTGGTCTTTCACTATAATCAAATGTGAAGAAATTATTAAATGGTTCAGGAAGACTGCCTTTATGATATTGGTATGCATAAAAAGGATAGTGTAAAGCTTGAATGTCGGAATGCTTCAGCAAGTTTAGTCTCTTAAAAATTGTCAAATGTCAATATTTTAACATGATGTCAAGAAAATTTAACTTGCGAGTTGCGCTATTGCGAAGGTGCTATTCTGTATGACAAAATAACAACAAAGAGAACTGTATATATTTTAACACTAACCTGTTCGCGAATAGAATTTAACAGCTGGAGAGTGTTAATTTTGGTTTTATTGAAGTTTTTCAAAAACTCTTTGTTGCTGAAGTGAATCTGTTTCTCCATTAGCTTTCTTTCGTCGTTTAGACTCTCGTTTGCAATTAACTCCGCAGTTTCATTCACACTGTCTTGATAGCCCTCGATTATTGTTGATAGCAATTCCTTGCTTTCAAAAGCGATTCGTTGCAGCTCTTCGACTGAGGATTCCATCTTTTTGTTGTAGAAAAGGTAAGTTATCGATGTTTGTATCAAGGTGGATACTAGGTGGTAACGTTTATTTCAAGGTGGATACTAGGTGGCAACGTTTGTGTCAAGGTGGATCGTTTGTGTTTGGTAAAAAGAGCGCGTGCAACCATAATTTTCATGACGTTCATAATCAGAGTCTCGCGCTAAGCCTTCAAAGATAAGTCGTGTTTATGGAAAGGAATTAATATAGATTTTCTTATGAAATAAACCTTGTGGTTTTGATACCTTTTTTGTGATATACTAACCGTCTGAGACCAGAGGACGGGAAGCGAACGTTGAAGCAAAGTCAAGGAATTTTTCACTTTCGAAAAGATATTTAAAACCAACTTCATATTTTCTTATCTTTGAGATGACTCTTGGTTATGGTCATGATGATTAAGGTGGTATTTGTAGTTAGATAATGTTGTTGGTAATTATGATATTAGTATATATAATGATAGTTGTGGTTAGATAATGTTGGTAATGGTGATAGTTGAGGTTATGATGGTAATTAGTTAAGTGATGTTGGTGATGATGATATATGATAGTAATAGTTGTGGTGATGGTGTTGATGATGGTAGTTGTGGTTAGATAATGTTGGTAATGGTGATAGTTGAGGTTATAATGGTAATTATAGTTGAGTGATGTTGGTGATGATGATATATGATAGTAATAGTTGTGATGATGATGGTGTTGATGATGGTAGTTGTGGTTAGATAATGTTGGTGATTGTGATAGGGATGGGTGGGTGAGTAGTTTACAAGAAAACGGGATTGGGGCTCCTGTGCCGGTCTTGCTAACTTGATGACATTAGGGTTATTACGGATATCCACTCGATTTTAGTCGAGAGAAACCCCATAAAAGTGCAATAAAAGATGGTAATTCTCCTAGAAAGGTTCCCCTGATTTATCTCTTTCCAAATAAAAGGCCCTAAAATATAACTGAAGTTAGTACTTTTTATATTGCCTTCGGGAAGAATAAAAAACAAAAAACCGAAACTCAAAAACGTTATTAAAAAGCAAACTAATGTCTATATATTTTTTATTATACTATGTCAGACTATTCTACGCATGAATGTTGATGTTTAGTCCAGTCCCTTCTCTGGCAAGTTTCGTTACAATATAGAACTCTATTGCACCCACTACACACAAATAAATCCAGAACATTTGTATTTCCACAAGCTAAGCACGACATTGAAACAACATTCAGGGATGATAAAGGCTGTTGGTATTTCTTTTCTTGTTCAGTTATTAATTGTTTTTGTTCTGACGGTTTTTCGCTAGAATAGTTGTTCGCTTCCGCATTTAACTTTTCAATATCTTGTACGTGCTTTTGTTCAAGAGCAGATAAAATTGAATTCAATTCCTTGTTTTTTTCTTCACTCACGATGATCAGTTTTGATCGCACGTCTTTCCAAATTGCACTTGTGATCTGCTCTACTTGCTCCTTGATCCATGAGTTTCGTCGAGTTGATGTCATCTTTTCATCAGTCAATTTTTCTGTCATTTCTTTCCTTTTCTCTTCCGTTAACTCCTCCACTTTCTTAACTACATTGTTGTGATATGTTCTTTGCAAGTTGAATAAGAGCTCTGTTGTGCGAGATGATAAATCTTTAATTTTTTTTATATTCTCGTCGAAGTGCTGCGCCATTTCAGGTCAGTTCTTTTTTTCTTGATTATTTTGTCCTAAACTTGTTTCACTTTTTGATTTATGAAAGAGTGTCACTGTCGAAATTCCGAAATTCGCGAAAAGCTAACAGCAGTGCAAAGGTAAAATGACGTAACAGTGGAGTGTTTTGTTACGTCAAAAAAGTGCAGAGCACCTGCGCAATGGATACATTTTTTCTTCCTCACCAGTCCTCTTCATTCTTCATTGTAACGTCCCAGTCCTAGCTCATCCAATGGCGCCCACCATTTTCCTTTAAACTCAAACTCTTCATTACGAATTGGTTAAGGATTAGTGGTTATATTTAAACGAATTTTAGCAATCAAGCAGTACGGTCATTGTCATGTGACTTATTGTTTATAAACAAAATAAATTAATGCTATAATTCTCCATTTTTTGTCGTTTTCTTATTTTATAATCTTTCATTGCTGTTGTATTTGACATCTAAATTTCTTTATTATTAATGTAGTTATAAACTTAAAAATATGATTATATTGTGTTGCACCACGGGATTAGTCCCTGCAAACACAAAGCACGCGCCGTTGTCGTTTATTACCTAACTTGTCTTTGTTGCTGATTTCGGCTGTTTCATATGCTATATTCATCTAATTTGCCAAGTTATTCAATAGTTCTTATCTTGGTTATACGAGAAACTTTTAAAAAAACTAATACAGACGTTGAATTATTACACGCAATGACTAATGATTTTGGAATTATTAAATTGTGTTTTATGACGTCATAAAAGGTTTTTCGTCTTGACGCAGAGCCAACTGAAAAGTTTTGTTTTAGTGACCAGTGTTAGTTTTCAGAAGGTAGGTTTGCTGATAACAATTTTCCTGAACATGTAAGTTTTTCTTAACGATAGGGCGTTTTGGTAGTAATTTTGAGAGCAATAAAAGTCTTTTCATTAAGATGGCATATATATGTCGGAAATACGCCTTTTTCTATTCTCTCTTGCTTGTGTTCACAGTTTTCAAAAAAACATTAATTCATAACATTAATTTTAAATGTTGATGGGGAGATTTGAAAGAATGTTGAATTAAATTTTGCTAAATTTTAGTGTTTAGAAATAGCAACTTCAAATTTGTTCTGCCAGTTGAAAATGAAATTTCACACTTGAGCTACTATGTTGCTAAAAAGAGTATAACAAAAACTGCAAGTTTTACCAAATTTTGACGGGCCTGATTATACTCGTTGGTTTGAAAAAAGTTTAAAATCTGTCTGCCTTGGAAGGAAACGGCAAAAACGCTGGAATGTTTCCTTTCAGTATTAAGCCGCTCACTTACAACGTGTTAATGTTACACAATATTTTACAACTTTTTTGGCCTTCGAGTTTGAACTTTTCTCTTTTTCTGTTCGCAAATTTCGTACAAAAATGAATCGGAAAACTACTCATAAATATAATGTGCTCCTATGTTTTTTAAAAAACCAGTGTTTCAGATGCAATTTTTTCTCAAGTAAACAACAAAACACAGGTGTCAGAATATTTGATACTGACAATGAAAGAAAGACAATAAATAACAATACAATATTTTAACAGATGAACTGCTGAGCTAATCAGTTAGGCTGCATGAGTTCCTAGCTCTAACTGTATAGAGGACAGAAATTAAATTTCTTTTTTAAACCTTACCGATGTATTCATGGCCGTAGCTAGGATTTTATCAGTGGGAGGGAGGGTTGAAATCCTCTTAGATTTTAAGAGAGCACTAATAATCTAACAAAAAATACCGTAATTCTTTGATACGTGTCCATGCATCGAGGTACTATGTATGGGAAAAAAGGTATTGTAGCATAACTTAATTCCTATCTAGTTCTATCTCTCGGTTTTTAGTTTCCAGTTGTTGATTTTTCTACTTTATTTCAA
>ERZ1740055.172-NODE-172-length-13891-cov-9.581816_pt1 | contig 13891 bp, 4 predicted proteins | sample MGYA00581747_ERZ1740055 | MGnify/ENA primary metagenome ERZ1740055 (study PRJEB43018, sample SAMN04849739) | marine metagenome | isolation source: floating plastic debris | place: Pacific Ocean | collected 2008-08-28 | study: EMG produced TPA metagenomics assembly...
GATTTATTATTCTCCTATACATTTATATATAGTTTGGTTCTACTTTGTTTTCGCTTTATAGGAATTCTTTAATTGCAATTGACGTTTATCCATTCATTAAATATATGACTGCAGCTATAATAAAAACGTTCAAAACCTATGTAAATATTACTAAGAACCATTGTAACTTTCCCTCGATATGAAAATAATCGATTAAAATATGTCTTGTAAAATTAAAATTGTTGTCCTTTTTCTTAAATGCATTATAAATATTCTTCTTTCACGTTCTTTTAGTTTGTTGTTGTAGTTCTTCATCTTTTTCTTTTTTTTTTTTTTTTTTAAAGTAAAAATCTTGAAATACCTACAGATTCTTGAATTGTGCCACATTACTGAATGTGATCCACTTTTGGTAATGATTCAATAATTGGAGTTTTTCGGGACAGCAACCATGCTTTTGTTAGTATATGTTATTGCTGTGTTTATCAACTTCACATACCATGAGAGTTAAAGATGTCTTTCTTGTACCTCTAACCTAAAATTGGTAATTGATACCAAACAAATTGATAATTCATATTTAATGTTGTCTCTAGAAGTAGAAATTACTTGCGTTGCTCGTTTTAAACGGTTTGGACCAGCTGATAAAACTTTATAAAGTGCATGATCATTCGTTTCTAAAACGGTTCCGCCCTCAAAGATAGATTCATTGACTGTTTATTACTTACACAACAGTTCAACTTCAAGAGGATAAACTGATTAAAGACATAAGTGATCCATTGTCCAGAGTTTCATACTATGCAAAAATAGTTTGCATGCATGGTTAGAAAAACGCGCACTTCTACCAAAAATCAAAGTTCACGCGGTAGTTGATAATCTAGAGTTCTACTCGAATTCGGAATCACACAACCGTTGTAACCCTTTCTTTCACATCTTAAATTACAGCATAGCTTTTCTCGCCTTCTTTGTAATTTGAGTTCTCGGCAGTCGAGCATATTCAGAAGTATTAAATTCTTTGCTTGTAGCACTTTTATTAATTATATAGCAAAGATTTCTATGGCAAAGCACTGATGTTTTTTCTGTTTACACGCTGAATTAATTATATTTTTAATATATTTTGTAGCGGAATCATCCGGCGAGCAACAAATTATCTGCAAGGTAGACGTTAATGTTAAAGGTATTTGTTGTTGAAAAAGATCTGAAAATCTTTGGTAAGCCCTGAAAATTTCTTCGAATTTATTTATTTACTTGGAAGTTGAAATATTTAATCATTGCTGTACGTTAAGTAAAGCACAAAAAATAGTTTTTGAACTTTTTTTCAAGTCCTAGGGGTAAAGCTCTGAGTTCTATTAAAAATATATGGACCTAAATTGGCTGTATGGATTCATTACTGTTTCTGCCTCAAGATAAGGATGTTGACCATTTATGAAAAACACTTCCAAAATAGCATTCAAATACCTTTAAAAGAGTTCCTCGTCAATAAATGTAAATTGGTTAACGTTCTTCTTTTGTAGAACGGACTCGTACACAGTGGCGAAATTGCAGTGTGTACGGCGTTTTTGTATTGCAATGTGTCTCCTTGGAAGTAAACAAAGCATGCGCAGTTTGTGGGAATTTAATCTCCAAAATAAGATTCCTTGGCAGAAGTCAATTTTCGACAATTCTTAAAACTATCATGAAAGTTAGAATTCATGCTTTTAGTACTGTTCATAAATACTTTAATAGAAAACAATTATTTTAAATTTGTTTGATTATGTTAATTTTTTTATTATTATATTTTTAGTGTTATAAATATTATTATCTTTTAAATCAGTTATTACTACACTATAATTATTACTGTTGCTATATTCTTATGGGTTTTGTTGCTAATGTTCTTAAATATAAAAAAAAAACTTGAAGAACTTTGACAAGAAATAAAATAATTAAATTAACAGGAAGAAAGATTTTTATGTTCCAAAAATATTGATTTAAAATTTTTTCGGCATTTGCACTGAATAAATTTAATCAAATAGTAATTAAAATGACATTGTTTTGCAAACCTTGTCAATCGTTACTTTAATTCTTATTTTATTATTTGTTTAAGCCTGGAGAATCTTTTTCTTTTCTAATTTTTGAAGCAAGATTTCTCGTTAAACTCAAAATTTAGGAAAAGTTCAAGCATACACTCACAATGAAAACATTTGAATTCGATCAAACAAAAGATAAGATTTAAATGTTATTGGCAAAAATATGAATTTTACGAAAAACAGGGACAACTTCCAAGCCAATGGTAGGGAGGGCGAAAGGGGTCTGGGTCCAAGTTGGACAAGACGTTTTTCAGTATCGTAAATACAATTTTTAAACATTTTTATCACTTATGAGTACAATTATATGCCTTGAAAGTTTTTTTTTAAAATTTTACTAGTGAGCAGCACACTGATGACACGAAACGGTAGTAATGAAACACTGACTTTTATTCTCCGACGCGTTTCGTTGTTCTCACAACTTCATCAGGGAGTCAAGTGAATAGTTAACTTCCATACAAGCTTATAATAATATTAGCTAAAACAATGCATCTTAGTGTAACTAAATGTCACGTTTAAAGCTAATTTTCCCGGAAGTTTATAACATTACTACGTAAGTTTGCATCCGTTGGTGGTTAAAATACCGACGGGAAATAATTAAAAAAGTTTTGGGGTCACAGTCTAAGCGCTAAGATGATAAAGATGATATGCGACAAGTAACAGGAACTTTTACAGTTTCAAAGGCAAGCTATTTCTTGCCCTTGCATGCAACTCATCTATAAAGGAAATATAGATCGGTGCCATCCACGTGGAGTAAAGTTCCCTGCGATGGCTTTAACTTTTACTCACACACCGAATCATCGGAGCAACGAGGACAAAACTGTTGAATTGTTGCAGGAAGTGGTTTTTGCTTTTGTCAAGAACATAAGAGAAAAACTTAGATTACCTCTGCGACAAAAAGCAGTTGCGATCTTTTCGTGTTCAGCAAATACTTGTTGACAAAAACTGTGTCAGTGTGTATATGTACCACCTAATATGACTGACTGAACTTAGTCACAACAATGGCGTAGATTGGTGACGTATGGCACTGAGACAGACAGACAGACAGACAGACAGACAGACAGACAGACAGACAGACAGACAGATAGACTTAACTTAGTCACAAACATTATGGCTAAACACGTTTTGAAAAAGAATTTTGAAGAATTCAGCACAAACTGAATTGTAAATCAGGCAGGGTAAAGATATGCGGACGGAGGCGTACTGAAAGTGGACAGCTTCTTAATAGGGACTTTAAGATGCGAAGACGGCAACGACGACGCGAACGGTAAAGAACAATAGACTTAATTACTGAATATAATAGTTGCACGTTGGAATGTAGCGAGCGTGCCACCTGATCACCTTCGTCTTCACTGATACGCCGCGGAAAGCTCACTTCTGGGGTTCTGCGGACAACGTGCACGAACGCCAAACAACAAAACTTGACAATCTTTGTTTGCCTTCGAGGCTGAACCTTTTAGCTTTTACTGTTCGAAAATCTCATGCAAAGTCGAAATGGAAAATTTATCAGTGATCTAAAATGCAAAACATAAACTAGAAATAATATTTTTCACAACTGCCGTCGTCATTTCTCCGTCCTCGTATCTTAAAGTCCTAATGACTTTAAAAACAGCAGACTGAAGCAATAGTGCCCTCGTATTTACTGGTGTTGTTTGAAACCAAATAAGTTTTATTAATAAATTAAACTTTTTAAAAACAGTATATTTAGTGGAAGAAAAAAAGTGCAAGCAACCGTTAACGAAAATTCTGCTGATGTCGCCGATCAATGAATGATCTAATTGGTCGTTAAAAACTAAAACTTTAAAACATTAAAAAAGTAAAACAAATACGACATTAATTTTTTTTATATATACACAATATTTCGGTTGTCGTTTGTCTGAAATGTACAGGGAAAAATGACCGAAATATTTTTTACGCCAAAAAGTGGTTTGAAATTTTTTTGTTTGAAGAAGTTTAATGTCCGAAAGTTTAAGGTCCAAATATTTTGGTAATTAAAGTACATATAGGCTCTATGATATATCTCTGTTGCCAAGCAACCGTTGATAAGGCCTTAGTATAACCGTTGGTATTAAAGGTAACAGAAAAGGTAGATTTTAGTGCAGTTAGCATCAGCAAAATTGATGGAATCAACAAAACTTTTTATATACAACTGTTTATACCACTTTCTTAGTTTTGAGTTTTTCAAATATTAGCAGCCGTAGTTTGGTTGAAAAAGTTTAGCCAGCTATTTTTTAAAAAAACAAGCTGACGTTACAAACAAGGAACTACTGATGTCAGCCATTCTAAATGCATATGTAGTTAATACTAATAGAAATACACAGTTTCCACAACAACATATAATAACAATTTATTTTTGTTTTTAACTTCAGGAAAATACTTTCAATTTTAATGCAAGACAACTAGATGACGTCATAAAAAAGCATTGACGTCAGCGCAATTGTGTATTTATTCAAAACGCCAGTAAAATATTTAAATATTAAAAGAGTATTAAAAGTTTAATATGTTAGCGCAATTGCTTGATGTTAAAATGTTTGTATGATGATGGTGAATATACTTTCCGAGCTTCAATAAGTACATATCCTGAGTAGTTCAGTAATAAAGGGGAGGAGAGGGAGTGGTACGGAGCCACCAAAACGCCCGAATTTAAACTATTCATAGGGTTAATAAGCCTTGCCTCCAAAATCACAGCGGTCAAAAAGCAAGGATATATACAAACACAACGTGAACAGGGCATAGATCTTGAACAGCATCAGAAATTACAGTACGGTGCCAAAGACAACAAAACAACAATTGCATATGTTGAAAATTTTTAGCAGTAGTGTTGTCTCTTAATCTAGCAAAACGCCTTCCATTGAAAAGCTATCAAACCAATGCATGCCATTATATAGTGGTGCTGTTATCAAAGGTACCTAGACCTTTTTCCACAAATATCGACACCGTAAACCAATTTTCTAAACTGACACCGAAAGAAGCCTGCTCGTCTTCTTCTTGAAAGCGGTCCTTTTGAAGACAGTGATACTATCTAAACAAAGATGAATACATATTTACTTACACTTTTGTTTACTGTAAATAGTTAATTAAATTTATTTCTCTTGTTTGTGCTTGAGACTATTTTTAAAAACTCTGTTTTATGTGTTATGGCATAAAATGTTATCTTAATTTTACATTAAATATATTAAGCAAGTTTTGACCTTTAAGTAGAATAAGTTCTAAACATCAAAGCTTTGCTTTATGCATTCAGTATTAAAATTTATTGTTCATTGTTTGGCCAGCGCGTGCGTCTCAATGTAAGCAAAACACTTGCATCCGTCTCTAACCCTCAATTAATTTGCATGGTTCTTTACGACTATTTAGCTTCATCATTTTAAATCACATGATAAAATGAAAGGGTGTGGTCAACAACTTGCTTCGAGAATTACGCAGCCCGTATATATTACGCATCTACGATTCTTAGGATGTGAAGACATGACACCTCGTACCTCAGAGAATAAATTTAAAAAAAATTGCCTTGAAAATCAACATGGAGAGATTCACAATGAACGCTTCTCAGAGTTACTCAACAGGTCAGTACATGTGGTTTTGCCTTTATACATCCAAATTGTTTTATATTTTATTACAATTTTCACAGTTCTAGTTTTTGCTGAAAGCTTCTAGCTAGAGACTTATTTCTAACTAGTTTCGTTTGGTACATAGATCATACAACCTCATTATAACAACAAAATACAACAAAATAAAGTCATTCGAATAATGACAGGTAAAAATTGTTTGTCTACATTGATAAATTCGGTTTCTATAATTCGATTTTCACTGTTTATAATTTTGCTCAGTGTGTTGTACACCCACTTGCACGAGACTAACACGATCATGAAGTCACAAATTAGGGCGTGACGACGAAATTCAAATTGATTACAAACCCTCTCTCTTCTGCTTTTTCTAAAGTCTTGTAATTACCTTTAATTTTAAAATTAAACTACAAATTGGCAGCGCTTCATTGGCAACATACGCTTTGTTCTTTGTTCCGGAATACTTTTTTGTTTTCCTACCACCCGCGAACAGGTGGGCACAAATACAATTCCTTATTAAGACAACCCAGAGGTGAAAATATTATGGTTTCACTGTAAGGGGTTGACGTTCCGAATGTTAACCCTTCGTCATTAAGAGTTTTGCTTTTACAAACTATTTGACTGTATAGAAATCAAGTAAAAACAATTGTGAATTAAAGAAGTTTCTCACCGTTTCCTTACAACTACAAAATCTAAGAAAAAGATAACCTGCTCTATAAAAGGCATAAACGTTATTATCTTTCAGTGTATGACCATGTTACTGTGACTGATATGTAGGTTTGTTGAATCTCACCCTGTGGTGTGATTAAATCAACAACAAAAAAACAAAAAAAAAATGTTTACCAAAATCCGCCTAACAACGTTATGACTAGTCGTCACTGTTCTGTACGTAATTTCAATAATTACCACAGAGAAGCCTGAAAAAGCAATGCTAGGTTTTAACGGAATTCGAACCGGTGGTCCGCCTTAACACCGGGCACAGCACCTCCACCAACTGGGCTGGGAAACCACAGCTACCGATCGAGAGAGCGAGTCATTTTAATTTTGCACCGCATTTATTATAGGAACAGTGTTACGATTATCTTCTTTTGGCAATTCAGTCCACTGCAAAATCGAAAAAAAAACTGGGTACTAAAATGACCGCGCAGTCCTGGGAGGCTTGTTTGGGTAGACTGGAATTGCTTAACTCAATAAATCAACATGTCGTGTTTAAGAATCAACACTAATAGCAAAAGTATTTTGGATAAATCAGAAAGACCAAAAACTTCAGGTTTAACCAGTTATAACTACATTTATTGAAAAAAGAAAGGTATTCTAAGACTGAGAGGGGGGAGGGGGATTTCGTTTCTTGTAATATCCAAAAGTTCCTTCATTTTTGTCTACCCAACGGATATGTCCAATCTCACGCGACCATTTTAGTACCCAGGCCAATATTCATTTCTGTAGTGGGCAGTAGTTTAAATTGTGTACATAGTTAATCTCAAAGAATGTTCCTACCGTCGTTGATAATAAATGCGGTATAAAATCAATTACCATATATCTTTTAAAATATATAATATCTCAAATTTTTAGCATTTCTCATAATGTTCAAAGTGAATACGCTACGGACCCTACATGTACGTATTGCTACTAACAAGAGATCAATATTCAGCCATGCATGACAAGGATCGGAGAGGATCATATACCACATACACGGAGTTCACTTCCCTGCTCTCTTAATAATTCGACAAGTTAATTTTCGTGGGTTTTGTTGAGTCCCCGAGCAGGCGTGGCTGGCGCAGTTGTAAGTTCTCTGCTTACCTACCACAAAGTTGGAGTTAGGTTCGCGTAGTGGTCATCGGTTGCGCCTTCCACCTCTACAACACGGTCGTCGATTTCTAGGCTCCGCACGTGGGCTGAGATTTGTCGATCTCAATCTGACTCCGAGGATTTTCCTCTCTTAGCAAATTCGATTTTCACGTCAATATCTGAGCCGTCGAGCTATTAAACATTAGCCTCTGGCTAGGAAGATCGGGAAATCACTTCCGTTCGATCCCGGCTCTGCTTACTCAGCTTTCCATCCTTCCGGGGTAGATAAATGAGTACATGCGTCTGCTGGGAGCTAACCTGCGATGGCGGATTAGTGTCCCGTCCAGGGGGAGCCAAAGGCTCTCATTCGCTTAACACTACAGAAACCGAAGATAAGCGCCGGCTCCATGAGCCACCTGGCTCGTAAAGGATTTGCTTTTTTCAAGTCCCCGATAAAGAATAAACTTACGATTTACAGACTTTTTCCATTGAACTGAGCTCCAATTGCAAATGTGACAGCAAAGGCAGAACCTTCTCCTCGATTACTTTAAAACCGCAAATGTCGGCCATCGTTCCGTCGGAAATCCCGCACTGTAAACTGGCATCTTACCAAATTGACAATTCAAGCGGCATTGACAGAAGGAATTTAAAATGTTTCTACTGAAGCTATCGATGTAAATTATTTTGAGTTCAATTCGAGATTTAAGGTGATTGGTTAAGCACCTGGAGTACGCATCATCAATATCATTGGGAAATCAACCTCTACAGCACGGTCGGGATAGATTGTTAGAAGCCAACGATGATGATAGAACTGCACTTGGCAAACGACATTATTTTGCGCTTAAAACAAAGTTGAACATTGAATAAAACTCAATCACCATCTTAAACAATGGTTTGTGAATTCCTACTAAGATAAAATCGATATAATTCATAGGCAGTAGATAGAAATATTGAGTCTATTTGGCATTTAGTGAGCTCAACACGAAAACATTTCACGCTATATAGATAGCGTAAATTGAAAAGTTTTAAGCCAGTGTAAAAATAAACGTTTTTGGACTTGTAGTTCATTGTCAGGGTTAAAACTATATTGTTAATTTAATCATTTAGGGGAGTCAAGGTGGTGGGACGGTTACAATTCCCATTCCCTCCTCCACCTTCCTATCCCCATCCCATCCAATCTCCACATCTGTGTGACTCGGGCTCGAACGCAGATCTAGTTGATCTCAATTTGATTCTCGGTCGGGTACTCAAATTTTTCTAGTACGGGCTTAGTCCCTCTGACCCACGAGGCCGTAGTGCCCTATTTAGTGGCTGGGTCATTAACAGCACGCATGTGCAACACAGTTATGTTTTATATTCTAGCCACATCCCATAATCGTTACGCTTCTACTTATCAAAATATGTATTTATTTTTAAATTGCCTGAAAGTGAATTGTTGTTTTTTTCCTACTGTTACTAACTTATGATAAATAAGTTTCATTTGTTTACTTTAGATTTGACAGCAGCGGATGAACTTCACTTGCATTCACAAGAGGCAAACACAGCCACCATTGAAACCGTCGTATTTCCCGTGATAGGTGTCTTACTAATGAGTATCTTCGCCAGTCTGTTACTTTCAAACCCCTGCTGGGGAAACAACAAATCTCATGGTGGCCCCCCTAAGCCGAATCAAAAAGGTCAAAGACTTCGGTTTCACGATGTGACTGAGGAAATGCTCCAACCAGCCATCGCTCCGGTCCTCCAGCAAGAAAACAATGAAGTCGTTGATGCGGTTAAGAAAGAGTACAATGACCTGCCACAGCATCAACCAGTCAGCAGTCTTGTAGCTGGTATTTCTGGCTTATCTTGCCAAACTTGCGCAGTGAACTTTGTTGTATCACCGGAAGTTGCTGACAGGGGTGTAAAGCCTGCGATAAGTCCTGAAATAACAAAACAAACTGATCAAGAAAACCAATTGAAACACTGTGGTACTCTATGTGGCACTGAAAATGTTCCTGGCATTAACAAGAGTAACAGAGAGTCACAAATGTTGGGTGAACAGAGCTTTTGCCATTCTCCAAAACTTTCGCAGCAGCCACGAGAGAAAATACAGAACTCTAGCATAAGCACTGATATGGACGCAAAGGAAATAGTGGAATCAAAAGATACGCGCGCACTGACAACACCCAGCCGTAACGCTAGTCATTTGCAGCTTAGTTATGAAATTGATAGCCTAGGTTACGAAAGTTGTACTAGTAACAGTTGCAGCTTGCTTTTACGTAGTAGGACTGTTTCGCCAGTAGCACCAGCTTGTGAACCAGCTGAAAATGACACTACTTCCCAGCGGATATTAGGACTACAAAATACCTTTGAAATGAAAAACATCTTAACATTGTCTTCTCGCAACTTGGCAGTACAAAAGTGGCTTAAGGATATCGAGGAAATTCAAAGTAAGCATCCTTGGAGAGAAGATTGTATTGCAGATCAGATTTCCTCTGCTGAATCGCAAGCACATAACATTAGTCTAAGGACTCGTCGAAGGCCACATGTATTGCACCGCAAGGAAAAATTAACCAAAACCCAAAGGCGCCATTCATTGGATGCAACCAGCGAAAGTGATACCAACCGATTGGGAGCAAAGCTAAAAGCTGTAGACAAGAATTGCAGCTATGGTTTAAAATGTCAATCACGATGTAAAAAGATAGTAAAAAAAAGAGTTAAAAATGTAAGAACCCTTAGCACTGACAATAGTCTTAATGATGAACGAGAAGAGAAAGACACAAGTCAATCCTGCTGTGAAATAAAAAACACTCCTAAAACAGTTAAACATGGACGGAGTTTTAGTAAATGCCGAAGTGCAAGAAACACTAATTACGATCCTCTTGTGGACAGGAAGACAGAAAAGACAAACTTTGTTCAAACTTGTACAAATGCATCCAATTGCATAAGTTCTAACACTCGAGGGGCAAGTGTGCTTGGCGAGCCAGGAGTTGTAGGAGCCAGTGACGTGCTTGAGAATGTTCGAGGAGCAAGCATATTAGCTGAATCGCAAATCGACATCAATAATACAAGAGACCAGAGTTCAGTTCAATGGAAAACCGTTCAAACAAGTATTGGTTCACAAAACAACGAGGCTAAGGAACTTAGAGATGAAATCAGTTCCGCCCAGAGAAACGGTCAAGAAACAGAAAATTTTAAAATCCCCGGGGCAAGTTTCTTTGCGAACAATAAAACTCTCAAAAGTGGAAGTGCCTTTGATATAAGAGGGGGAAGTTTCTTAGGTCACCAAACGACAGCAACAGCGTCAAACGTCTCAGGTGATGATCAAACAAACAACTGGAACAATACTGGCGTGAGAGATGATACCTTAGGAATAGATATATCCAGCGTTTCATTAAGCATGGCATTTGATTCCGGTTCTTCAAGGCATGAAAAATCTAACAAATTTAAATCAAAAGTGTCAATGTTACAGCAGCGTAGAAGGGCATCATTAACAAGAGACTTCAAGTGTTGTAAGCAGTATAAGGACGAGTCAAGTATGTTTGAAGAAATGCCTAATCTATCGAGTACTCCAATTCCAAGAGAAAGGACAAACGTAAGAAAATTAACTTCTTCGCCTGGACATAACGAAAACCTTCAAGCTAATTGTTTTGCTACGCAACTAAATAAAAATAGCTCAAATTTTAGTGAGAGAAGAAAAAGGGATTATTGTTCAACTAGAACTGGAAATGAGACAGTTGATGGATTCCAAATAAAGAACAAAATGAGCAAAGAAAATGAGGAAGAAACTCCTCAGTTCTTGGAAAACGCAAAATGTATAAATAAAGTTAATATTCGGAGTTGTGAAGGCGCGGAAATTGTTTTATTACCTAACAACAATAAAATATCTTCTGGTTACTGCGAAAATAAAATTGAAAGAAAACTGAACTCTTCTCCAATTGAAAAGTCACAATTTGAAAAACAAGAAAGATCGAATTATGAAGATGTTCTTTGTAGCAATTCCCAGAAAATAATCGAAAGCGATAGTAAGGAAAATGCGCAAAGGAAGAATTACCAGACAATTGAAAATCCCGACTACAACGATGGAACAGAAAGATGCTTAAGAACTTGCAATAATTCCAAAAAAATGAGCAAGACTGACAGTGACGAGGACGCACAAGATCTAGAAAACACCAGCAAAACTATAAAAAACCACAAGAGTTCACCACAATTAGATTTTGCGAGAGTAGTACCCAGTAGCAATTCTAAGAACGCACAAGAAAAGAACTGGAAAACGAGAGAAATCTGCGACGAGAACATTGTTATACAAGAATCATTTTCTGGGCCATCACAACCAAGCAATGTGGTGCCTGCGCACAATAGCATTTCCAACAAAATAGAAATGGCCTCAGACGAAAAACAGTCTGGTAACTGTAACAATACGAAACAAGGAGTTAAATCGGGTGTTAACAGTTCGTTCATGCAGGGACTTTTGAACACTTTGAAGAAAGAGTCCTCTTCAAAGAAACTTAAAAAAGATACGTTCAGGATAAACGATGAGCAATCAGTTAGAAAGCCACTCAAAGATTCGTGTTTAAATGAACACACGCGTTCAATTAATACTATTAGAGAAGAGCTTAGAGGAGAAAGTAAATTAGGCCGAGTAAACTCTATTGTCAAAAATGAACCACTGCGAGAAAAAATGGATGATTCAGACTTTCGAGAAAACCATAAGGTCAGAAAGGAAGACCAAGCAAATGAGCTGGTTAACAAAAAATGCTGGTTCGGAAAACTAAGTTTTTCATTAATTTACAACTCGTTAGACGAATCGCACTCTCTGTTATATGTCTCGATTCACCAACTGAAAGATCTTGCTCTAAGAAGTATTGGTTGTCAACAAGGTGTGCAAATTAAGTTCTGTATTTTACCAAAAGCCTCGATGTGGAAGTATTCAAAAATTATCAAGGGTGAAGACACAACTTTACAATTCAAGGATGTTTTTATTGTGTCAGGCATTTCTCCTGAAGGCTTGATTGACTCGGTAATAAAATTTGTTGTTCTAAGTGATAACTTTCCAATAGGAGAACTTGTAGTTCCATTGGCCGAGCTTTACTACCGTAAAAAAATGAAAAGGACAAGTGATCTGACACAACCTGAAACAAATGCAAACAAGGAAAATGAAAAACTACACTGAAGAGAAGAGAGGAAAGATCAAAATTTTTCTATATTAACTATTTTTACCTGTATAAACGTAATAACGATTACTGATATCGTTTTATTACTCGGTCTTAATGCATAATATCGTTTTGATATAATTTGTTCAGCATATTTCAGATACGGAAGCGCTGAAGAAAGACGTTTGCTTACATTTTAAAAGTCTGATTCAATAAAATCGTGTATCTATCTGTATAAATGGGTTTAAAAACACTGAGTGAAACCGTATATAATTACCTTTCTTGTGAAGCTATTTTGTTAATAACATCATAGTGTTCTCGCGTAGATGTAACTGACCTCATCATTGTCTATGTCACACTTATCAGATCACTTCTTGAATATGGTTGCCTTGTGTGGCACTCTTCTCTCCCTGCTTGTCTCAGTGACAAGCTTGAATCTATACAAAAAAGAGCTCTAAGAATAATCCTATTTTTAAATTTTAATGTTCTTGTAAATTAGTTGTTTTTCAATAACCCATTGTCATGGCTGATTATTTTTAAATAAACCATTATTATTAAATTATTATTATTATTATTATTATTATTATTATTATTGTGGCTGATAAGCGGCTTAAAAAATTTCTTATGTTAAAAAAATATAACATTGTGTGACAAGATCAGGCCTTTTCTGCAGCAGCAATGTACAGTTATAAGATCCTCGAGCTCGTTCAACGTTGGTTGTAGCTTTGCGCTATTTAATTATCAGACAAACTGTGAGATACAATAGTTAATGCAGGCGGGACAGGGAAATCGGATCAATCACGTCTCCTGGGAAAGCTAGCGTGATTTTTCCTGTTAAGCTTCACTTTTGCCGTGTTGTTCAATAAAGTTTGATTGATACGACACCCCAAATCATTCAGGTACCATTTCTTAAACCGGACCCAATTTGCTTATATCAGGACTCGAGCTTTGTCGGATCCGATTTCTTAAATGGGACTGGAATTGAAAACTGACCCAATTATCAGGCCAGACCTGTCGGACACGATATTTGTCGGAGCCGATTTTTTAAAGTGGACCCGTTTTCATCAGGCTCGATTTCATTTAAACCGGATTTAACATAAAAATATGAAATTGGGAATGAGTCATTCCCAATTTCATATTCTTCAAGTAGCCACTCGGACGATACTTTATATCATTTCTACTATTATTAATTTGAAACAAGGTTCAGTATGAAAAATCTGTTATGTTCGTTATGAATCTTGAGAGAATCGTTTTTTTTTTTTTAGTTTTAGAACATTTAGGAACATATTGAATAAGAGATATATTTAAAATATGATCATATTGTTTTGAAAAATAATGGGGGAGGGTGCAAGAGACAGTTTATTTACAGTTG
>ERZ1740055.173-NODE-173-length-13867-cov-7.159354_pt1 | contig 13867 bp, 8 predicted proteins | sample MGYA00581747_ERZ1740055 | MGnify/ENA primary metagenome ERZ1740055 (study PRJEB43018, sample SAMN04849739) | marine metagenome | isolation source: floating plastic debris | place: Pacific Ocean | collected 2008-08-28 | study: EMG produced TPA metagenomics assembly...
ATGATGTTCGGTTGAGTCTGATGGATTTTATTTTGTATCGATAGAATGATGTTCGATTGAGTCCGTTGGGTTTTACTTTATCTAATTTGGAGCTTGTGTGGCCAAAGATTCAAAGCTCGCTTTCTATGTCATGTCAGTCACGTTAGTGAAAATTAGCGTTTTTTTTTTTCACACTGCAAAGTTGGAAGTTTTTGAAGAAGGCATCGCAAAGCTCCCTTGGGGAATCCAGTTTATTTTCCTGTTTCAACATCATACTTTCAATTAGTTTTATAAAATAATTTGGATAGTACGTGCGTTTTGATAGCACGAAAATGACGTGAGCAATATGGTTGGCTCTATCTCCAAGTAGTGCGAAGTTACAGTTTCATGAAAGAAATTAAAGTATACATACGGGCTCGTATATCGTCTTTCTCTTTGTTAAGACGAAAAATAATAATTTATAAAAGAAATAAAACATGTTCTCCGTGCCTCCATAGCCTGATTAAAACCTCGGCAAAGTTTGTGAGAATTCTCGAGCACGTGAGAACTCTCGACTGCATCTCGGGTTTTCATCGATCTGCTCTCGAATTCTCCCAAGCGTTCGCCACGCTTTTCACCAGACTATGAAGGCACGGAGAACATGTTTTATTTCTTAAATGAAATTGGATAATTTTGCTAAAATACGTGTTTTTTGTTTACTCTGTCGTGATAGTAAAAAAAATTTCTAAACCTTTGTAGGTAAAAATTCAAAACCTGAAAAATGATCTTCCTTAATTGAAATTCCAGAAAAATATCTTTTCTAAGGCTAATAAATATGTAATTATCTAAGACTTTATCTTCTCATTATTTCAAAACTCTTTATGTCGCGAGCAAATGCGCATAGATTGCAAAAGTCTTTTGCAAATACTGCAAGGTTTGCGAAGTTTGTGTCTTAGCTTGTCTCTGGTCTTCGATTGACTGAGAGACTGGGTTCCTGTTAGGTCCCTTTCTTTCTTTCTAAGTATTCCAGATCTTGATTCTTTTAACGTGGTTCTGGAAAGTTCTGGATAGTCCTGAAAATTTCGTTTACCAAATATGTATGAACCCAAGATCTCTATTGAGAATCCATTGAGATTTAGAGTGACACTAGTTGATATGACATGAAGTTACATATACTCTATGCTATGATTTATCACAGTTTCTTGTACATTTTAGCAAGGGGGTTCGGAGTTTGTGCCTGTCAAGGTGGGTCGCCCTACGCTCCAGTCCATGAATAAAGGAGAGGTGATTGTCAAGAGGTGGCCTGCTCCTCTGAAGTACCAGTTTTATCGCTCACTGATGCCTGATGTGTCTATCACTCTTTGCTCATCTTGTAACAGGGTAAGATAAGTGATACTGGATATCACAGGAGACACAGACAGTAAAGAAATAGGAACTAACATTAATATTTAAAAAAATTAGAATCTTAGACAGTTCAACCCGCATGATGGCCATGACATTAAAATGCTTAAATAGATGATAATCACCTTCATCATCATCGTCTGGTTTAATCATAAATGAATGAATAGATGAATGAATGAGAAAGATAAAGACAATGAGGGATGAATGAATGAACAAATGAGTGGATGAATGATTTAGAAAGATAGAGAAAATGAGGGAATTAATGAATAAATAAATTATTGAGTGAATGAATGAATGAATAAATGAGTGAGGGAATGAATGAATGATTTAGAAAGATAAAGACAATGAGAGGATGAATGAATAAATAAATGAGTGAATGGATGATTGATTGAGAAAGATGAAGACAATGAAGGGATGAATGAATTAGTAAATAAAAGATAAAGACAATGAAGAGATGAATGAATGAATAAATGAATGAATGAGTGGTGAATGGTTTAGAAAGATAAAGACAATGAGGGAATGAATGAATGAAGGAATGAATAAATGAATAAGTGAATGGATGAATGACTGAGAAAGATAAAGACAATTAGGGGATGAATGAATTAGTAAATGAAATATAATAATACAATAAGACAGTAATAGGATGGACAAATGAGCAAACGGACCAGATGCTTGCATTGAACATCTATGTAATTTTAAAAAACAAAAAGGAGTTTACGCGGAATGGAACATGAAAGTAAGTGCAAAGATGGTAGCGGTAGAAGAGCTGGTAGACAAATGAACAAACGGTGAGCAGGACAGATTGACTGAGTGCATGGTAGAGGGCAGGTGAGTGGAATGTTCAGTAATGTCCAATAACCGGACAGCAGGAAGAAAAAGAACAGAGAGTTACATAGGGGAGCGTATGGTGTACAGATTCGTGGTGTGACAACGAATTCGTGTTTGCTTATGTAGTCTATTGTTTCCTTCTTCAGCTGTTCCACACAGATGATTACGAGTTACTCGTCTTGCAGAAAAACCATTGTCCGTTCTGTCGCAAGAAAGACGACCGATTAAACTAACTTTTATTCTTTCCACATAACTGCAAAGAACCTGTATTATATTTTATTTTATTTTCCTCCTACGCATGTCACTTGCACATATGTATATAGTGGAGGTATTCATTTCTTTCGCTTAGAGGTGGGGTTGTGATCACTTACGTGTATAAAGCATGTTAAATCAGCGGAAGGAAGACAAAACAGTTTAAAGTATTGTTGTTTTGTTTTTGAAAGTCTTGTAAAACTTGGGCTTGATCCGTGAACCTCAGATGAATTCATATTGATATTGTGTGTAAGAGCTCTCTGCTTTTCCAGTTCTTCACCTTGTAGTTGGATATGAAAGTCGCGTGTTCAGTTTTTGAAAGTGTCGGACATTTCTTTCGTTCATATTTTTTATCAAGCTACAACCTATCTTACTTTGTTTTTGAACTGTTTTTTTCCTTGTAAACGGCGGTTTGAAATCGACCTTTTATTACAATTTTCTGAAAAATAACTGTACTTCTATCTGCTAAGTATAAGGCTTACTGCACTTTGACTCTAACCCAAAGAATTGAAGTTGATCTTCGCAGAATGAAAGTTAACATTTCAGGTTTTGGAAAATGCATGTTATTTGTTTGTTTTTTTTCAAGTCGAGTACTAAAGGACATATAATCCGCCATATTGAATTTGGTCATGCGATCAGTCTTTTTGTGACGTCAGGTTTGACTTTCTTTTCATTTTTAAAAATAGGACAAGCAGTTGAAGTGAACGTGATAAAGTTAGAACGGAAACCGAACAGCTTTGATATTATTTACAATTGAAGTGGCGTATCATGTGTTGGCCTAAAGTTTGTGTTACCCGAGGCTGTTGTTTATCCCGATTCTGACTAATAATGTGCTCAGTTACATTACCTGTCTGCTGGAAATATTTAAAAACGATTACTCATAATTTATTGTAAATTTATCGACAGAAACGTGAACTAAATGATTTATAAAAAGAAACAAAACTCTTGAGTCGATTTATTCTGCTTTAAAATGTAGACTGTGAGTGTGAAGTTTATTTAAAATGCGTTACACCGCATAATATCAAAAACATGGACATGATAGAGTTCGATTTTCTGCAATAAATAACCGTGTCACGAGAGTTTGTCGCTTGGCGAGAGAGGTAGGTTAGGTTACATTATTTCACCTAATCGTACAAAGTCCATCATTGAGTGGAAATGGTTGGTATTGAAACGCCATGGGGTTCATCAGTGTCGGAGGTAATGATAACAAATAAAAACACAACAAAACCAAAGCTATTTGATGGTTTTGTCTTTATTTTAATATGAGTCTAAACTATTTCTTGATAAGTTATTGGTTGGGAAACTAAAATCAACTTTAAAATACGTAATTAACTTACAATAAGCCAGTTATTTCGCTTGCTACAAACTTGCCCAATTTCGTTCATAAGAGCAACCTTGTACCCAGGCTCATTTCTCTACGTCACTGAATGAGCCTGATTAAGAGGTTGTCAAAAGAGTAGCAGGTGTATGTCATAAGCGAACCAGCTACGGATTAGCGTCCCGTTCAGTTCACTGAGCACTAGAAAAACCAGAGATAAGTGCTGCTTCTATGGGCTTCTTGCTTGTAAAACGGCCTCTAGCCAGGTATAAAATCTAACGACCCAGAAGGTTAATTAAATACCCTACTGGTCTGTGTAACTGAAATTCTTGTTCCAATTTTTATGTTTACAAAAAAAACACATTTCTTGAGTTATATAATCTGTTTCCTGGCCGCTAAAATCCCAAGGAAATGTGTAGGAAAAACTTTTTCACAATACTCAAAAAAGGAAATAGGTCTTGATAGTTGATAGTTTAAAATGTGGTTCCAAATTGTCCTTCAAATGACGAGTTTCCTTTTCATAAATGTTCGCTGCCTCCAGGGTGGCACCCAACAGATAATCTTTTTTCAATTTGTGAAGAAAAAACTGGCTTAGCGGCGGGGTTTAAGAGATCGATTTACGCTCCTACAGGGAATTTGCGTGGACTTTGGTCATTGCATAGTGTAAGTGTTAACCGTGTTGATGGAATAGTATGGAATGCTGTGTTGAAGATCAAATTATACCACACGCATACAATTACACTGAAAGAGTGGAGACAAGATCCCAACTCGTTACTCAGTTTAAGAAATCATTCTAAGATTATTTGAAATAAGAGAATTGTTAAAAATTACCTACAAATTGTTTGTTTCAGCTGTTTATTTAGAAACTTCTGAAAAAATGTATGATTGAAATTAACTGAACTTAAGGCCTTTAAAATATTATATTCTAAAATTTTATGCGGAAATTTTTTTATTGTAGTTTTCTTGTTTTGATTTCATGCAACTTTGCGGGCAGACGCTTTAGAACTAAATACCTCTTCAAAATGCCGTTGTCTATCTTTTCAACTTAAAACAAAATTTAAATATCTAAACGCTCGTTTATTCAAAGCAACAGTATATTTTGTCTCGCTGTGAAGATGTAGTAATTGTAAACCGTATTTTGTTCTTTTATAATCCCTTACGGTATTTTTAGATAGAATGGGAACGGCTGTCGACATAAAAAATATTTTTTAAATGACGGCCGCAACTCAAAACTTATAACACGGACGTCAAGCACATTTCAAATATTATTATCTTTACATCTCAACATACGGAAGACGGCGGGCTGCATTTGCGACATTTTTATATTTTACAGCGCCACGCCTTACTTTCCGTTACGTTTTCCTTTAAGAATGTAGTTGTGTCAAAGAGCACTTTATTCAGTATTTAGTCGTTTAATCATACCCTTTAAGCAACCAGGAAATGGCCGCCCTAAAAATTTTGAATATATAAAGACTATAATCGCAGATGTAAAAAATTATTAGGGAATTCCAACTTCGGCACATCTGCTTGTCCTGGTAGCAATGCGTGAAACGAGATTGAAACTACAGAGTGAAAGAAGTATACCATTTTAATTGTTTTAGATTTTACTGAGTCTTAGTTTCGAAATACAGATTTTGTTGTAATAATTCAAAACTAGAAATGTTTTGAATTAACTTTCAGCTGCTCGTGCATGCAACGGATAGAGCTTTTCGTATTGGGATAAACCTCCGCTGAATATGGACTTTTTTTAGGCGATACATGAAAACGTTTGAACTGCAGCAAGTTTGGTAATTGGTCAGAAAAAGGAAAGACTGAATGAGATTAGACAGCTTGTTTGAATTTTCCAAAACCATATAAGGAGATTTTGTTTATGGGGAATTCGGGCTGTGAAAATTTCGTAATCGTTAATCGATTTTCACACCTAACTCAATCTGGTTGCTGTGGTTTGTTGAATATAGTTGATCGGAAGACATAATGCCACTTCAACAATTACCATTTCAATACTGTCACTGGGATAGTTTTCTTTTCGTCAGCATTCGAGGATTTACTGGAAAATTCATATTATTTGACAGTGAAGGAGTGAAGCTGGAGTGACAGATGTTTTTGTTTAAAAATTTCATTGTTTATTATGAAATGGAAAAGAAAGAAGGTTGCATTGATTCCATAATCCAAAATGTTTAGTCTCAAGTCTTAACTACTCTTAGGTTGATCAGCTGAGCAAAAACGCCTTAATAAAGTTAGATTAAAGTTTATGTGTTCCAACATCGTGTTACTTTTCCTTACAGTTAACTTAGAAATATTCAAATCACTTCTCAGTATTATCGCAAATTCGCTATTATTCTAGTTATAACGCCAGAACGAAATTAGACGCCATCCGATTGGCTGTTTTGCTGGAAGGTTATGAAATTTTAAACTGTATGTTTCCCATTCATTTAAAAATTTTCAATTTGTTGATAAAAAATGCTGTAGTGAATATCGTTCAATTGATTTGTACTGAAATCTTCGTAATTTGCTAGTGAATGTAATTTAAAATGCTAACGGAAGACGACAGGTTTTAAAAAGATATTCAATTTATTGTATTATCGAAGAATGTTAATACATTATGGTCTTAGAATGACGACTTTAACCTAAAAAACAATTTTATCAAATTTTAATCTAAGTAGGGGTAAAATAAAAAAAAAGCAAATGCAAAGAGCAAATTAATTTTTAACATTAACAGAAAACATTTTGGTAATTAAAGTTAAACGTAAATGCCCAGTCAAATTATTTCAGCTGGTCACATTGTTTACATTGACATTTTTATATATAAGATGTTCATAAAACACGGTTATCGGAAGGGTTGATAAAAATGAATAAAAAAAAATTATTAGCGTTCATTCTCATCAAGAAACATACCTTTCGTTGTGAATTTGTGGCATAAGTAAGAGATATGGCATATTGCTTTCTAACGTGAAGTGTCACGCTGGAAAATATGTAACACGAGGCCAAGGGATAAAAAGCTTCCTTCAAACTTCCTGTATTCAAATTCTCTTTCATTAAACGTGTTAGAAACGTTTTCTATTTCTAGAAAGCTGTAAAAATATTCATTTTTTATCCTGTTTAACGAACTCGTCACCATGAGGAAGAATTTCAGTGACAGTGATGTAGTTGCTAAGTTTCTCTCAGCAAATCAATAACAATGATTCACAAGTAGTTTAAATGCAAATATGCTAAATCATTTAATTGCAATGAAAATCCAAACACCAATGGGTAGCAACGGAAATACAACAAGAAAAGAGAAGCAATTTCCATTGTTAGGTAAGGAAAAAAACCCGGTAAAAAATTGTGAACACGTGATCATCAGGCCATCGGCGGCGCGAGGCGGGAACAAAGGGCTCGTGGGAACATTGTTCTCATGACACACGTGTCACAGAGTTGTTCTGGTTGGTGTGGGCTTCACGTCTTTGTTGATTAATTTCTATTTATATTGAATTTCGCTCAAGATCGGCGTTCAAATTTTCTTCCCTTTACCTGAAGTTGGTTAATCGAGCGAAATATGGAGCAGAACCGTCACCAGAATGGTTTTCTTAAGAACGGAGGTACTTCGTCGTCGATTGAAGCTGCGAGACTGTCGAAAAAGGGTGTTGACCAACTCGCTTGGAAACGTATGCCGTATAAGATTTTGCTTGGCTCCGCTTTCGCTGTACCGGCCTTCGTTCAATGGCTTCTTGGTTTCCCCTGGTGGTGTTTTCCATTTCTACTTGTTTTGTTCTTTCTGCCTGTGTTCTGTCTGTTTATGGTGATTTTCAATCAAATTTGTATTGGAAACACGCGATCGTGCAATATAGAGCGATTCATCGATTTCAGGGATTCATCGCTCGCCGCCAAGTTCAGAAACAGAAAAATTCCAATGCGCGAACTATACGAAGCCTATGCCGATGGCAAACTCGACTTCAAGATGGATATACTTGAAGCGCTCGAACAACGCGACCAGTTTGCAAGTTTTGAGTTACAGTTCTACCATGTCAAGTTTTTTATTTGTACCTTTCTCCCAGAATTGATTTGGCATTCAAAAGCTCAAGACCGTGAACAAGTTTGTGAACACTATGATCGTGGGAACGATTTCTACGAGGCTTTTCTTGGTCCTATAATGGTTTACACTTCCGGAATCGTTCGCAATAAGGAGGAGAGTTTAGAAGAAATCCAAACAAACAAACTGCGTATTGTTTGTGATAAAATTCAACTCAAAGAGGGTGAAAGACATCTGGATATTGGCTGTGGATGGGGGTCGTTAGTTAATTACGCCGCTGAAGCTTGCGGAGCTCAATCAACTGGTGTCTCTATTGCCAAAAATCAGATCGAATGGGCACGCAAGATTGCGGAGGAAAAGAAACAAGAGAACAGAGCGAAATTTCTTTGTTTAGACTACCGTGACATTCCCACAGGGAAATATGACAAGATAACATGCCTGGAAATGGCAGAACATGTTGGTGTTCGCAAGTTCCAGAGTTTTCTTGTTCAGGTTCGAGAAATGCTGGAAGACAACGGAGTTTTCTTCTTGCAAATAGCTGGTTTACGCCAAGCATGGCAGTGGGAAGATTTTATTTGGGGTCTGTTTATGGACCAGTATATCTTCCCAGGTGCTGATGCTAGCTGTCCACTCAACTTCGTGATATTTCAACTTGAACTCGCTGGTTTCGAAGTCCAAGGAGTGGAAACAATAGGGGTTCACTATTCCAAAACCATCCACCACTGGTATAACAACTGGATTCAACCGGAAACCCAGAAAGAAATGATTGATCGATATGGTCGTACAGCAAAGATCTGGAATATTTTCCTGGCTTGGTCAACAATCATTGCAAGACAAGGCAGTTCTACCTGCTACCAGCTGGTTTGCCACAAAAATCTAAACCATTTTGACCGCACCAAATTCTTCCATGGTGAAACGGCTTTGACATCTCTTAAGCAATATTAGTAAGTGAAAATGGATTGATGATTTCATTTACATTTTCTCGTTGAGCCAAATCAACTTTTGATTAAAACTAAAGAAATTTAAGTACGGGTATTTGATTAAATTAATGGTTGATAATAATTAGTATTTAGTTTTTTTACATGTTATACTGACCCTTCTGGGTTGTAGCCAAATTTTTTTGTTGTTTTTATTGGGTTTTATCGAAAGGTACAGTGTGTTATGTTATTGATAAATAAGTTGAAACTTGAGATGATTATGTATTTCCATTTGTATACTGACTGAAGTTTGTTTAATAATTTTGGCAATTTGTCACATACTTCAGTTGCCAGCATATATATGACGAATAATGAAAAATATAAAATATTGTGTTTGGTCTGATATTGATATGGTTTTTGTAACAGTTGGAATACAGAAATCACATTTGGTGTCATTTTATAACAAACCAGATATACCATATATTGGTTAGCATAGCCGGTGAGGAATTGACTGAAATGAAAGTATTTCAAAGATAATCATTTATGCCAAATTTAGTGAAATATAAATTGGAAGTTTACCATTTCAACAAGTTTGGCAGTCTGTTGGCTTGAGAAAGAATAATGACATGATAAGAAATATTTAAGGATCTACAGAAAATGGTGATAACAAACTTCAGTATATGTATCATGTCTTGAAGGTAGGCCAGTGGTGATAGGCTGTAATTTTGAGGAATTTGTGTGTGGTAATGTAAATACATACATAGTTTGAATTTAAAATGCCAGAGTTTGTTGCAGTCATGAATTTAAATCAAGAGTTTCCTTCAAATATACAGTGTTTAGTTAATGCTTAATTAATTCAGTGCATACAACATGAATAGCTGTTTTTTAATTTTCATTTTTTGCAAAAGTCATTTAGAAAAGCATCCCTTATAAATATGAAAAAAACATCTTTGTGCAGTTTTCAGCTGGACTCGTGCCTTTTTGAAAACAATTGTTCTTCAGTAACATATGGCTATGTAAATGATAATTACAAGACATCTCAACATATGGGCTCTTTGTTACAAATCAGTGTATTCATATTTTGTTTTTATTGTTAAGATGAGCCCCTTAAATTTTGTCTTACATAATTTTTATGAAATTTTTTTTCTTCTCATTTCATATTCATTTAAATTTTAAAATTTTTGAAAAATATATGTATTAAGTAGTAAAAATATTATAATTTGTTCTGAGAATGTTTCGAGTATAAATGCTTTATGCTTGTGTTAGCTTACTAAATTGGCCTATTATTTTAACCAACAGATCAATTTAAGATTTAGGTGTAAACAAAAATATACACCCTTTTTCAGCAACTGAAATTATATTGAATTTTCTTGTTTTTTAAAATGATGAGAAATATAAATAATTTTTATTTTGTTGTAAAAATAACTGGTATTTCTTAGTATTATATACATATTGGACGTAAAATCTTTTATTGTGGGTGGTTTATCAAACAGTTTCAATGCAATATGATTTTCTCAATGAAGAGTATGTAGACCAGATTTGCTTGGCTGGCCCATCAATTATTAATGGTCTGTAACTCAGAAGGAGTTTTTTCCTTGATGGCAACAATTTTGTTATTTGTATCACAAAACCAATAACATGTACCTTTTTGCAACAAATTTATCAAATTTGTGATTTATATCTAAAGTTATTTGCAGGCAAGTAACAGATTAATATTAGCAAGTTTGTTAAGATGAACAATGTGTTTGGTACAATCATAAAGTGTGATACTATAGCTGTGTTGTTGGTGATATTAAGTCCTGTAGGTTTGGAACTTTCAACATCAATTACTACTATTGTTCATAATAGGAGTATATTTGATATTGCTTCTAAGCCTTGTTTGTTTTTACACCAATGGTAACTTTTTCATTGTTTTTATAGGGAATTTATATTAATGTATTATGTAAATTACTTCAGTCTCAATCGTGGTTGAATGCTCTTGAGATGAAAAGTGTAGAATATCTCAAAAATTCACTTTTCACCGTGATTAAAGACATTCAAATTGGTCTAGTATATACAAGCTTGGTAACCCCATCTTGAACTCTGTAGGGATTGAGTTCTACTTTCTTCCAACCTAAATTTAATTATGATTTGTGCATATGCAAGACACAGACTTTCTACCATACTTCAACTTAGGTATTTAAAAAATGTCATCAGCTTACAATTTGCTCATAGAATGAAAAGTATGTGACATTAACTATTATAGTTTGTTTTATCTGTTTTTGTAAACAGTTGCAAATCATGAGTTTAATTATTTAAAACTGTCAGTCAAGTGTTGCAAAAAATTTTCAGATGGACAATGTCCAATTGACCAAGATAGCAAAGCAGTCAGAATTTCAAGTTACCAAGTTTCTATATACTTACGTTGCTTAGCTGCATTTTTGATCAAAGAGATTGATAGATCATTTTGGCCTCTCATTTTCTCCCTTTAATCCTCCATCATCATAGAAAATTTTCTCATTAAATTCTACTTTATATTTCCATTAATTGAAGAGTATCACTCAATCAGAACCATCCCAAGTTTCCCAGTAATGATAAACTGTTTCTCTTATGAAAGGATAACTTCATAAATGAATTCCACCTAGAGTTGATTAAATCATGTTTAACAGGCTTATATTATTAAAAAGCTGTTTCATTAGGATTGGTTTTTAACCTAGATATGAAGCAAGTTTTATTGTCATGTGATTAATGGTAAATTATTATTGAGAACTTTAAGGAAAAATATATAACCCTTTTTAGTTTTTCAAACATGTTTCAGTTTCGACACTTCTAGTGTCATCTTCAGTGATGCATAAGAATGAATATTGCTCAATATAAGCCTAAAATATATATGGATAAAATGAAAATGACAACACCTGGGTGTGTTTTCACAAGGATGTTTTAAACCTTGAACAGATTCTAAAGGAAGTTTTTTTCAATCTCATTTAATTGAAAACATAATCAACAACTATGTCACTAAACTGGTTTGCACTTCCATGTCACTAGATTCATGTGAAAAAAAATTTCTGTGCAAGCTGTACAGAGAAATGTGCCAGGCACATTTTTCAACCTGCTTTTGTGAGCACGTGAAAACGGACAGAGTCTCGGACATTTTCAAGCTTGACAGCTGTTTGCAATGTCTATCTCTGTGTTCAGTTAAATGCTTTAAAACTCTATACTATGCCCCAACACAGTTCCAACTTCAGATCAAAGAGGCAATTTACATTAAATTTAAAAAAAAAATTAAAAAACTAAGACTATATTTGTAATTCCTTAATTTATTTTTATCTTAATTACTATTGTCATTGTAAATTTATTCCATATATATTCTAGTTGTATTGATATTGAGCACTATTAAGTCTTATGCATCACTGAAGATGACACTAGAATTGGCAAAACATGATTGAAAAACTAAAGTGTTGTGTGTTTTAAAATTATCTCTGTTTTGCTGCTTTTAAGACATTTTGGCAACATTAATCGAGAATTAGATTTTGCTATGTCGTGCTTGAAATCATTAAATATGTTTGATTCTCCTTTAAAATATGAATACTTCTTTCTGGATATGAATATTACATCTATTTTATCTTCTGGTAAACATTTTTTAGGGAGACTGAAATGGTACCATGTTTTAAACAATGATGTTATGAATGAACAACGTTTATGTATGCAGTTCAAACAATTGTGAGAAAAACCTGACAAAGAAACTTGACTGTAAAAAGAGTTCTTTACAAGTTCTCTTTTGCAGTACGTAGTTGCATACATAACTGTCACATTCGTTCATAATGTCAAACATTATTTTGAAGGTGCTTAGATGAAAGAAAGCAGATAGGTTGAATAAAATAATAGTAGATTGTGTCAATTTTTATCAGATGCAAGAACGTTATTAGGATAGATTATTGATAGTTTAAGTAGTTAAAGTAAATTATTAAATTAATATTAAATTAATATATGAAATAAAAGTGTGGACAGTTTCCTTTGTATAAAAAATTCTCTGATTGACTTAATTGTTGGGTAACATCTCACTGGATTTACTTGTACATTGCCACTATTTTTGTAAAGTTGCTTTGATTTATGAGTGAAGAGAGCACACATTACTGTCTTATCTTGATTCACCAGGATAAATGCACTTCAAGATTTGTGTTTTTCTGAGCCAACAGCCAGTCTGCAACAGTAGATCAATTCCATCCAACTTGCAGTTTCTTCTGAAAACTCTGTTTTTACAATGACATGTTAATTGATTTTTGTTAGCGACTGAAAGAACAACTTTGAAACTTTTGATTTTGTTGTTTTAAACTTGATTAGATTTTAATGATTGAGGTGTTAATAAATAGATGATAAAGTAAACAATCTTTGATACTATAAGAAATGGTTTGATACTTTTTTCAGTCACTCAAGCTAAAGTACTAGTCAGAAGTTTGTTCACAAATGTTTTTTACTGAATAGTAATTGACAGTGAAAATTTGACCTTAGTTCTAGCTCTAATTTCACCAGTACAGATGAACTTGTTTGAAGGTTTAAAATAATACTTTCCCTTAGTCACCATGCGACGTCAGGTCATAGGGTCATCAAGCAGCAGCTTGTGGCAGCTCATTAGCTAAGAAAATTTTTCTACCTGGAAAATGTTTGGTATCTTTATGTTTTGCTTTGTCTGGTAAGTAGTTTATATATTAATAAAAGCTACCAAAAAAAACTTATTTAGTTTCATCATTGAGTGACAGAAAATGACGAGCTGCTCAAACTGTTGAACAAACTACAGTATGAAATGTTTGCAGGCATTTTGCAAAACTTATACCTGGACTGTGACTTCCCTTTGGAATAGTTAACAACACTTTTTAAGCTACAAACAAGTATGTTTCTGTTTAAAAATTTCTTTCATCATATCCCAGAATAAATTAATGGTTTGTTTGCAAATTTATAAATTATCTTAGTAGTAGATCTTGAGGAGATTTTGATTTACATAATTTTACTTTCATTTTTCTTTGTTCTGAATGAGGGGTTGCCATTAATTGAAGGGTCTAGTGTAAAATTGGTGTAAGTGACTTTTGATGAAGTTCTCAACTCTCACTAGATAATCCCTACTATCTCTTCATAACTTTTGGGAGAAATTAGCATTCCATACAAATTCATGTTGTTTTTGCACTAGATAAAAATGACATAAGTGAGTTT
>ERZ1740055.174-NODE-174-length-13808-cov-7.858794_pt1 | contig 13808 bp, 7 predicted proteins | sample MGYA00581747_ERZ1740055 | MGnify/ENA primary metagenome ERZ1740055 (study PRJEB43018, sample SAMN04849739) | marine metagenome | isolation source: floating plastic debris | place: Pacific Ocean | collected 2008-08-28 | study: EMG produced TPA metagenomics assembly...
TATAAACTTATTTCCTATACATGAACTGAATCTATAATGCACTTATTTTCCCGTCAGGGAGAATGTTGTGAAAATATGTAATCAGGATAATTTTGTGATTTGATGATGTAATAATGTTAATTAACACGCGCTCCGCTGTTACCTAGAATTATTAGTTGGAATAAATATGGAGAAAAACTAATCGTTTCCAACAATTCGTGTCAGTTTGGACGTTTTCATCTGCTCTCTCAACAACGGATTCATAGTCCTTTATATTTTCAGTTCTAACTTCACATACTTTGTTTAATAGCAAAGGTTCAGCTGCATGGCTAAAGACGCTGTTTCAACAAGACATTGGCTTCGAAACAACATACTTATTGTATGCAAGAATTTTTTTTGTGCAACAAGACGTTGACTGGGCATCAGGAACTCTGCAGTGCAACAAGAGGTCAGATGTTCAATGAAACACTTAGCACTACAAAAGGAGGCTGACTTTGCAACCATACACTGGCTGTACAACAACATTTTTACTTGTACAAAAGTACGTTCACTGTCCAACAAGAAATAGCGACAATTCTCTTGATAGGAAAACAGCACCAAATTTAACCCTTTAAGTTTATCATTTACCTGAACATATGCATACCGATACTGCAACTTCCCCAGTGAATGTAACTTTTTATACCATGAACGATGACTAAAGGGTTAGTGACTGATGTGAGTAATTTGTTTACAAATACACTCACGCGCTGACGACACACTAACGAGAAAATTTAATGATGCAGAGACGAAAGCCGAGTAATCAAGTAAGTAAGTAAGCAATCCGCATTTGTCTGCCTTCAAGTATTCGCCACGATAAAAAGAAAACTAATTTCAATGATTGTAATTCCGATATTCAAAAACTTGGCAAAGCGCTGAGTTCCATTTTAAAACATCAAACGGAAAAACCGAATAAAAACGACGCAAAGTGCTGCACAAGAAACACAAACATCAAACTTGTTTGAAAGGCGGGAAAAGTTCAGGACGAGCGTCAAAAAGCCCGCCAAATCACTTGAGTGTATAGACTGGTAAATGACTTTTGCTGGAGTAAATGCTCAAAAAAAATCATTTTGATTCATATAGTCAGTGATTTGAATTTATTGAAGACTCGGCCATTTTCAAGCCATGGGTTAAACCAATAAAAGGTTAAGCAAATTAATTATCGTGACGGTAATGACAGATACGTCCAAATCACGTGATTGGCTTTGACCAATCGCGTACGTTAGTTTTTTACAGTGAACAAAGGTTGCTTATTAATCTCAGTTACTGCACTCAGAATAAATCTTTTCACTACACTTTTTCCACGCCTCACGAACTAAAGATGCTAATTGCTAAATTCTAAGAGAATTTTTATATATGAAAGAAATACATATTATCCCAAAGATATTACACTTCAATAAATCAGTGCCATATTCTTCGAGACCTGCTCCTCATAACCCAAATTTTAAAATAAGACAAAAGATACCTGAATGTCTTTTTTACAAGAGTCCATCGATTTGCTAACACTTCCGTTATCGGGTAGCTTTGATTGCTCTTCTTTCCAACGTGTCATCCATTCTTGTAGTTCTCCTTTTCCATGAGCAGATATACATCCCTTACCGAAGGGACAAAACAAGCCTTGGTTAAACCTGTGAATGATTTTAATAATGTTATTAATATTTCACAATCATTCCAGACCCAAAATGAGATGTTTATAACATCATACATAAACATAACAGCTGATCTAGAAGAGCACTACACAACTCAAGATTCAAATGTTTTGATAATCTCTGTTAGTGCTGTAAAACACTGAAATGTTGACTTTTGAGAAAGCAATTGGAAATGTTAAACAATACGAGAGATTATAAAGTGTCATAATATATTAAAAGTAATCACATAATATTATTTTTGTTTACCCATGGCTTGTAACTGGCCAAGCTCGTTCACAATAAACTCTCTATTTTGATAAGATTGCGATGTGTACTTAATCGAAGACGACGACGCGTGAATACACTTCAAATACAAATTGAGTTCTTCTAACCCTTCATTATTGAACTTAATTCCCAAAGAGCTGCTGATAAATTCTAAAACAAAGTAAATTATTAAATTTCTTTTACGGTTTTAGTTTCAGCTTTTAACAAACTTCATTGAATGCTTCAAGTTAGTTAAATCATGTACCACACCTTGCAATTCAGTGAACTCAGATCGCATATTAAAAGGTTGATGACTTACACATCATGTTTTTTTACAAATACACACACTTGCTGGCGACACAGTAAACTCGAAATTTTTCTTAACGGTTATGTCGCCAGCGCGTGAGTGTATTTGTAAACAAACCCCTCACACCCAGTCACTAACCATTAATTAAGCTATATATTCTGCTGTGTTTTGAAAACAATTTTAATTTGTTTGAAACTCTGTGAGAAATTTGTGACTAATAAGTGAAGTACGTAATGCTAATCATTGATCTTCATCGGAGGGCCGGCGGCATGCTTAAACTGACAAAATCTTTTAAAAAAATAAATAAAACAAGAAAAAAAATACCAATCTTAAAGGAGCATCGTTAGATTAGCATCTTCTGCGGGCTCCTGCGAAGGAATCGACTGAGATGATAAACAAAGGTCGAAAATTAATTTAGAATCCTACACAAAATGTAACCTTTTTTATTTCGTCATAACCAAAAATTAATACGGCCTATCTGAGTAATGATCGAAACATAACTCACTTTTCTCAGCTCTTGTTTGGTTCTTATTTTGAGTGGTTGTCAAATAACTACAAATTTCCCATTTTACCTTTGACATTTATTAGCTAACCTTTTCTCAAAAGCATTACCGTTTATCAAAGCAAATAGGCCCTTAAAACCATAAGACCAAGGGCACCATATATCTACATAAACAGTTTTAGTGATCTCTCCACCGGTCCTTATGAAAAATCCAGTATATTGTAAAATGGATAAAAAGGTAGGAGACCTTTAACTTGGTGACCGAAGAAGTGAAAATTTTCTTACTTTTCACAAAGACGAAAAGCGCCATTCTTGACACCTGGAGGAGGACTTCGGAAGCTGTAGTTGCTTTTTTGTGGTTCTGATGTTCCTCCGGACGGCCTCACTTGAATCTTTGTTAACCGATTGTTTTCTAAATAAAATTATAAGCCAATGAAAGATAATTATATGAGATTTTTCAACAAGAAAGACCAATTGACCACACTTCCCATTACCTCACTAATTCCAACTATTAACTTCTTAAAAAACATAGAGTTTTTTAACAACCAGTTAATATGGGATTAAAAACAATTATTTCCTGAACTAAATATGCAGCCGACAAGTATACGAATACCATAACAATTAAACACAAAATTTATCTCTAATTCTCATAATAAATAATAAAAACTAACACGTTAATAAAGGATATTACACTGTGGCGTGAAGATATTCATTTTATTTACAATATTGTACGAGCGAACGCAGCGAGCAAGTAAAATGTTGTTTATAACACGTTCTCAAACTCATTAATAAATCGTGACATTTGAGACCAATCAGGGAGCTGGATTTGGTCAGAAGGATGAGTCTTGAAACCGCGTCAAACACTCGTTTGAATGTTTGAACCAATTTCAAACTCTAGAGATAAAATTGTTCTTAATCAACATATTTATAAGGACACACCATGTCACATTCAAAATTTTATTAATTCCACTCATAGAGATGCATCATCAAATTTGATAATTCCACTCATGTTTGTTATACTTTTTTCGCTTACAAGCTTACAACAGTTGAACCGTATTACAATTTCTTACTGCACAGATTTACATTGATAGTACAGTTTACAAACGAGCCATAACCTAGGATAGACAGGCATTTGTCTATAGTAACCTTAGAGCATGGCCGTAGCTAGGATTTTTTCAATGGGGCTGTAAGTCCTCTGACATCTTAAGAGAGCACTAATAATCTACAAAAGATACCGCATTTCTTTGATACGCGTCCATGCACCGAGTAATATGTATGGAAAAAAATATTGTATAGCATAATCTAATTCTTATCAAGTTCTATCTCTCGGTTTTTAGTCTCCAGTTGTTGATTTTTTTACTTTATCTCAAACTACTACTGAAAAATTATTAGAGGGGCAGCTGCCCCACCTGCTCCCCTGCTAGCTACGGCCGTGTAGAATCAGTTGCAACATTACATACAGTTGGCTTTGCTTTGTTTGCATTTGGGCCCAATAGCCAAGTTTATACTCCAGTCTATTTCGAAATTCCAATTTGAGGTATTTTTATTACCAAAGCTACTTATAAGCAATCTCTCGTGGTCGTCCAACGAAGTTCTTACAAGAACCGAGTTACTGAAGACACAATTTCGTCCGACTCAACTATTTGTTACTCTAGAGCTGAACTTTTCAAGCTTCACCGAAACTCTCACTATGCACTGGATTAGGCAGTCATCAATAAGATTAGTTCTAGCGGCTTATTTAAATACAGGGGTAAACGGGCAGGAAGAATGAATAAAAATAAAAATCATTCTTCGAGGATAAATTGTTTTGAGCCCACCACATACAAAAAACAACGTGCCAAATTCGCACAAAACTCAATGCCCGCGTCACATTTGAAGACTGTCAATATTGAAAACAAAGGACCGCCAGTTTCTCTGAGGATAATTATTCTGTTTTTGATCATAATTATCCAAGGTCCACAGACCACACACAAACAGTATGCCAAATACCTACGAGGATCACTACCAGCGCTAACTTCAAAAATCGTCAACATTGCAGCTTATCCGATTATGTTACCTTAGGGTTACGTCCAAAGTTTTTTGAAAGAACAAATGCCCTCTCCAATCACTGTGAGGAATTCAAATCGTTATTCTAAAACAGCATTTGGCCGCTATCTGACAAATATTGACTGGTCAGCAGTCGATACCATGAACAACGTACATGACCAAGATAGGGATTAATATTATACTTCCTAGTAAACTCGTCAAAATATATCATAACTGACGCCCCCTGGATGACCGCAAAACTAAAATTGCAAATTTCTCAACGTCAGAAAGCTTATCACCATGGCAACCGAGTTTTATTCAGGTATTTTGATAAAAGATTGAACCGAGAGAGGAAACTTTGTAAATCATTGTATTATCAGACCAAGGTTCAAGAGCTCGTTCATCAAGATCCCAAGAAATCGTGGCCTGAGTGCCGTCGCATATGTGGTATGCAAAACTCATTTACGGACTTGACCACCAAACTTCTTGAAGGTAAATCACCTATTGCTAGTAATATCAAGCGTCTTGCAAAAGAGATCAACCAAGCCTTCTTAGAACCACAACAAGTGTTTTCTTCTCTTGCTGACGATTATCACCTAAGTGCAGCCGGTTACCAAGCTCCAACGCTTTCACTTTAGACGTGTTAGGGGTCTCAATACAAGAGTCGCATCCAAGGCTGGCGGTCCTGATAACATTTTTAATTGGATCCTTCGTGATTATGCTGTTGAGCTCATTCCCCCAATACGTTTCATCATTAACTCTCTAATCGCTACGGGATTTATACCTGATATCTGGAAAAGAACAAACGTTTCTCTACTACCCAAAGTAAAGAACATCAACAATTTTGCCAAAGATTTAACGCTCATCTCTCTTATACGCCCACCTTATCGAAGGTAGCCGAGTTCTATGTGGTTCAGGAACACGTTAAACCAGCTATTCTCTCACGACTTGGATCTGATCAGTTCGCTTGCATCCCTGGATCGTCAACAACACACGCCCTTATTAATATGATTCGTGAATGGGCTCGTACAACCGATGCCTGTGTAAGAGTTTTTGCTTTAGACTTCAAGAAAGCTTTTGATCCCATGGATCATAACTTATTGTTATCTAAATTGAAGGAGTATGACATCAACCCCTGTGATTACTAATTGGATTGGAGAATGTCTAAAAAATTGGTTCCAAAGAGTAAAACTAGCTAACGACAGAATGGAAGCCAGTTCCAACAGGAGTTCCCCAGGGAACTAATTGGGCTCCCGGCTATTTCTGGTAAAGATCAATGACGAAACATCACCCTTTTCTATTGGTCTGTTCAAATACGTGGATGATATCACTGCTTTTGAAGTAGTTCCAAGGAATTGTAGCAGCCACGCCCAGACTGTAATCGATGAGATAGTCTTCTGGTCTACCAACAACAAGTTTCAGCTTTCACCCTAAGAATGTAATGAACTAAGAATGTCCTTCTCACCTGTCACAGCCAATCATTAACTCGTAGAAATTAATGTTCATAGTGTTAGTAAAATGAAAGCAATTAAGCTGCTGGGCATGCTCATTCAAAGTGATTTTAAGGGGAATACACACATAGTAGAAACAGATAAGAAAGCTAATAAGCAACTTTATTTTCTAGTTCAACTTAAGCGCGCTAAAGTTTCCGAATGCAAGTTAGTAAAGTTCTGTGTTGCTTGCTTTCAGTCAGTGCTACTTTACGGATGTCAGGCGTTTCACTTTAGTCTTTCGCAGTATCTTAGCATATTCATGGAAGGGTCCAGAAACGTTCCCTCAAAATTATTTTTGGTTATGATGTCCGTTATGAGGTTGCCCTTTCATGCCTAGTATCCTTATACAAACGAAGAGAGCTTTTATATAGAAAACTGTTTACGAATGTTGTTTCCAAAAAGTCAGATAGTCTATACCACCTTACACCACATAATGAAACGAGAGATTTTATTAATTTGCGGAACAAGAGACCCTTTAAGCCTAGTTTTTGTAAAACCGACAGAGCAAGAGATACTTTTCTTAACAAATGCGCTATCATTTTTAATAACATTTAGAAAAAGTATACATTTTATAGATTTTATTTTAATATATCATATTTTTTTGTAACCTTAGCAATTCAATTGTAACTGTAATTAAGGATTATTATTAGACCTATCTATCTATATCTGTCTACTTACCTGTGTATATCTACCTATTTATCTGTCTATCTGAATCGTGGTCTGAAACCTCAACGAAAACCCAAGATGCTGCCATAGTTTTGCAGAAACAAGCGACAAGAAACTAGCGGAAATTTTTTAGAACGCCCGCATTTATCCGGGTTATTTGGTATATACCTTTTTCATATCTTGGACTAGTAAAATACGGAAATTACGGCTGTTTTAATCTCTGGTAAATTATCCCATGTAATAAATGGCGATTATTTCTTGTCAAATTCAGAGTCGCTTTTCGATATTGAAAGTCAGGATTCATTATTCAAGCTCGAAGTTTGTAATTTGAACTCCACATTCGTCATTCAATCTAGGCATTCGTCGTTCAAACTACAACTACAACAGCAACAATACCTTATTTGTACCTTGGTAAGTATTTTTAAACATTACAATCATGTTAGACTACAGAAATTCTATGAATGGCGGCTAGGCCACCTGAATAGTTAACTAATTGTGCAGATCGACATTTGCCATTGAAACTCGACATAACTCGACATTTGTTAGAGCAAAAGCATAACCTTCTTTTCAATCATTAAGCCTCCCGCACGGTTCCCTGGTCTAACCAGTAGGCTAACCTTACACCCTAAATGTTTCACTAACTCTAAACCCTGACTGCATCCCTATCGTTAAACTAGCTCCATCCCTATAGTTAAACTAGCTGCATTACTATCGTTAAACTACCTGCATCCCTATCATTAAACTAGCTGCATCCCTATCATTAAACTAGCTGTATCCCTATCATTAAACTAGCTGCATCCCTATCATTAAACTAGCTGTAAGCCAACCCACTACAATGGGTTTACCATCAACCTGCTACAGCGGATTGAGAACACTTAGTTTCTATAATATATACTAGGGCCTCAACCCGCTACAATGGATTGACCAACCCGCTATAAGCCAGCCCCCTGCAACAGGTTGAGCCTCAACCAGCTACGGCAGGTTGAGAACATAAAGTTTCTATAGTATATATTAGGGCTTCAACCCGTTACAAAGGTTTGGTCAGTACGCTATAAGCCAACCCGCTATTGCTGGTTGAGGCTCAACCCGTTGTAACGGGTTGGCTTACAGCGGGGTGATGAACTAATTCAGTAGCAGGGTCTTAGCCCTTCATGATGAGCTCAGGCACCAGCAAATGACCAAAATTACCCACAAAACAGCATATTTGTTGTATTTACTATAGAAACTTAGTGTTCTCAACCCGTTATAGCTAGTAGGTTGAGGAGCTTGTATAAACTATAGAAACTTTAGCGGGTTTCGATTTTTGCCAGTTATGCTGTGTAAGCAACAAGATAGTTTATAAAATAGTTTACTTATAGAATTTAATATAATTAATTTAGATATTGACTTTATGTAATATTTATTACAAGTACGCAATCCTGTCTTACGGGCTGCCAATATTTTGATAGATGACTGATCTATCTATGTATTGTAAAACTTCTCCTGTTTATAGGTGTATGTTAATGGCTCGTAATGCCATAAAAAAACTATTAAAAGACGACATACCTCTCTCACGATCCATAGTCCAGACATAAAGTTCTTCTTTTCCATGACTAATTGAATCTTGCCCATTGCTTCTGTTAAATGGTGAAACCGATGGAGATGTGCTTGATGAAGTAACCTTTTTCTTTCTCTTTTTCTTTTTCTTCTTTGGAGGACTAGCTTTTGTTGCAGCACCTTCAACAACGGTCATACTGCTTCCTACGGGCAAGGTTACGCTTGAAGGATTGAGTTCAGTGCAATGCACTTGCTCGTCCCTCTGGGTATCTGTCACATCACTTGCTACAGCTTTGCTTGTAGAAACTTGAGCACAATCCGCTTGTGCGATTGCAAGTGCGCAGCTTGGCCTGAGGAATGTTAAACCTAGTAACAAGAAAGAAAGTTACTCGATAATGACATATGTAATTATTATTATCTGGTCGATGACGTCAAAAGCAGAATTTAGTTCAATTTACGTAGCTACAACACACCTCGTTACCATACTTTACAAGAAAATGGAACAGATGTATGAAAACAGGACCGGTCTCTCACTACTAAATTCTGATTTTGACGTCACGGACCAGAAAACAATATGGTAGTTAACTATAGCCTCCCATCACTCGGTCAAGGTGAATGCAAAACGCAAATTGCCATCACCATTAGAAGGGTAAAAACATCTTATACATACAAACAACCAGTAATCGATATATACACTTTAATAAACTCTTTATAAACTCTATAAGCTGATGGCATTCTACATATCATCTGTTATCATCTTGCGGATACTGTGCGATTAAGGACTCCCGAAGGCATTACATATGCAGCTCAACTATCCTATTAACTATCAGTTCAACTGGAAATGAAACGCTATCTGTATGCCCTTAATGTGGACAAAGCAAACATTGAGTAACAAAGTTATTCGAGATCTCAAAAGCAGACTCCCAGGATCGGACAGGACCCGTTGAGTGGAGCTGTGTCACTCTGGATCCGGGCAGTTGCAAATACTGCCAGAAACTCTCGTAGTTGCTCTCACGGACTCTCTGCTGGCAAAATGTGGACCCAGTGAAACCTGTTTTCTAACGTTCAGATCCCTATGGAGGATAGCTGCTTCACAGCTTCCCAAAACGAAATTGAACAAATCACCCTTTCAGTGAGTATTCCCTATGGAGGACAACTGCTTCACAAATTCCCAAATATAAATCATACAAATCACCCTTTCAGTGAGTATTCCAAAGCCATATCCTAACACAGACCACACACTGGCCCTATCTAGGTTGGAGACCTCGTTCACCTACACTCACACAGGAACAAGTCATGAGCTCGAAACTGTTACCTTGTCGTTGAAATGGAGCCCTCCTCTGCAACATAAAGACATCCCCTAACATGCTACGAAGACTACATCACAAACCTACGAAGTGCTTCTCCAGAGTGTGGCTGTCTGTCATCAAAAACATGCTGCAGGTAATGCAGTATGTTCCCTGCATATGATTGCAGTTTAGTCATATAATTTCAATTTATATGATTGAAATGTATGTTTCTATCATATTTTTATAAGTCTAAATAGCACAAACGAAATAATAACTTTTAAAAACAAAACGACTCTTTTAATACAACGGGACAGGTTTCGATGTTACTTAGCATCATCTTCAGCCATGGGTTTCCCCAATGTAACGAACTCCACAGCCCGCACAAGAAACCTTAGTCCCAAAGATTTTTTTCCGGAATCTCTCAAATTACGCGTTGTGTATCAGTTTTCTTGTGCGGGCTGTGGAGTTCGTTACATCGGAGAAACCCATAGGCATTTTTCCACACGCGTGAATGAGCATGTATTCCGGGATAAAAAGTTGCATATTTTTAAACATCTCACCAGTTCAAAGTACTGAAAAGACAAATGCATTTTATCCTGTTTTAAAATATTGGACTCTGCCCCCAGTTATCTTCAATTAAAGATTAAGGAGGGCTACTACATCGAATGGTTGAAACCCGAGTTAAACAAACAAGTCGAGCGTATGAGCTTAACTAATTTGTTATCTTAATTTTTAGTTTCTCCTTTCAACTTGTCATCTTATTAGCTACCTTGTTATTTTCTATGTTTATATCTTTCAACTTGTCATCCTCTCATTGGTTAGTTTAAATTTTGTTCGTTAGTAACTGAAGATTTTTGAAATAGTATCAGTGTATATTCACACACTTTGTAACATTAATTCATATGGCTGAAGTAACATCGAAACATTTCCCGTTGCATTAAAAGAGTCGTTTTTTATAAAAAATATATATATTTAAGTGCATTTCATTTGGCTGATTGCATTTAATATGATTTAAATACAATCATATATGATTACATTTCATTATGCATTTGATGTGCATAAATGAAGGGCATATCAAATTCCTGATTGAAATGCAATCACACCTTTCGAGGTGCTACAAATGATTTCATTATTTAATGGTCGATGGACTAATCACGGTAAAGATATCCGCACTGCAGCTGTACACAGGCTAGTTTGTTACTGTTTGTGTTCAGTGGAATGAAAGCCGTTAAATCTGATAATTGTGCATTTACCCTTACCAGTCCACCCTTATCTGACGCACATTGAAATATTGTATGCAAATCTATTTTACTGTTATTTTTCATATAAAATTATATCAGATTCATATAATCTAGTTTACGATTAGCAAACAAACCTATACGTTTGAGCTCGTTCCAAAAATACAACTCTTTTTCGCCGTGTGCAAATCCACATTCGGCTCCAGTACATTGGCGACCACCTAAATAGTGCCAACACACTTGATATTCAGTTCTTAATTCCCGGCGCTGTCTAAGGTTTTGCCATTCTTGTCTTTTGTTGTTCCAAAACGCAAAATTCATCCTGCCTTGATTTTCACATTGTTTGCAGCATTTAACACCCGGAGATTTGTTCTTTAAAAAGTGAAGACAAACAGGTTCTATTCCGTGGGCAACAAGTCGAGATGATAAATCAGTTGCAACATCAGGAGATACATTGGACGATTGACGTCGAGGAACATTCATTGCTACAGATTGTGTTGCATTCATTCTTTCATTATGACCTACATTCAACTGTTGATGATGAGGTACATTATTTTTTTGAGATTCTGCTTCATTCATACTTTTAACATAAAGTGCATTCAAGAGTTAGATTTAGGTACATTCGTTGCTATATAGAGGTTCTGATGCTCTAAAGAAGGGTCCTTTCTTGCTCTTATCATCTGGTAAGCTTAGACGACGTAAAGGGCAATGCTTCCTGCTCTTAGATGTGCTGAGAAGCTTGTGTGGCTGCCAAAACTGAAACTCGTCTACAGAAGTTGCGTTTGGCAGCGCCAACAGTACTGAAAAAAGTTAAAAATATAAAGAAAATTTAGAACTGATAATTAATAACTTTCTCTACATTAATTGCTCATTAAAAAGTTTATTTTAATGAAATCGTTTAGTTTTATTTGCTATCATACAATGGGGAACTGTTTGAAGAGCTAGTTGGAATATTCTTTCATTAACGAGTACGATCGCGATAATCAAAGAAAATATGTCTGTGAGATAATCGTGGATATAAAATGGAACCTATAGTCTTACGACCACCTAACCATTTTAGTATTGCAAATTTTTGTTCTTCCCAGTCCTCTGTGGGGGCAAAAAACTGCAAATCTGGTGAATTAATAAGACAAAATGTGACCGAGCAACACTATTTTGCTCCCACAGAGGCCTGAAACTGGCAAAAATTTGTATTAGTAAAATGGCGTATACGACCACCTTGCTATTACGACCACATTTTTTTTGCCCCGGCAAAATGCTCATACATTTTTTTCTAAAAACACTACGTTAATGCAACGACCAAGTATATATATATATATAAGCACAACTGAGACAACCATAAACTCGATTACGCCTATATTTCGACCATATTAAATGGTCTTCATCAGGGCGACAAACTGGCGACCATTTAATATTGTCGAAATATAGGCGTAATCGAGTTAATGGTTGTCTCAGTTGTGTTTATATTTATATTTTTCTGAGGAGTCATCATTATTATTAGATATATTTCTTTTATTTCTTTGTTTTAACCTTGTTAATACGACAACTAATACACTTTGATAGGTAGCAATAGAAAATAAATTATGCTTATGATGAAATGTCTGATATAAATGGTTATGACAGCTTTCAAGGGTCTGCTGGGCAGCCGAAACTGGCATCTTAAGGACAGGCGCTTCCTAAAGTTTGGAGGATGTTCTGTGTTTTTTAGAGTTTAAGGGAAACTAACATCAAATGAACTCGGCGCATAGACCGGCTTCAATGGAGCCAAATGCCACTAGAGTAGGTCATTAATGCCATAGCGAATTTTTACTAGCATTTTACTCAAAAACATTTTCAAAAAATGTTTGGTATATGGGTGTTTTCCGCTACCTTTCTGAAATACGGGAGCTTGAAGTCCGGGGAATTGATATCGACTAATATGATTTTGGAATGATTTCAGCGCATTTGCTTGATAAAAAATAACGCGAAAGCGGTTATTTTAATATTGCCAAGAGATATTTAGTCAGGCGGATATGTGAAAAATCGTTCAGTTTGTGAAGAAAGCACCATAGTTGAAGCTTATAGTGTTCTAAAGAAATTCAACAAGACGCTGCATTCAGCGTATACAGGGTTGCCTGTGTTCCTGAGGCAAAAATGCATGCATTTTTTTTGACACAACGGAGAAATGTTGGCTGCACGAGTCTAAATTCGCCAAGCGAATTTTGTTCAAGTATAGCAAGTGCCATATATATAATTTATATAATAATACACATCTGGAAAACAGCTTCTGGTTCATATTCATTATAGGATTGACATAAATGCCACCAATTGCTTTTATCAGTGGAGATAGACGCTTTTGTTGTACCTTTCTAAGATAATTTTCAAAAAGCTTTTCGCATCTTTAATTTTTCTATAATTACTTGGGATTAATGAGTTGTTAAGTCAAGCTATTATTTTTAAAACCTTTAACCAAACTTTATACCCTTCTAATTCAAGCTGGCTTGATGAATTGCAATAAAATCGAAATTATCAATGACAGAAGCGGTGTTTCTACTTTCGAAACAAATATAAAGCGAATTTTGGATTTATGTATATCAGCAAATCTTGATATATGCGTGTGAGTTTTGATGTGTATACTTCAGTCTTGATATAAAAATATATTTTCGTGTGGGTTTACCACAGAACTTGCAGTGTATTTGTCAGCAGTTTGGACGTCTCTACAACAAAATGTACGACAAAAACACAACACATCTTTTCAATCCACTAGCGACCACCGACAATACAGTCGAGCGCATGAAAAACACGCGCTCCCTTCAATCAAGTTGTCATGGTGATGTCAATGCCCGAGCCATTCACATTGCATGAC
>ERZ1740055.175-NODE-175-length-13802-cov-7.303994_pt1 | contig 13802 bp, 7 predicted proteins | sample MGYA00581747_ERZ1740055 | MGnify/ENA primary metagenome ERZ1740055 (study PRJEB43018, sample SAMN04849739) | marine metagenome | isolation source: floating plastic debris | place: Pacific Ocean | collected 2008-08-28 | study: EMG produced TPA metagenomics assembly...
AGGTCACCCTAAGCCTCAGATTCATGTAGAAGCTTGGTTACCTTTCAGGAACTGTAAAATGGTCTATTGCAGATTGTAAAATTGCAGTTGTAGAATTTGCACACAATTTAGGCATCCTGCTGATGAACCGTAACTGCTTTGTTATTTTTTTTTCAGCAGCAGTTTAGTTATGTCTGTTCAGATATCTATTACCTCGTCAGGACGTTAATTGTTTCTGCCACGATGTCAGAGGGGCTAGGTGCTTTGCTTCATTTGACATACTGCTTCAGCCACCATATTAGATGTAATGAAAATCGTAGGGCATTCAACAGGAAATGCAGGTGGAAAATTTTCAGGAGGCCATGGAAAACTCGACATTTAAAGGTGATTTTAATGATCTTTCTGAGCTTTTTTTTTAGAATAATCCGTGAGTGAGATGTGCCCCTGATCACCCTTCACACAACACTCACCCACAATAATTCTTAATTTTCTTCTTCATCACTAGACAATGTGGAAAATGTATGTTCTTCCGGTTTCTTCTTTGCAACATGAACTGTTTTCTTTGCAAAGTGTTTAGTAACCAGATAGTCTTGCTTGCTACCACCTTGTCCCATGCTTTCTACAGACTTGTTTTCTCGGCAATGGCAGAGTCAACAGAGTCATTCCATCACCAAGTCTCGTTTCTCCAATTGCCTTTCTTTGAGTATCAACAGAACTTGCCATCTACGCTCAAGAGGCTACTTTTTAAGGAATGCCAGAAGTCTGACTTCACCCCATTTAGGAGCTCGGCCCTTACCCTTGCATCTTTCTATTTCCAAACATGCATTTTTCATTAGGAACTACTTTAGTATTGACATGTTTGTAATAGTGTCTTCCAGTCAGAATGTAGTAAACTTGAGTAGAGATAAACCCATACTGATTTGTATCCAGATGGCTGGTCCTATTTTAAAACAGGGCTTTGCTGATAACAATATCATTTACCACTGCAAAATCAAGAACTCACGCTCCCTCCGGATTATGCTCACCAAAGGAACTCCTTGATATCCAATGCTGCCAATGTGGCCATTAAAATCCCCACCCAGGAACAAAGTCGCAGATTCAGCAGTCTGAAAAAATTACACAGTATAGGTCGTCATAGAATGAGTCCTTAAATTCATTGCAACCCTACCAGAGAGGCGTAGATAGAGAAAATGGTTAAGATGAAACAACCAACACTGATGTTTTAGGCAAAGATTCTGTGTGAGATTAGTTTGACCTCCAGGAAATGCTCCAGTCACTTCTCAGAGAGCAGGATAATTACAGCTCCTGTCCCTTGATCATTTCCCACCCACCCTTTCTCTTGTTTCCTTACCAGCAAGCATTCTAGCAGAACTACTTGTCCACCTAGTTTCTTGCAGTCAAGAGATATCAGTCTTTCTTCTAGAGATAGTCTCTACTACCTCACCACTTCTATCTGTCATGTTACCAACATTCAGGATTGATAGTTTTTGACGTGGTCGCAGGATGTCGATCTCGTGATGCCCATATCTAACACCAATTACAATTATTAGCGGTGGGTCTAGCCTTCAACTTAAAAATTCAACTGAAAGGCAGCAGTTTCCACAGTTATTGACGGATTGGTTTAGCCTTTGACTTAAAAGTCCAAATGCAAGGCAGCAGTTTCCACAGTTATTTAAGGTAGGCCTAGCCTTTGACTTAAGTCAAAATGCGAGGCAGCTGGCAGTTTCCACAGTTATTGGCGATTGACCTAGCGTTTGACTCAAAAGTCCAATTACAAGGCAGCGGTTTCCACAGTTAATTGCGGTAGGCCTAGCCTTTAACTGAAAAATTGAACTGCAATGCAGCAGCTGTTCTTTTAGTCGCCTTCTGCGACAAACAGTAACTATGGTGATAGCATTCTTACAGCTCTATCACAAGCCTTTAAGAGAATGAGGAGAATAGATTTAACTTGAACATTGGGTATTGGCTTAACACAAATCTGTAAATGAAATGACGACTTTCCCGTCGTTACTTATGAGCGGCTCCCGAAATGGCGCCAAAAATGTGTGCGTATGTTGCGAAATTGCACCAAAGGGTTATGAGTTTCTTGCACACAATAAAATATATTTACAGTTATGGCAGCTGAAAAAGAAAATGAACAACTCCCAATTTTTTTGCTGTAATTTAAGATTGGAAAGTCCCTTACCGATGGAGAAATGAAATTATTTATTAAGAAAACTAATTGGCTTCATTTCTGATTCAGCAATTAATACTTGATGAATGTTGATATTTCAATTTAGATTTACCAATCTTCACACTCCATCGTGGAACATAAGGTTTTAACTTTCTGTGTTTTAAGGTGAACTGAAAACGGACAATGGGAGGGCAAACCCAAGGACACGTTATTGTTTGTTATTTGTATGAATCGCTTGAACAGAAATCTTTAAATGTCTTAAATGTCCGAAATCTCAGATTACCTTTTGAAATTTAAAATTTTTAGTTTTAGTTTGTGTTTGATTACTGTTTACGCCACTTTTTTCGTAGATTATCCTGGTTCATGGAATCGCTTTGTCCAGAACGTTGTAATGGGAACAGGATTATGGGATTTGCTGTTTGACTGTCACTGCAATAGTGAAACGTGGAAGAGCATAAGTGAAGCTGGTTTCAAAACTGTTTCATACGAACGTTTCTATGCTTCATCAAAGAAAACTTTGGGTTTTCATCCACTGAAATTTCTTAGTCCGCATGTTATGGGTTATGCTGAGACATAACACAAAGTCCTTTCTTCAGCGTGCAGCTATATACTTTCCTTGTCTTCTTGACCCTCTTTACTTCTACCGGATCTTAGGAACACCACAAGTATATTCCACTCAACTCTATTTCGTGCTGGTCGCTTGATCCGCTTAATATAAAGAAGCATTTTTGACGGTAGTGGTCAGTTTCAATCAACAAATTTTAATCGGAAGAGCATGACTTCCGTAACGTGGAATTTCAACGTAAATTTACAGTAAATTGTTTATTAAGAGACCTTAGAAATTCATGCAAATATAGATTTTTTCAGTTTTAACCAATAAGCTAAGCATTTCAATCACAGTGTTGTTTTATAACCAAGTTACGTTTATTATTCTTGAAGAGGCAGTTGGTTAAGTTAGCACTAAACTGTGACCATCTGTGTCAGACGATTTTCATTTTTTGCCGGCAAGAATGTTATATAATAATACTTATAATATATCAAGTGAAAATAAATAAAACTTATTCTTAAACACCAGCAATTGTTAAAAGTTTTCATCAAAGCTTTCGGCTTCCATCCAGAGGCCTTTATCAATGATGTATTCAGAATTTTGTTGTCCAGCCTAATAGTTCTAATACTGTGCGCAGCGACACAGTCTCGCAAACTTTTCTGAAATAATATTTCAAAATTCATTGATAAACATATGTGGTAATATCAGCAGTATTAAAGTCATATTATAATATCATTCATAGATAATACTCTATAAATATCAAGATATATCGAATTCCAACAAAAAGGCGGAAAGTTAAGACTTTTAGAGTGTCTCTCCCATTGTTTGAATGTGATTTTTAAAAAATGGCCAGTATTTCAAGGGCGAATTGCAGATTTATTGTATATGTGGTTATCAACGTATTAATAGAACCAATGCGATGGAGATCTTGGCTTTATTAAGGCATCATTGTCAAATGGAAGAAATTAGCTGTCCTTTGTGTTGTGTATATGAAGTCATATTTAATGAAGCATTCATTGACTTAACATTGCAATTTTGATATTTTGTTGGAAGCAATTAGAATACGGAACCAAAAATAGAGCAGATATTTACCAAAACCATAGAAGTACGACGGTCAGTAATTTAAACAACTTGTGGAAATTTGATAATCTCCGTAAACAGTGTACCAAGGTGACGCCTCGAGCGTTAGACCCCAAGGCACCCGTTCGACACTTCACCTTATACTTTCTTGCCGATCATCAATTAAAAACACTTCAACTTGGACTGAATTGTTTGTATCACATAAATAGTGCTAGATAGAGAGAGTGGGAATTGTGGTTCTTAGATACCCCATGGCACAATGATTCATGATAACTGTTGGTTCGTACAGGACCTTGTGTTTTGATAACATTCAATGCTCTAAGGTAAGGAATGTGGATGTAGATATTTAAAATCCAGCGGGAGCATACCCAGATTCTTGGAATCTTTCGTCAATGGGTGAAATCCACAATCCGATTAGTGAAACTAAAATCCAGTCAAAGAAAATACAGTTAAGGGATTCCAGCTTCCAGATTATTATTAGGAAGTCCGTGAACTAGAAAGATTCTGTAGTTAAGAGTCCAGAATCCAAGACATACACCACACAGGTTGGGTGAAATGTTTAAGGTTTTGTCTCAAACGTTATTGTCAGATATCTTCATTGTCTGTTGGTAATTTTGTATGCCTAACAGGAAGTTTCCATCATAAGAGCTGGATACCTTCTGTCGCATAATCCAACGGAGGCATTGCTTGAGGTACTGAGTCTTACGGAAGCCGTGACTTTAGAATCTTGCATAGACGAAAACCTTCTGTTAATTCTATGCCTTTGCATCTTCAACAGTCTTTTTAAAGCATCGGTAAAATCCAGTTTCATAAACGAATAAATCATTGGATTTATCAGTGATCTTAAAGAAATAAACGCCGGTGCTATATCATACATCAGTACTCGAGGAACAATTTGCGGTTGGCCCATTGCAAACGCCAGCGTATAAAAAGTCATTGGAAACCAGCTTATGAAGAACATTGAAGCTGCAATTATAAAAACTCTGGCAACTTTCGCCTCGAGGAAAAGTCTGCGAAGCTTTTTACGCTGCCTGTTACAGAAGCTCTCTTGTTTAAGGTCGTTATGCAAGCACTTCTTGGCTTTTTGATAAATGCGAAACTGTGCCCACATAATAATGATATATGGCAGAATAATACCCAATCCGACAGTCGCAAACTGGTAAATTTTGTGGATTAACAGATGAATACCAGAGCCGGCACTATTCAATACCCAGGTTAATGGTATGCATGCGACGACAACTGTAATACTCCAGCTTGTTACAATGACAGCCTTGAAGTACGTTGGAACTAGGTCGTGGTATTTGAGGGGATTCATAACGGCGACATAGCGATCCCACGTCACACCGCAAAGTGTTGTTATTCCTCCAAAGCAGGAGAGCGCGTAGGTGATATTGAAAAATATTCGCATTTTCAGTTGCAACAGATAAATGCAAAAATGCGTGATTCCTGTTATAAAATCTGAAGCTGCTAAAGATACAACGAAACAGTTCGTGTAAGTTCGCAGCCTTGTGTTTGTAAACACCAGTAAACATACAAAGCTGTTTATGATTATGACCAAAACAGACAAAACACCAAAAAAAAAAACTTCAAAACGACTGTCCGTCATGTTTGTTTTATCGGTGCGTAGTAACCTTAGGTTTTGCTTCTACAATCCTCGCTTTTTTGAAGAACACTCAATTAAATTAAAACCAGAACTCCCGCTGCACAAAGGCAGATTCGTTAACTAGGTTATCTTCTACAAAATCCATTCTTGTAATCTTGTACTGATTCATTTGAGAACTATTATTTGTCGATTTTTTTACTTTTCAGTTATTTTTCCCGCCAAATTCGCTCTTGCTTTCGGAGAGTTCTTAAGAATTGTGACCATGTTGACACACAAAGTATTAGATTTATAAACGAAAATACATTCATGTCAAGTCAGAGCTTCAATGGATCCAAATGAAATAAAGCCGGCAAGTTTACCTGCTGTTAATGCTTTAAGATATTTGTTCGTCGAAATAATATTACTGTGCTAATTTGTTGGATGGAATTTCATCTTTATGTTACTATTCTCCGATTTTTATTGCTTTCTTTGTTCGTTGAAACGTTTGTAGCAAGTGTTAATGGATACGTGCTATGTTTTTAACTTACTCCGACCCATCTTCACACAGAAATATATGCTTTCCAATTCGATTGGCTTAACAATGAGAGACATTACTTATTAATGATTTAAAGTTTCTCCTTTGAAATATACCTTGAAACATCTGGCGTTGTACATTGATCAGTTCATTTGTTTTCGGAGCAAAACGAGTTCCTTAACTCGTGTAAAAGCTTCTAGATTCCCGGTGCTTAATTTTGCTATCTTTAAACTGAAAGTTTGTGTGGAAATTTTTTAAATAAACATCAAAGATTGGCCAAATAAAATATTGATTAAGTTTCTGCAGTGCACTGGTTGCTTTCTTCGGTATAGACATCGACAAATCGAGTGAAAGTTTACAGCTTCGAGGACTGAGTAGATGAGAAACAGTTGAATGAAATCGGTTGAGTAAAACTGAGAACAACCAGACGAAAAAAAGAAATAGTTAAAATAGTGTTTGTTTAATAACTTTTGACTTTTCAAAATTTGTTTCAAATAAAAACATTTTCAATTTACAAAGTGGATGACAGTTTTTAACAAGATCAACAAGAAGCAATCTCCTTTTGCGCCCACCCATTTGCATCACAAGATGCATATATTCCTCCATTTGAAATCATTTTAAGTCTCGAAATTTGAATGGCCCGATTCAGAGCAAACTGTGATTTTGAGGAAGAATTTGTTCGGGTTGATTGTATAAAGTTCTATTGGCAAATATTATAATCTTGGTTTTTTCGTTGCATTTAGTTTAGTTTTGTTAGGGTAGATTTCAAGTTATTGGTACAAACTTTTTTAAAAGTAAAGTATTTGGCTTTGTCGGTACAAAATTCCTGCTGCAAATCCCTTTCTTGTTAAAAGAATAAGAATAGAAGACTGATCTAAAAAAATAAGTGACCTAGTTTACATTTTAGCTTTTGAATCTCCACTGGAAAAAAAATGTTATACTGTATGTCTATAACCAAATAATGACTCATAATCAGTCATCTTGACCAACTAAGTAAGGATATTTTTACTTTGGTCTGTCGGCCTGTCGAAGCCGACTGTAAAATAAATTTTCTACTTTAAACCGTTTAAGAAAATCTAAAAAAAAATTATGATTCATTATATATTTGGATATTACAGAATATTGTCACGTACTGTAAACTCATTTATTATAGTTGTCGGAACAGGGTATTAAAATTTTCTTCGCAACTGGAAATTTGCATAACCATTTTGGACAAACTAGTGGTGCAGATTTGACATCTAAATCTATGTTTCAAAGCAATTATATCGTCAAACTTTTGACAAAAGCAAAGACTAGTAGTACAATAGATACCTGATAATTTTTTCTTAAAGTATTCCAAGATTTTGGTCAGCGTAATTAAGTATAACAAAACAAATGAATCGTAAGTATTTGTTTACATTTCGCAATGTAGAATTAAAAAGTTAAAAAAAAAAAAAAAAAAAGGAAAAAAAATTTAAAAAAAAAGAAAAAATTAAAAATATAAAAATATAATATTTAAAAAAAAAAATGAAAGAAGAAGAAAAAAAAAAAGGACGTAAAAATTTAATTTACCCCTAACATATAAAGATTGAAACTATTGTAATATGAAACCATCAAGTTCTCTCTACGCAAGACTAAAATCACGCCGCGCATTCAGTTCCTCACAACAGATTTTTTTTTTTGTCCTTTTTTAATCAAAAATGGCTTTGTCTGTTTAGGTTGATAAACAGCTTCTGAGGGGAGATAATATTTTGGGTTTTTCAAGGCGGGCTCTTTGCATTTGTAAGACTATTATAAAAAACATAATTGCTTAAAAGTAAACCGTTTTTTCTATTTCATACGCGTTAACAGTCATTTAGCAATTTCATTTCTTCGATATTTCTAATAGAATAATCAGATATTGTTTGAAACGATTCTATAATAAAATCTATTTTGCATCTCATCGTTTTTTTTTTATTTTGTTAGATGTTTAGTTGTTGGCACTAGGTACTCTATTGAATGCCTATAGGGTTTAATAAACTCAGTGCAAGGTTTGCCGTTAGATACAACATAGGTTTCGTTGTTTTTACGGCATGTAGCTATGCGTAGGTATAAAAGTTATTGCTTACACGGATGTCCATCTAAACAATGTAGAGGTGGGCATTACTTGGTGTCGAGAACCAGCACCGCAGGTAGGCAGTAGATCATCTCAGCGGATATCAGTACACGCTTTTTTTTTAAAAAAAGAATCGTATTCTTTTTTCCCGAGCATTGCGATTCTTAAAATGTTGACATTTTGAGCCTTACATAATTCTTAAATAATAGTTTCTTTAAGGCTTTTACGTGCTATACAATAATTATTAAAAATGATAATTTATACGTGTAAACCGTAAAGTTTTATTTCTAATAATTCTTAAATAATAGTTTCATAATAGGTCCTGATTTTGTTGAAACAGTGAAACCAGAGGTGCATATAGAATGGTATGATTTCAAACTTCACTAAATGGAGGAGGCTAAGTGAAGTAGTTCCTTACAGAGTGCAAGCAAAATATCTTCTGTGGAAGAACGAAAGAGAAATAGTCTAGTATTTTTAGTCACTTTTGATCGATCAAACACATTTAAGGTTTCCATAGAAACTAGCTTTTAAGAAAAGGGGGTAGTACCATAGTCATGAAAGTGAAAAATATATAGAGAAGAATTTTGTTGTGCGGGTCGAGTGATTGAGCCTCAGGATGATTTCTTAAAAAAATTCTTAAAATTTCCGAAATCCGAGCCTTTGTGATTCTTATAAACTGGATTCTTATAAAACAAAGTGTGTACTCGGGATGGTATAATAAAAGTGTTCAATCCTGATCCAGCTACTTTACATCACGTGCAATAATGGACAATGGACAATCACTTGAATAAAAATAAACCGACCGAGAATGAACCAATAGGATCAAAGGCAGGAATCAATGGAACGTCCTACAATCTGATGATGATCGAATGGTAACAATGGATTGCCACATCGAGTATCGTAGGCCTTAAAATCACCTGGATAGACTGCGCCATGAAATCTTTGACACTGTTAATCGTAAATGGTAAGGTTAGTGTACGGATGTTCGTATTTGCTCCCTCTAATGGCTGTGCAGAGTTATAAGGCTGAACAATGAAACTCTGAAAGAAGCGAATGTGAAAGCCAAATAAGGTTATAAGAAGCCGTTGAATAGGCGTCATGGCGAAAGGATCCCAAGAAGGAGATCAAGTAACACTGAAATAAGACCGACAGTAAGGTTGGAAAAGCGGTTCGAATTGTTGCGACAAACATTCCCATTAGATCGTTCATCGCGGAGACATCTGATCAAATATAGTAATGCGAAACAGACCTCATCTACGTCCTTGACTATATAAAGAAGAACGAGACATGTACGCAATACGAGTCACTATGTCACAGGGTCTGCCTAGTGGGAGACATGCTAGAAAGCCACTTAGATACGTTGAGGTGTTTTAACATTTCGTATTGTTCAAGCCAGGCTACGTACAGTTTTTGATCTCTTCTGAGAGGGACACGACATGTCACTATAGCGCTTATAGCGGCTTATTGAGTTGTTCCGGAACTGACCTCTTTAGATATATTCTCAAATTAATAACTTATTGGGCGGCCCGTGGGATCCTCACGCCGATAGCCTCAGCACTTCACTGAGTAATCTGCTACGTTTCCAGCGTGTTGGTCTCTGATGCGGATGTACTAGTGGTTAGCATGTCTGACTAGAAGACAGGGAAACGTGAGTTCGAGTCCCTCTCAGGCAATGTACCATTTTTTCGTGGGTTTTAGAGATAAATCGCAATACAGTTTGTGTATTTTCCATAATTTGCTAATTGTTATCTATATTTCAGTTTTTCGAGACCTTGTATGACGTTTTAGAGGCAGATACATTCTCAAATGAAGAAATTATTATAGAATACTCATGCTGATGATGATTTGTAATAAATCCAAATCGGACACCAACCTCAAATTAATTTAACGCAGACCGTGAAAATGGCCTCTTATCGATGTAATTGTAAAATATGAGAAGAAGTGAAATTATTTTCGATGAAAGTACGTTCTTTTTTTGAGGTATGTGTCAAAAAGATGGCCTCGTTTTTAGGAGTCGCTGCAGCTGTTACTGTGCTTCGTCATAATCAAACAATTTACCCAGAGTGAATGATAGACTCTACAAATAAGGCAAAAAGGAAAAAAGCAAATTTCCCAAATTTGAAACTATAATATTTCCATTCGCTTGGAACTAAAAGAAACTTGTCGGAGTAAAAGGTCTTTTATTACAAATTCACCAAAAACACTTTTCAATTCTATCAGTTTCTTGCTAAGTTTTGTCTAAAATTAATCTTTCAGTCGTATAAAAACACTTGAACATCTGATTTGTTTCACAATTTATTTAATATCTAATTCCTTTCATTGAAAATTATTTCAGATACCCTGCTATGCTTCCTGTTTATGTTCTTCAATGCGTGCAAAAAAAAAAAAAGTTACAAATATGATTATTGGTTCGTGACTTAATACACCCCAATATGTGGTGATGTGGTTTTGTTTTATGACCATTATCCCCATGGGTAAAAGCAGGGAATTGATTTGCCAGTGGTCGTAACGGAAATCTCCCATCTTAAGAATCTCATCATTAGCGCGTTAGCAATGCAAACAAATTACATCCTGCTGTTCGCAACCTCAGAGGCTTTGATATCTTGTTTGAGTTAAGTATTGGCTGTAATTTTCTAGTCACTGTGATTTGTTCTTTTAAAATAAAAGGATATAGAAAGAAAGTAAGAAAGGCAGTCAAAACAAGACAGCCTACACTCTGTTTATTAAAGGTTTTGTTGTATATATCCTGCTTCTTTAAAATTGTATATCTGTTATGCAACTAAATTCATAAATATGCCTTTAGAATGTTCTTAGAAACCAATTGTTGAAAACGCTGCGAGTAACCACCTGCGGTATGCTGCCCTACTTAAAAGAATCAATAAGTAGTTGTTTCAATAAATAAAGCAGTTGAGCTTTGAAAACTTTGAAAAAAAATTCTTTTCTTCTTCTTGGGGGAATCACAAACATCCGCAAGGCCCTCTTCATTTGTTGCTGAATTAAAGTTTAATACAATAATTTCCAGATGGCCTTGCGGATATTCGTGATTCTCCAGAAATACATGGAGGGAGTCACGCTTGATCTAAAGAAAATCAAGGTAGCTGTTAAGTGCCGAGCTCTTGCTATAGACACCGACAGGCCCAAGTTAGAAACTGCAAACAGATAACAAAAATATGGCAAATAGCTCACAACAAAAGCACAATAGATATAGATCATTGTGTAAAGTACTCTCTTGTAGCGTTCGTTAGATGCAGTGTTCCGAGATTGATTTTCGAGAGCCGGCTGCGTTGATATCCCTGACACAGCTGTCGATGCAGAGCTCGAAAAGTTTCGAAATATCTTTTGCTGTTTCCTCAGAATTCTCATAATGTTTAGATAATTAAACGATGTCACAATCAAACAAACAGGCATAAGAATCATACTAAACACGTAGCGTAACTTAGGCTTCGATACTACTACTACTGCCCAGACGAAAGCACATAGTCCAAGAATTACAGAGACAGCAACAGTTCTTTTCGTGGTGACGATCCGTTTGTACTTCATGCACAGGCAAATAGCGAGAAAGCGATCGATACTTATAAACGTCATAATAAAAAACGATAGGCCTGATAAACAAATGACAGCTGCAGTGTAAATTGTTAAAAGATAGCAAAATTCTCCATTTTCCGAGTTGCGGCTCTCAGCGAGACCTAAAGCAATATAAAGCGGTTGCACAATTGACCCAACTCCAAAGTCTGCAATACTTAAAGAGAAGATCATCACGAACGATGGCGAACGGAGAGAGTGGCATTTGTATATTGCAAGTATCACTATCAGATTTGTAGTAATGGAGACAGCACTCGAAATGGCATTTACCAACTGTAAGATATTGTAAAGTTGGGAAAGTTCTTCGTTGAACTGCGTTGGTCGAACTACTTTACAGAACTCACTGCTCATGCTTTCACTCAGTCTGCGCGTTGCAACGATAACTTTGCAGAATATATAGTGGTCTTAGGTCTCTTTGGACTGTTTTGTGCGCTAGGAGTGGAAATTAGAAATCTTTAATTGTAAAACCATCACAACTCAACACTGCAAGATACACGGTTAAATATATTAGGTTATTATAACTACCCCCGCAGTTTGTAGGTAAACTAAATCAAATTGTTTGTCATTTAGAAGTGAGCCGTTTCGCCCAAGTATTATGATAAATTCTTTTTAAGGTCATTGAGACACATTAACCCTCCTTATAACAGCTTAATAACTTGACATAATTATACTAGAATTTTACCTCGCTGTGATTTATTATAACTTATTTGAAGATTTTCAAATTTTAAACTTTTAATGCATGTTAACAATTTTTGGAATTTTTTTTAATTTTTAGCTATCTGACGCTGTTTTTGTACTGTATGGTCTTCAATCACACAAAACTCTTTTTGTCTAGTGATAATTTTGAAAAGTCGATTCTAAATGTCAGTACCAAAAAATTAAAAATGTAACTGAATTATGTTCTGTTAAAATTGTTGCTAAGTCCTACGTGTTTCAGTTGCGGACAAAATATATATAGCGTTTTTATAACTTCCGAACTTTTCATTACATATCAATATATGATACTGAGCTCAACGTAAAAGTGCACACGTATTGTTTTGTGTTATTCCACGCTATTCTACTGGTTGATTTTGCTGCGATTTTCTGCCTATTTCTTCTAAAAAAAAAAACTGGTGGATGGTACTTCTTTTAAAAATCGGAAAGCAGATTTAATATATTTTGCTATTTTATTGTTACCGGCACCAATAAATTGACTTCCTATATTGACGCTACTGCACTAATATTATGAAAATTGGTTCTTCAATATTTTGAGACTTTCAGCCTTAAATGTTCTTAAAATGGTGTTATTCATCATTATGAGTATCGGATATAGACGTATGGCGGTTTGGTCAGCACGAACGTTCTCGTAATTTCCAATCATATTTCGAAACAGAAGATTTGAGGTCAGACTGACATGTATAGACTCGTTTGATAAACACATATAAACTACAAATTTTATTTGTTGAACTCACGCCTGAACTATGCATACAAAGATAAACGGACAAGCAATAGCAGTAAAACATCACTTTCATGAATTTCTGTAGAAAAGGTATTAAACGTGTCTTATTCAGCATAGGATATGTTTTTAACAGTATGATCTTAAAATGTGGACACATTTTCAGCTTTTTTTCGTTTTTATGATAAAATTCTTATTCAAAAAACGATTTATAAAATGATATACATAAAATTATTTTCACTAGTTAGCCAGTGGGATGATCTCTGTAGCTTAATTTTCTGCGAGTGTCACAATTAGAATTGACGAGAAATTGGTGAGTTTTATTGCTTCCCGTGCGAATTGTCGCCAACTGGCGGTAAGTGTTGAATCTCAAATAAACTATCGATGTAAATAGGTTTTAACACTGCAGGTGGAGTTTGAAAACAACGCAGGGATGTTTTCTTTTTTTGTGTTCAAAAGGGATATTTTCATCTACTATTTGATTAGCAAAGCTGGAGCTTTATGAAGAGAAAAAGGATAACACTCAGATTTGGCTAAAATTGAACCTTCCGTCAACTATCGTTTGAAATCCTCAAATCAACTCTTGCTCTCTATGCCGAGAGATATTACAAAAGAGACCGGCTTTCTCAGTTGCAGCTCCTAGATTATGGAACTCCCTTCCAGATGAGCTGCGAGGCAATGATAATTTAAATGATTTTAAACGCCATCTTAAAGCGCACTTTTTTGCCAAGGCATTTTTAAGACCTTAGTCGGATTGCTCTTAGCTTATTTTTATATTTAATTGAATTATAGTTTAAAGTTTTTATCTTATTATT
>ERZ1740055.176-NODE-176-length-13799-cov-8.362413_pt1 | contig 13799 bp, 8 predicted proteins | sample MGYA00581747_ERZ1740055 | MGnify/ENA primary metagenome ERZ1740055 (study PRJEB43018, sample SAMN04849739) | marine metagenome | isolation source: floating plastic debris | place: Pacific Ocean | collected 2008-08-28 | study: EMG produced TPA metagenomics assembly...
TATATATACATTTTGTTTCCTTTGTGTCACCAATTAGTGTTACTATACGCTAAAGAACTTTGACACTTTAATAAAGTTGATTGATTGATTGATTGAACAAGAAGTGTAGAAGAAATTGAACAGCTTCTACGCGACAAAGGGTGGGTGTGGTTGGAGCAGTTGGTAAGATCTCTGCCTTCCAACCACAAGGTCCCTGGTTCGATACCCGGCTTTGCTGAGATTCAAAAATTTGTGCGACCTTCTTTTCCGCCTAAGCCAACTCAGGTTTCCATCCTTCCGGGGTAGGTAAATGAGTACCATCATCTGCTGGGAGCTAACCTGTGATGGATTAGTGTCCCGTCCAGGGGGAGTCAAAGACTCTCATCCGCTTAACTCTACAGAAACCGGAGATAAGCGCCGGCTTCATGGGCCACTAGGCTAGTAAAGGATTTAGCTTTAGCTACGCGACAAAAGCTCGAAATCTACTAACAATTTTCAACGACGTTTTGACATTTGTGATTTGAATTACATTTATGATTTGTGACTTATTTTATCTGCAAATTATTGGGAGTCTCCTGGCAAAACCGGAAGAGTTGGTAGGTCTGTAACTACGAATAACCCTTTGTTAACTGGATACATGTTTAGCCAGCGATTCTTATTTTCTTGAACAGATAAAGTACAGAGAGAAGGGGACAAGCAAACGGATGACATCTCTCTACGTGGCAGATGTGACGTCATTTCTAATAACAGATCTCAAAGTCAACACTAAATACGAAGTACAATTAATATCGCACGGGGATGATCAAGTATTACCCAGTTCTCCCCGATCAAAAACCATCAGAACAGATGTAGATGGTAAGGCATGTTAAGTAAACAGGGATCACAAAGTCCTGTGTTTTTATCAATGAAAAACATTTAGTATAAGTAAGTTATTTATTATAGTTTAGATTTTGTTCCCTTTAGAGTTAAAAAAAATCAACTATAAATAATAATCTATACTTCTCTTGAAATTTTGTAAATACCTAGGTTTTAAACAAAAAAAAAAAGCCTTTAGTTTTCAATATTATCAACAATATTCCTTATGTAAAGCTGTGGAAAAGGTTTCAAAGGTTTTTTTCTGCCGACTAAAACTAGTCTGATAAATTCAATGCCTTGTATCAGCTGCAATAACCTGAATGGAAGCTTTCGGTATGAAGTTGATACATTTTTCTATCCTACATCTTTAGAGTCCATGACGGCGAGGAACAGAAAGGCTTATCTTCTGTCTGCCGACACAGTCTCTGTCACGTGGGAACCTCCTGCCAAGCAATTTAAGTTGTTCAAGTATCGTGTGTATTTGAAATGGAAAAGTCGAGGCCGCTGGTACTGCAAAAAGGTTTGCTACAACGCGAAATTGCCCAATTGCACTGCGTCACTGAAAAACATTCCGTCTCCTCAGAATATTTTTATCTTATCGTGGATCACCAAGGATATAACGCCTCTTCCAGTCACCTGTAAGTTGGGTTTGATATTAGTTCGATCACAACCGAATGAATGTTTTAGGGATTTTGTAAACGGGATTTAATCGTTTTATCATTTCTTTTTCTTGTTTTATTTTGTAAACTTTATTTTTCTGCTTCTATTCTTTCATCATATTTTTATTGATCCAATTGTGAAATCAGAACGGGTCACTTCACTTTTAGTTTGTTGTTGAATTGTTTATTTTACTTAACCCTATCTCTGAGCTTTTTGAAGCCGGTAGATCTCTGGGAGGAATGGAGGGAGAACATCACTTTTTGACAAGTTTTACCAAGAGTCTTGAATTAACGGCCAATCATTTACAAACTTTGCATTTACAACTATATCCTTAACGGGATAGCAACAAATTATTTTATGAATTAACTAGTTGTTGATTTGCTGATTGGTTGTTTGATTGGATTATCAGTTGGTTGATTGATGGATCGGTTAATATGATTGTTGAATTGTTGATTAATTGATTGATTGATTGATTAGATTATTAATTGATTGATTGGTTGATTGACTGGATTATCGATTGATTGATTGCTTTGTTGACTGGATTATCGATTGACTGATTGCGTGGTTGATTGGATTATCGATTGGTTGATTGATTGATTTTATTGGAATATTAATTGATTGATTATCTGATTTTTGCACAGCTCCAGTAAGAAATGCCACTGTTACGCAAACACTGTGGAACAGCATTACGGTGTCTTGGAAAGAGCCCATCAGTGCGAAGGGCCAACGATTCTCTTTTCTCAAATATGAAGTTTACTTAAAACATGGAAACAGAGTTGAAAATAGAACCACAACGAAGACAAAATTAAAACTGAACAGCTTACAAGAAAAGACTCATTACGTTCTCCGTATCAGAGCTGCGAATCCAGTTAGCAAAGGACCATTTTCGAGCGAAATCAGATTTACAACACCTGGTAAGTAGCGCAATGTATTACTACTATTACAGTAATCGACTGGGTAACGCAACTTTTTCTTTATAATAAATAAATGAATTTGAACCATAATACTTTAATAATGCTACTTAATTCGTTACTGACTATATACTGCAGGATCTTGTAGTTAAAGAACCGAAAGTGGTCTTTGCAACAGTCGACGTCTGAAAAAACCGGGCCTATTGACAAGAAAAAAAGTGGGTTCTGGAATACAAGATGATGGCCTTGAAAGGCATCACAGTTGCCGCTACGGAGCTGTCAACTGATGTTAATTAGCGTGGTTTGAAAATTAACGAAAAAAAGCAGCACTTGATGGCGTAGCTTGTGACTTGCGTTAATGATTGTTTTTATTAAACTATTTATACTTCACACCGAAGAGTTCACGTTCCTTTTTAATGTTTGTTTATCATCTTATTTACAGCACGTGATTACTGTAACCAGAAGAACGTCTGCCACAGTGATGCAATGTGTATTTCCACCCCGGGCTCTTTCTTATGTAGATGCAAGGAAGGTTACGCAGGAGATGGATTAACATGTTTGGGTAAGTATTCGTAGTTAACGGGGATTGAATTTCTGCCTTTCAATGAAATTTACAATATTGAGTTGCCGCTGGAAATACGCAGTATTCGGCTTGTCAGTGTCCACATCAAACTAAAAGTCATTTTTGCTTTCGGTGTTGTAGTTGTCGTTTTTGCCATTGCTGTTTTCGTTACAGATGTTGCCGTGGTCTATTGTATTCCCATTTCATTGTCTTTACCAGCCATACAATTTCCAATTTCACTTTCCCACTACATGATGCAGCCTTTGTAACTTCAGTTGTGGTTGTTATTGTCTTTTTTGCAGTTGTCTTCATCGTTACCGCTGTCATGGTCATTGATTTCGTAATTGTCATCGTTAACCAGTTAATGCTTTGCTGTCATTATGGCTTGTTACCGTTGACATTGCTCCACTGACAATTTGTATCGCCTCATGACAGATAATCCGCATTCTCGATCCTAGATTTTTGGTATCCTGATTATTTCAGTGCCTATTCTGAATTCAAGATCTTGAATTTATCTTCAAGATTTGCAGCATTTTAGATGTAGACATCTGGATTCCATATTTATTAACCTTTTTAGATTCGGATTCCAACAGTTTGGAATCTTATTAGTTAAACTTCAATTCCATTACCTTGGATTCCAGATTCTAGTTTCCTTTTCGATTCTGGACTTCCATTACCTTGGATTCCAGGTTCAGTGATCATTTTAGATTCCGGGTTCCATTTCCTTGGATTCCTTATTAAATTATCATCTTGGATTCCGAATTCCATTACCTTGGATTCCTGGTTCAATTATCATTTTGGATTCCAAATTCTATTACCTTGGACTCCAGTTTCAGTAATCATTTTGAATTCCGAATTCCATTACTTTGGAATTGGAATGTCATTGCATTTCATTTCGGATAACATTACTTTAGATCGATTCCGGATCCCAAAGCTTAACATCTTGAGGTTTTTGGATTAACTGTCATTGGGCGAATTCAGTGTGAGGGTTATTTTTGTTTTCATTTCTAACTTATCAACTTGCTTTTCGTAGCGCTGCCGCCAGATGTCACTAATAACAATTTCTGCAAAAGCGAAGATCGCGCTGGGATATTCTGGACAAAGACATTTAAAGGAACCAGTATCAGAAACGTTTGTCCTGGTGGCTGTCGAGGTACTTGATTTGAGTTAAGAAATAAAACATTATCTCCGTGCCTTTATTGCTTGGTGAAAACCTAGGGAAACGTTAATTAGGGGTTTTCATCGGCTCGAGAATTCTTACAAACTTTGCTGAGGTTTTCTTCCAAGAGAAAGACGATATACGAATGGCGTTTGTATAGTTTTATTTCTTTCATGAACTGTAAACTTGGAGACAGCCAATCATATCGCTCACGTCATTTTCGTGCTTCACAGCGCTATGAAAACACACTTGTTGGCCTATCAAAACGCTCGTACTATCCAAATTATTTTATAATTTTTGTTCATGTGCAAAAGCTATAGTGCTGATAGTGAAAAAGGCAAGAAACGTGACTGTGTGATTAGATCACTGGATCTCCAAGGATTTTGTGCTGAAAACCGTCTGTGATTATAAGCATTACTTATGGCTTGTTACGATTTTTCCATTTTGTAGACTTCCATGCGGGAAGTATAAAAATTATAAGTCTTTTGAAAGTAACCAAATATCCCACCTGCGTCAGTATCAAAAACCTTGTGTGCCCATACTATGCAGTGATTTTGTTGTTTTTAATGAATATAGTTTTTCCTATCATATTAATTTTCAAATTGTTTTTAAAACTACTCCTATTCCATATAGCTTACAAATATCAATAAAATTGAAGGTATAATGATCAGATGTTCAAAAGAAATTAAAACGGCTTTAAAATATAAGTGCTTTATTCTGAATAAAGAACATCATTATTATTGTAGTTTTAAATATCATCATTATTGTCATTAACATAATCATAATAACAATATTGCTACGTCATCTTCCTTATTATCAATAATACTTAGGAGTGGCATCACGAAAATGTAGAAAAACAAAGAAAGGTGACGCGTCTTGGTCGGTACCTGACCTCAGTAACTGCGTTTCTCCTTGGATTGAAGACATCCAAACACAGGTACAGTAATTTAAATATGAGTGTTCGTCCATTAAACGACAAGTATTCAAGAAAAGTTGAATCCTTTTTGAAATAAAAAACAGGAATTCGGCCGCAAGTTTATTTGAAGGATGACGTGTTTTTTTTTATTCGGTTTTAGCTTCAAAGTAAAACTGTCGATACGAGCTTGGTTGCTAGTCAGCTGGTAAATTTGACGCACACTTCTTTAGAAAGGAAAGTTTATACGGGAGATCTTCTTGTGGTAGTCAAATCCGTTGGAGTTTTGGCCAGTAAAGGTTTTAACAACAGCGAGAATGCAAGCAGACCTGATAAATCCACGGCGTTTTCAAAGGTACATATTATTTGATAGTAATGAATGAAACATTGTTTTTAGGTAAAATTTATACTGGAGGTTAAGGGAAGAAGTAGGTTAATTGTTCAGCTCTATATTAGAGTCAAGGCTGTAATAAGTTTTGGCTTTAGGTTTAAGGGAGATCAGTTTGGTAATTGGTTAGGGTAGATTGTAGGTTGAGGGGCTAAATTATTCATTGGTTTGGCCTAGAGTCACGGTTGCGGTAAGATTAAGGTTTAGGTTGTTTTAGATTTATCCGTATCTCGTCCCGTATATATCTACAAACTCTTCAAAGTAAAATGAATATTCCTCTGTTCAACGATTTTTCCAAATACAGTTTTAGTATATTTCTGTTGATAATGAATGCTTATTTATACTCTTTTTTATAGATGCTATTTGCGACTGCAAGCAACATTCTTGACTCTACATATCTAGAAACATGGAGTTACATGCCACAAGTGAGAAGATCTAAACATTGTAATATGCATTCTTCATTATTGATATAACTGTCGTCACCATCCTCATTGTTGCTATTATTACAATTCTCACCATCATCACAGCAACCATTTATAGTCATCATCATCATCATCATCGATCATAACCGTCGCTAATACCAAGAAAATCTTCTTTATCATTATCACAATCATCACGATCAACTTCATCAGCATCATCATTTTTATCCTCACCGTCATAATTACCATTATCACCATTATCGTCATCACCATCATCATTATCGGTAGCATCACCATCGTCATTTTAAGCAGCAGCGCCATTATCATTATTGTGAACGCCATGCATCTTTGCTGTCATCACCGTGGCTGTGTTCATTAACAAGTCCATCATCATTATCATCATTCATGTTATCATCGGCATCATCGCCGTTCCTATAATCATCATCACACGCACTATCGTCACCTTCATCATGGTAATCTCAAACATAAATTTCATTGTTTTTTTATTGACTTATCAGCTGTTGCTGCAATGTTAATAGTAATTAATGTCTGTCGTAAGATGGTAGTTAAACCACGCAAGGTTTCAATTTAACTTCACCCATTACACAGGTTTCCAGAGCAAGAAGTGCTGGGGATCTTATTAAGAGCCTGGACGTCGTTAGTCTCGAGCTAGTGAGTCGTGTGGATGATACTGAGGCAAACACACCCAATATTGGTAAGTAGTTAATTTTGTTAACTTGCTCTGTGTAGCTCCTTTGTTATTGTTTAATGTCAATACGTTTCTCTAGACATGAAGGTCAGATCTCTTGATGCCAAAACAAAAAGAAAGCCTTTGACAATCAGAGATGGTAACACTGAGGCTCGTGGTAGCACAGTCACCTTTCCTGGATCAGTTATTGGGCCGCAGGATGATGGAAAAGGTAAAATACTCTCAACATTGCAGAATTTTCAATAAGGTTTGAAGTAGGTGCTAAAAGCTCTGGAATAGACTGTGAGAAGCTGATATTTCTCCTTTCATTTGCATAATCTGAGTAACTTAGCTAACAAAGGAGGCAGCAAATTTAGAGCAAGTAGGTGGCGAAATTCACTGGCTCCCGCCTCTTATTGAAACCCTGATATTATACTCTTGTAACAAATGCACTTGTGTAATAACCCATGTGTTCATCATTGACCAAAAGATTAACCTCTTGCAATTCTTTTGATATTTATTTTTTATATTTCAGAGGCACCACGCTACTTAACATATGTAAACTTTAAGAGCATTGGACCACTGATGGAACCATTCTCAACAAAGTAAGAAGTACCTTGACCTACTATAGTAAAGTCTGCAAATTCCCTTACCTATGTAAGAAATCTTCAGTTGCTTGCCTATTTCATCATTGTTTTAGTAAATCATACTCATTTGATCATTATAACCCCAAAACGTCCCTTAAGGTTTATTTGATTTTGTTTTCGTTTCACCTGAAATATCGTGGTGTTCCAGGTCATTCCATAGCTTTTACTGAAACTTTTACCGGGTCACAGAAGCAGAAAATTGATCGATGTATCACAAATACTGTTACCTAGGCGACCACTATACCGAGGTTCCTCAGTTGAAAGAACAGATATTCCAAATATACCACTAATCCAGCATTCTAATTGTATACAGTTTTATTGCACTGCCTAGTCCTAAAGGGACAAAACGGACGACTCAATCGAGGCGCAAACTCTCTCTTAGTTGAGATTTTACACAGTGCTTGTGTAAAAACTCGAAATTCCTGATGAATTCTCGGCGTCAGATTGAGATAAACAAACGGCAGTCCATCTTTCAAGTCGTGGATTCTACCTCGGATCGTAGAGTTGGAAGACCCTAAATATCGATCACTACACTTGGCTGACTAGTAAACTACACTTGCTTAATGTTTATCTGCATTTTTGGAACTGACCTTTTATTTTCAGGTCTAGAAAGTCCGTAAACTCTCCTGTGGTGTCTTTGAATCTGAATCCTCTGGAAAAGAAGCAGTTTCTCAAACCGGTCAAAATTATTTTGCATCACATAAAGGTAACGAAACTGATAAAGGGAATAATGAAAAAAAAAAACTAACTAAACAAAAAGACAAAGTTTTTGTTGCCATTTTGGAAACATGGTCGGGTCAAATAAGAATTAAACTATAAGATGCTAAATAGTGAAAACTAGTCGAAAGTGCATGAAATTACAATGAATACGTGAGTGAGTCAGAAGATAAAATTATATGCAAAGGCCAAACACTAAGCTTGGAAATACAAAAGGAATGATATTCAAAAAAAAACAGACAATAAACCCAATAGAACAAAAATTAAAATTTCAAAACTATAATTTTGTACTATGTATTATGTTATAGTTTAATTTTAGACGATTTTACCCAGATAGCAACAGAAAGTTGTCGTTTCGTTCAGTTAGTTTCTATGATTAATTGTCTGCCAAAAACATGAAGTGATTTTGCTTACTGTACATGTTTAATGAGCTAGCTTCTCTGATTTTCAATAGCACGCTAGTTTAAAGTAACGTAATAGAATCTTTTAAAAATTTCTTAAATAAACTCCTTTCATTCATAAGCATGCAATACCTCGAGGGCGAACGAACGACGAATGACTATGGTTATTGATTTGAAGTCCTTGAGGCCGGGAACTTTATTTGTTTTAGTTTACAAAACTAGTTTGACACAAATGCAGTTAACTTTTCAGTTTAACATGCTTATACTAGAAACAGGGGGCTTAATAAAAATATTGATGAAAATATAACATTTCTAGCATAGCTAGTCAGAATCAGTGCAGTCTGCTGCAGTCCCTTCTTTTAACGATACTAATTACTTTATTTACTTTACAGTAATCTTAGATAGATTGTAGCGAATACCGCGTTTTCAGTTCCCAATAAATGTAAAATGTTTAACTTTTCGTGCGACTTTGATACTTTTAGCCCCCAAAACCCCAATGAGTTTCGATCCTAGTCCACCTGCTCTGTAAACTCCATCAGCCTTCGAGTTATAAGGATGTACTTGCGAATGTTAGGTCCTTGTTTCCTCTTGTGTAACAATCAGAAACATAGAAGTAGGTTTAGTAGTTTAATCCGCTGAAGTTTTTCATTCCCAACGATTTTTCCATCCATTCCAACTCTCCAGTTTTTCCAGTGTGGGACCAACTGAACGTTTACTAGTAATATTTGTAATACTTATTTTCAAATTACAGATCGCGAATCGCTCTAAATCTACATTTTCGTAGTTTCTAAAGTATGCACTTGATAATATAAAAAAGTAATTTTGGCGTTTCCTATTAAGACGCAAACTATTTTTACGTAATTTAGGATGGAGGGAAAACTGTGCCAAGCTGTGTTTTTTGGAACACATCAAGGTTTGATTTCTATATTTATTTTTCCTTTATAGTTTTTTCTTTATTATCGTTGGTATATATGAGCGCTTGATCTCAATCTTTTTACGCATGCAGATTTATATAATGATTTATTTGGTATTTTCTTCGTTCAGGATCTATTTTCAACATTTATAACAGATAGCTGGTTCTTAAATGAAATTCTGGAGCTTATACAACTTAATTTTTTGATAATGCTTGGTAGAATAATGAACAGAACCATTTAGAAACATCTTTCTTTGTAATCTTTTCGGTTAAAAGAACAAAAAAGAACAACATTACCAATCTTTTTTATCCAAATGCTATCTACATTTAGAAATATTAGAAGTCTGAGTTTCATTTCCATCCCACGAATGGCATAAACAAAGTGACTTTTGCTAAGGTAATTTCTAACATAACTCTTTGCATCAGGAGTCCTGGATTTTGGTCTGATGAAGGCTGTGAGGTACACAGAACAAACACTACTCACACCGAATGTCACTGCTATCATCTGACAAGCTTTGCTGTTCTGATGGCTGTGAACAATGAGGCCGTAGCAGCAATCAAGGTAATTATCATTGTATTATATCAGCATAAAAACCTCTCTATTATAATTTTCATCATCATTATCAACCGTTATTATCATATTCAACTTTACCATGACAACCATTATCAGCATCATTACAGCCACCAGCCAAGGTTTTCATTAAGTTTTAGAGTAAGTGGTGAAACTAATGGAATAGATGCTAAAGTTGCTGATATTTTTCATTTTATTTGCATGATATGAGTAATTTAGCAACGACATTAGACGGCAAATTTAGGTCAAGTAGGCAGCGAATTTCGTCCGCTCCCGGTTTTTATTGAAAACCCCGACTACCATCAACGCCCCCATCCTCCTCCCCGGGAATATCAGTATCATATTACATGCTACATCATAAACACCACTACCATCATTTAAGATCTCCGTCATCACTACATCATCGACACTATTGTCACTTACCTTAGTTCATGATGTTATTTTTATATCTAATTTTAGTTTTTTGTATTATAATTACCGGTCCCCTTTTTTAGCCGTTTATTTTTTAAAATGTTTTTTTTCCCCAGCCGACATCCATCTAATTCCGCCTTTTCTATTGCATTTTTTTTTCATCTTTTGTTAAGGGCGGCATTGTTTCTTTTCGAGTTTATAATATCGTTTCATTTTTTACCTCCTTGGGACCTTCAAACGTTTTGAGTTTTCTTTACCTACCATGAGTCTCAGTCTTTATCTTTTTTATCTTAATTTCGAAATTCCCGTCCTCTTCGCTTTTTTAGATTTTCGTTCACACGTTTTGATGTTTAATCCACACTTCATTTTTTTATATATATTTCGGCATTGACTTCGTGTAGAGGACACATATCGTTTGAGCCAATCAAAGAAAAGATAAAGCTCACCCCAACCATAACTCAGCCAATCATAAAGCTTGTCTGAATCTGTGTCCTTTACACGAAGTACGGCCCTATATTTCATTTTTCTGCTCTTACTTTTTATCTTCACTCCGACGAAGGACTAGCGTCCGAAACGTCAGTGTTTGTTTCTATATTTCAAAGGTGTACAACTTAAAAAAAAAATTTAATTGCTTCTTAGAAACAAAGACGCAGCTTTTAATCATCTTTAAGGGTATGATTAGCATCTTGTCCTTTTTGTTATAGCTAAAGCTGAAAGTCAATTGCTCGATTATTTTTCTCAGGGAGAGCATCTGGTTGCCCTCAGTCTCATCACGTACATCGGCATTGGTCTCTCGGTTGTCTGTTTAGTTTTAGCTTTTCTCACTTTTCTTACGTTCAGGTGAGTCACAATCCTTATAAACGCCTTACTTTATGGTTTTACTTTTTTCATTGAGCAATGATAGATCGTCGAGGATATGTGGAATACGAAACAATCCTTCGATGTCAAAAGTTGAATTGGCATTAATGCGTCACTCTACGCATAACCGAACGTTCTTAATAGTTTTGTTAGTCTTCTTCGCAGCCGTTATGGGTTGTCACGCAAAGCGTTGTGTGATACTCAGGTAGCGGCTGAGAGGAAGTCTATAATTATAATCATGTGGTGAATAATCTAACAGATACCTCGTGTGAGAAATCTTAATTATTTAGTTTGCAAGATTTCCGACTGCTAATCAAAAACTCGGGCTCGTTCCCAGGTTCACAGCTTGGGCGCTCTTCCCTCGCCACACCTTTTGTGGACCTTAGTTTAGTTTCCTCGACTTTAAATATTTTATCAGGGGAATTAATTCCACAACTTGTCAGTGAAAACTGCGAGTGGATGGGATGCGAGTCGCCAAGATTAATCGTGATTATTTATAAGGTGGTTATTACCTGGTAGTTTGGTCTGCCCTTTTTCGTAGAGTGTTTATCATTAGAATAATAATATTGTAACTAATGCATTAGTGTACCCCAAAATATTTAAAAAAAAACAAAAAAAAAAACAAAAAAAACCCAGCAATTTAGCCATAATCTACCAACCAACCAGGATTTAATAACCAGAGAAGTCCGGAGAAATCAGAGCTAAACGGAACTCGTCATTTTAGTAGGCCATCATAAACTTGACCGTGTTTAAACTGACTACAATAATTGAGACAGTCGCAGTCTGTCATTTGTAGTGTACGTACAAAAAAGGGTTTCAGCGCTCAGTATTAGGGCTCTTAGCAACAAGAATAAACTAAAGAGCTCTCATTACTCTAGTTGTTCTTTAATAAGGTTACATACTTCAATATCGTCAGTTCATTTGTACCAAGTTTGTGTTGTTTGACCATCTTCGTTTTAATCAATTTTCTTGCAGATTTATGAAATCTACCAGAACCTTTATTCACCTTAATCTTTCCATCTCGCTGGCGCTTGCCGATTTGGTTTTCATGTTTGGAATTAACAAGACAGAACATGAGGTAAGCACATCGTGACGAAGATACACCTTTGAACTTGTGGAATTCAAGCAATTAGTAAAGTATTCTGGATAACGTTTGTTTTATTGTGAAAACGTCTTTTAAACCTAGGTGATGATAACGTCATCAACAAATGTTGTAGTTTGCTTTCAAACGTTATGCTCTTCTTGTAAAAAATGTTGAAATCCTGACAAAGTTCAATTGAATTTAAGTACCTTTCTAAATATCAGTTATATTGGTAATACTAATGGTGCATATCTTATAAATTCAAGACCAATCGCTTAAATTCGAAATTCTAAGACGACGGCCTGAGTCGACTATCTTGAATGTCTTTTTTAGCATTTGTTATTAATCAATTAAGCCGATTGGAACTCAGAATTCGTGAAAGTTTATTAAATAACTTTAAAGAAAATATATTAGATGTTAAAAACTTTGATGCTACTGAACAACATACATTTATATATATGTATATAGGCTTGGCCCGAGCCGCTAGTTGTTGTTTATATGCTTCGCATTTGGTAATTATTCAGTAGATCTGAGCCTTATGTCGAAGTCTAAGCACACTACAGTAGCATAAGGCCGCATTTGCATTTCAGAAAAATTGGGCCCAGGAATCCTCACGTGTTAATCAGCTTAACTAATCAAACTGCTAAGTTGCCAGCGTGGTGATCCCTGATGGTGTAGTGGTTAACACTCCTGACTAGAAAACTAGGAGACGTGAGTTCGATTCCCGCTCAGGGCATATACACCAATTTTTCTGTTAACTGTTTATTATAAAAGTTATTATTATTATTATTTTTATTGTTGTTGCTTTTGTTGTTACTATTATTAGTTATTTTTTGTTGTTATTTTATTTCTAAATAAAAAATCTATATTTCGAGAAACATTAGTGATGTGTCGGTTGTCTCAACCCTCTCCAGGTACTGTGCAAAGTGGTTGCTATTGCATTGCACTATCTGTTTCTGGTAGCATTCGCCTGGATGGCGCTTGAAGGAGTTGTTCTTTATTTACTGCTTGTCAAGGTGTTTGAACCAAAGAAATCAACCATAAAGAATAACAAAGTATTTTTTGCCTGTGCTTGGCGTAAGTATTAATTTGACTTTGAGCCTTGAAATTCTAATAGGCTTTTTTGCAAGTGGGGGTCACGTGACCGCAGCTACCTTAAGTCAATCAATTATTATCCAGAAGTGGAGGTAGGCTGAAAGAGAATATTTTCTAGCTAAAAGATTTGTATGAGTTGTGAGTAAGCCTGCCATCCAGTGTACCATTTTCATATACATTAACTAACTAACTAACTATAAATGTTAACCTGCTCTTTTCATTTCTGAACATCATTTTGTCATATCTTAATAGAAATTTAATGTGGTGGTGGTCACGTGACCTCTAACTGCAAAGGGTCTATTTTACTACTTTAAATTTGGAATCGCATCTAGAAATGTTTCTGCCTCTTTATCTCGTTGAGAACATTCTTCACATATTCGGGGTTTTCAGCCAAAACTTTTACAAACAACTTATATCTTAGTGGTCCACTAGAAATAAGTGCATCGCCCATAGTTCACGCTTTTCTTAAGGCCACTCTCTACCCTAAATTTTGGTGGATAGTGAAGGAGTTGAAAAAAGTATTTGAGTTAGAAGAATTTTGAGGACAATCGCCAAACCATCCCTCCAGACC
>ERZ1740055.177-NODE-177-length-13794-cov-8.893296_pt1 | contig 13794 bp, 13 predicted proteins | sample MGYA00581747_ERZ1740055 | MGnify/ENA primary metagenome ERZ1740055 (study PRJEB43018, sample SAMN04849739) | marine metagenome | isolation source: floating plastic debris | place: Pacific Ocean | collected 2008-08-28 | study: EMG produced TPA metagenomics assembly...
CTTTACTGCTCATCGTTGGGAAAAAACTGTTCTTAAATCTTTGAGTTCTACATTTCAACATTGACAATTTATACGAGCTAGAGAAAGCATTTGCTATACAACGATATGGTAGGCGTACATGAAGTACCAACAGCTACTTACCGCTTCTTGGTCCTTCGCTGTGTAACCGCCTGATGGTGCTGAATTGAAAAATAATACGTGCATTAGTAATTCAGTGAACAAGGACGCACGGGCAATCAAATTATTAATCAATTTTTGTTTGCTATTTTTACTGTGCATTGATCGGATTGCTTTAGCACTATTCTAAATTCCAAGACTACTCCACAATCAAATGTTTTGGAGAGAGTGAAGAAAAAATAAGGAAAAAAAAAGTTGCCTTGCATTGTTTTCTAAGTCAGAGTCTAAAATTTGTGGATTCCATGCTTTGTAGCATGAAATGAAAATAGCCAATCTATATGGAGATTTGCTTAAAATGTTGGTAAGTATCTTATAGAATAGACAGAATTCCACAAAGAAACTGCGGTGTACTTGACCAATTAAAGCGACAACTTTAAATGACATTTACACGAGCAAACCGGTAAGTGTAACGTACGCAGACTTGGTTTGTTTTTTTGCCGATACAACTCTCACCACAGAAACTTCCATTTTTGAACCTGTGCACAAAATGTAGCACTCTATTTTAGCTCGAGCGCATCAAATAACGAAACCTGAAAAATCTGAACCTGAAAAACCTTGGGAACCTGAGCGTGTTTGAGGAATTTCATGCTGATGCTGTCCATAGCTGGTAGCATTCAGGCTCACTATTTTTATGGTATTTTGAAGGGGTAAAGCCCACAACCAACTTGGCCATACTGGTACCCATTATCGTGGCTTGAAGTTAGCTACTAGCACATTTGTGCTATCTATACTTATTGTTCTCTTATTACCGAGCTTGGTTGAGTTTGAGAATCCTTGTTTAATTTTCTCTTTCCCTTAAAGTTATCTAAGCACTTAAATCAACCTTTTATCCACATTTGCCCGTGTGTTGGAATGTATGTTTCATGAAGCGTTGCATAGCAAGATGGAGAGAAAGATATACTTTTCTCAACTTACAACTCAAAATCTCCAACTGATCCACACTTCTAACTGCTGAGACCCCAGACGTAGCCATAATTGGGACGTAATTAAATCTGTGATGGGGGACGGATAGGAACGAGTGGCGATTTCGGCCGTAAAACTTATCTAAAAACAAAAAGAAAGCGATTAATTTAGTCCATAACTGCGATATTAAATCAATGGACTTCAAGAACAATTAGCAAAACCAGAAAAAACTTGTACCAATATCAGCTATATTAAAACTTCCGAAACTTTATAAAGACCATGAAGTTCGGTAACATTAATACAACGTTAAATAACCATTTTCAATCATTTAAAAACTGTTCGTGGATTTCATGCGTGAAATTTACTGTTACTATATATTCATCTTGGGTCGCAAAATCTGACATTTGAAGCCGAACGATGAGGCTTTTAAATCTCGTTAGACTGAAACATTTAGAACATGAAACACTACTTTACGATGTCTATATCTGCACTATTTGACTCAAAATAAAATATCATTTACTTACAAATACAATATTAACTTTTTTAACAAGTTAAGTCATAGTGAAATCTTTCTGAATAATTGTCGCATAGTTTCTCCTCATTTTGAGCGATCTATATCCGCAGTAACTTATATCGTGGTTCTAAAATGGAACACTTCACAAAAATTTTGTTTTGGAGTATGCACTCGTGTGTATTTCTCAACGTGCTATTTTTTTACAGCTTTACAACAAGATTTTACGAAAAAAATAAATTTTAATACTCTGAAAATTAGATAACTATTTCAAAATAAAGTATCTTTCTCTATTTTTAGTACTATCTAAATGTGGGATGATATACGAAGCATTGGGATATAGCAAAGGATTTTTTTAGTTCAAAATGAGATTATAAATGGAATATGATTTTATTAATTATTAAAGTGCAGCATGACTTCCGTCATGAGACATTTTTGGCGATGCGTCATCAAGATATTCCGGCAAATTCATATAAATGTCTGCTTTAAGTTTCTTACAGTTCGTGTTTTCAACAATATTTTGGTAACCGATTTTAAAATACATGTAACTAGATGTAGTGTCGGCATTTTGATCACAGTAAGAAACGCCGATAAGTCACACACAATCAAGTGGACCATGGAAACTGAGCCAGCGTATCCATTATGATTATGCAGATAGGATTTACTGACATCGCTTATTATAATCAAGCTGAATCACAGCATATAAAAGTTACAATACTACTGCAACAAATCATATTATACCATTAAGTCTTTGCAACCTTAAACTTATGTTTAACTATAGAGCTTAGTAACTAACTCTAATTAATATAAATGAAAGAATAATACTAATATAGTAGTTACTATAGAAGGTAGGTTGGGGTATTGTAAATCGTCGCTGTGCGGAAAATATTTGCAGTAAAACAACTGTAAGAATCTTCTGATAAAATTGAAAATAAATAAAATTCTAAGTAGTGTTCCGCTAACTAATGACCCTGTGCATTAACGTTTAATCCACAATTGCTGAGGAAAGTTTACTCAATCACTCAAGCGTTTCTCAGTACAAGAAATATCATTGGTGCTTTCGACTAGAATTCAACACCCATCGCGTTCAAATGACTCAAATGTTCCTCTTTACTGATAAATAAAACTCAAATGTCTAAATAAATATTAACTAAAAGAAGTCTACAATAAAAATAAATCTCTTTTCAGAGTAAGCGCAACGATAAATCAAGTCCCAAGGAAAGATGTCCGACTTGAAATAAATGACTAAAGTTTAGTGTTACTGACCGAGTCAAAACATTATACGCGGCTGGAGTTACAATACCTTCCCGATAAATTTTTGCAACCAAATTTTCTTTGAGCAGAACACTGTACCAAGGATAAAAAATGATAGTTTTGTTTCTTCTTTTATGCCTGAATGACCTAATCTGTGATATTTTAATGATCAATCTGGAAAAGCTATGACCGGAAGCTGGACCAACATTTGCAAAGATATAAACATGAGAAACGATTTACCGTAGAAATCCAATGGAACTGTTTTCGAGGAAATATCTTCTTTATCGTTGTCAAAGATATCTGGATATGCATCCTGCATGTTCTCTTGTTCCAAACTTGGGTACGGTTCGTCAAAATCGCTGATATCCGCCATGTTGTAACCTCTTTCAGGCATGTTTGCTTTATACGTTGCACGGTTTATCGAGTCTAATTCAAACTCACGGCATCTTTGCATTTTTGTGACGTTCCAATTAATAATTAAAATTCTATTCTACGAGCTTGCTCAATTGTAAAGCTTTCAATTAAGGATGATATTGGATGTTTCTGTCATATTTGTATAAATATTACCCAACTACTCAGTCCAAAACAATATTCGCGGTTTATCTGCAACTTTGGCGTTATTTGAGCGTGTCGAACCGAGACGAGGGCGAAACTTGCCTCCCATGGTTCTAAATAAAAATTTTCCAGCTCTTTTCAAACATTTGATTTACTCTGTTACTAAGGAATTCATACTGACTTTTACGTTTTATTAACATTGTTTTAGAAAAGTTTTTATATGGTAGAAATTTTTAGCGACAAATCTCATATCACCATCACATACACAGTGTTATCAGCTGCAAGACAACCAATCAGACACGAAAGAAGTGGGACGTCATTCATTCCTGATTTCATTTTTAAAAATATAAAAATACTTATCAAATGGGGGACAGAAGAACGAGCTATTTGTATTACTAATTCCTTTATCCATTTGACGAGTTCACTTTGTTATAAACTAGATTGTTTCTCGGCCGTGCTGGTGACAGTGGCCAAACACATAAAACAAGCAATATCGCATGTTCGCAAAAAGCTAACCCGTAACCGTTTGATAAAACGCCTCTTAGTCTTGTTAAGGTTGCGTTGCGAATTCAAGAACATGACTTGACCTGAGCCAAGAAAAATATTTTAAAAAATAAGTCAAACTCGACTATAAAAACATTTACTCAGTTGACATAAAAAACAATCTTGTAGTCCTATTTGCGTCTTCGGAAAATTGATAAAAATAATTAACTGACTAGCATGTGCTTTTTTAAATATAAACACAAAATGAGTTTCGCAATGTAAAATAAAACTAAAGCCGATAAAGGTTTTTCTGCCGGTGGTTAGACAGGTCAGTTACCTTTCGAAACGGAAATTTGAAAATAACAAAATTAAATATATTCCTTATAGTTATAGTTTTAATCTTAACAAAAATTCTCACCACTAAAAAATAAGATGAAATTATTTTTTCCTGTAAAAGCACAGTTTGCATCAAAGGTTTTCCGAATTTTAGTTGTACTAAACGAAAAGAAAACCGATTGTATTTCCAACAAGAATTGTTTGCTTTACATAAACGTCACTAAATTCTATATGGATTATATTAGCAACCACTTCGTCCCAATTGAATTCTACCGACAACAGCATCGATAGCAAACAGAAAATATTGGTGTTAAAACAATTCTTTCGTTGTCCATTTCTGTATGGTCGAAAAGCAACGTGCTATTGTCTGTATCCAATGGCAGTTTTAGCAACAAACAAGATAGGACGCGTTTAGAACAAGGACCTGGCCCGGAAGCAATATAAAGAGTAAAACCAAACTTTGTGGTTGTACTTGTAATTCTTGTGCTATTACTATTGGAGTAACTATCAACTTTACAGATATAAGAGAGATCAAATTAGAATCGCCGTTTGTTAGAATACGGCAGATAAATATTCTTAAGCCATTTTCCTGGGCTATACAAGGTCGTGTTGTAGTTCTTTTAATATTACAATTGTCAAGAAATAATCTTATTTAAATAGCAAACGATATAATTTCTTTTTACGCAAAAAACAAGATAACGTTTTGTAGCTCTCTTAAATGAGTCAAAGCAGCTATTCCTATCCGGTAAGACATATCTCGAGAGATTGCGAGCCTGCTGCGTTTAAAGGACTTATGAATATAAACTACAAATTATGAAATTTATTTTCCGCATCTACAGTTCTGATCGTGATAGAAACCTCACCTGAATGACTGTGAATATCAAACCATCAGATGTCTTTCATATCTGGTTCTGGGCGGGATTACATTTCCCAGATGACTTTCTCTCGTGTAGTTAGTTAATGATTGTAGAATGTTCGAATGACTTAGATTTTCCGTTTTTGGCTCACGTATCAGTCGAAAACGCAAATGTATTGTAAATTATTCTGCAATATTGATTGAAGACGATTTACAACCAGTTTTATTGTATTGTGAGCCAATCAGCGCGTTTCATTATTTGATATTCTTGTATTTGTTTATGAATAGAAAACAGCTGATTTTTGAAGATTTCTTGTTAGTGAGCCGGCAAAGTCTCATGGGATTCTAGTTCATTTAAAATTTCCTTTGTGTTTTACCTTACTCTGACCATGAATGTGATTGTTTTCATTGCTTTCTTTACTGAATGTGTTTATAAAGAATCGGCTTGATTGTTTTGTATATCCAAGTTAGCTTTAGATGCAGCCAAAACCCTCGTTCAATGATTGACGTTCGTTGAGATTCATTGTGACATATCTTATAAAAACTTTTAAAATTTTTTTTCGGTTAAAACGTTGCCATGGCATGGCGTTGCATAATGAGTTTCAATTTATTCGTATAGGTTTAATCCTGTTGATTTGAGCGGTGCAAATCTGTAGAAACGCCGAAATAGTTACTGTGTTTTTAAAACCCGTGTTCGTTTAGCGTTATTCAGATTTAGATGCTTTCAAGATTTAGCAATCATCGCTTATATTATAGCAATATCAGGTATTATAAATGTATACAATAATGATAAAGGTCCCTAGTTTTCAATGATACCGATATTTTTTTAAAATATACTTATTCATAATTTCTAACTGACGTACAACAATAAATAAAGCAACAAACAGTTATTACAAACATCTATTAATGCCATCGTGTTTCATAATTATCGAATTTTATCCAAACCACTAATAAGTTCAACTTTGTAAAAGATCAAAATTATCCTTTAAGAAGGTTGATATCCGATGCTTTTGAAAAATATAAATCTATTTATAGCTTGGATCATGGAAACAGTTTGAGGAGATGGTATCAATTAGTTTACTAATATCATTAATTTTAAGAGCAACTTTAAAACGATTTTAAAACAATGCGGGACGAGAGTACAAATCTCGAAAGAGACTCACCGTACTGTTCATACTCAAAAGCTTTACATACCAGTTTACTTTTTGGCATTTGACTATATTTTTCAAGGGTTAAAAATGCTTTAAACTTTTCATTTCTTTCCGATAACTGTGTAACACTGGACTCTGTAGTTGAAATATTTTGGAACACAAGTACTTTCCTCCCTCCCCTCCCACTGAACTTAGGATCGTGCTTGAGCATGCGCAGTATTAGAAATGAAAAACGAAAGGAGGAACTATGTGTACCATGTTATTTCAGTTTTGTTTGCTGACTGGATGGTGATTTTCTGCAAAGACTCTTGTTATTGAAGGGTATTAAAACCAAAAAAACGAATATCTGACCACGCCCAAGACTCGTTTTTGATGAACCTCTATTGAGAGGAGAATTTGAATTTAATGGCTGATGTATTACATGAAAATTAACTTGTCAATGAGCCAATATGAGTAGGAGCTCTGAACAAGCCAGCATCTACAACTTGTCCCAGTTTAGTTATGGGAGTCGTCAGTTCGATTTAGCGAGCATTTAATCAACCATCATGCAGCACAAAGTGCCAACTGTCCATTCATACTCGGATGCTGAAACGGACTCCGATTCATACATCATCATCATATCCGCCCACTGACAAGTTCAGCTACGGATTGATGAAACAATAAAATCTCAAGCCCAAACCATGTTTCATAGACTGTACTTCAGAAATGAGACCGTGTACAAAATACGTATACCGTATTATGCCGGATCTGAGACAATCTATCAGTCAATGAATATTCTGTGATATTATATATCTGATATTATCACCTCATGTACGTTAATTAATGTTACTCAGTCTCACTTGTCTTTCTTCTTTCGCTACATAAACGTTTTGTAATAAAGCAGATTACATGCGATGACGTTAGCAAAGGTTTTTTTATTTGTTCCCAACCTTCCTCCCAAAAGAGGGACCGCGGTGCTGGGAGAGAAGACGGGGGAAGGGAAGGGGGCAGCATGTGTCCCCAAAATGGTAATAGTTTTGTCGCAATTGCCCTTATATAAATTGATTGATTAAAAAGTTGACTTTCTGATGTTATAATACACTTCATTCTACATAAATTCACAACCATTTTGAATTTACGATTATCAGTTTTAAAATAATTTCTAGCAATTCTAGAAGCTCAAATTTTCAAAATAATTTGGGGGAGCACCCTCCTTGCCCCCTAGAAAACCCGCAGCTGTGGCGATCAGGATAGTTCCCCCAATCTACACTTACTCCCCGGTCTTTACAGAATGCGAGTCTCTGCAGCTCAGTGTGTGGACTAACTGTCTCACTGGTAATCAAAGTGTTACAGTTTTGATTCCCGTGGAACATTTTGATTTTTTCTCAGCCCTGAACTTTAGCAACTCTTTCTCTAAACTGTCTAGCCAAGTTGTATATCTCCTGAAGGCAAATCGTCATAAAACTATGGAATTCAAATTTCCTCTTGTATATACGGGTTTTATTCCATTTTTCAATAGAACAGTGCTTTGAGCGAGTTTGCAAATATCAAATATCTTAACCAGAAAGATTTTTCATCCTTAATACAACGCTGTATAGTGTATTTTAATAACTGCATGAGGTAGGCCGGTCAGACTTTTGAAGAAAATGTATTCAGCTGGGGAAGCGATAGTTAAATGGCTTAAACTTAAAAAAAAGAACTCAAGTTAACTTTTCCTCGATAATTCTTGACAGTATTTTTGCTATAACCAATTGTATTTTTCAGTTACTTTTAAATGCACCTCGCTTATGGGTACCTGTTTCAATTTACACCCATTTATAGATTTCGCTGTTCACATTGTAGTTATTACCATCCCAATAATTCAGTACAATGAGGTACATTTCTCCTTTGTAAGAAAATGGATGCAGCTCGAAAGCGCCCACCGTGGAGAGTTCTTGATACTTGGTAAACTGAGCACCAGTTGCTTTGTAGATTACTGAGTAAGTCTTGTATCCAGTGCTTACATCCTTATGATTACCAACGGTTAGGTAGGTCTCCCCATTAATAACCAAGGATTGAAAGGAAACTGCTCCGCGAGTTTGTATAGCCTGGAACTTAGTAAAAGCTGTGCCATTCCACTTGTTAATGATGGAGTTGGTGTTTGGGCTCCCATTATTGAGGTAATTGGTTCTTGCTAGAAAGGTATGACCGTTCACTTTAAAGGAATGGATCCTATGCGCGTAACTGCTTGGCAGAGATTGAATTGCGACAAACTGACTATTTATCCATTTGTATACCTTTGACGGTGCTTTGACCCCACCAGAAATAGAATTGCTTGCAAAAGCAAGGTACAATTGTCCACTAGTGTGAAAGATTGTCACTCCATGAGCCCCTTGTGTGGCAATCGCTTGTACTTGTACGAAGTGATTGTTTTGCCATTTATAGATAAAAGAGTTTGTGTTGGGATTATTACCATTTAGATATATTCCAACTGCCAAATACGTTTCCTCACAAAAAGAAAAAAACTTTGTTTCTATTGTACTGGGTGCATTTAAAGTTTGAAACAAGAAAAAATTTGCTCCGCTCCATTTGTAGATGTTTGTTCCTGATTTCTGATTGGCTACTGATAGATAAACATGGCCACCAATAATGATGTGATCGAGGCTTGATGCTCCATTTGTTGGAATCGTCTGAAAGATGACAAATGAGTTTCCTTGAAGTTTGTATATGACAGAATTCGTTTGTGCAGTGCTAGAAGACCTAGTTCCACTGTAACGGTTGGCTACAACAAGGTAAAGGGTTCCATCAATTTCAAACGAAGCTGCGGCATTTCCTCCTTTCGTCGGTATATCCTGAACTTTTTCAAAGAAGTGAAGTCCAAAAGAACCTCCTGTGTAACAAAAAGATTATTTATCGTCATAAAATAATAGCACTGCATAATATATTACCTTTACACCACGTTACAAGCGTAAGAATTATACGGGCGGGGTTTTGAGTACGAACTTAATTCATAAACATTACCTTCTCCAAAATATCATCCATCGTGGAAATGAGTAAAAAATTTAATATACTTCACTGACTGGAAAGACCGCGACGCCGTTTCAACTGCAACCTGCGAGGCCCCCTCAGGCGATGAGGTAAACTGCTAGAAGTGTTTGTTTCCGTAAAGTTAACTCTGATTTAAAGACGCCTCAAATATTATGTTCTTTAAGGCAATGTCAGAGTATCTGTGAAACACCTGATTCATAGGGAACTAAAGCAGCAGCTCTGTAGTTCTGGCTTTTGGGTGACTTTTTTCAAGATGTCTCTCTCCCTCTGGCAGACAAGATGGGGTTGCATATATGATTCCAATGTGACAGCGTCAACATCGGAGAAACAGGAAGACCGGTGCAATAAACAATAAAGGAAAATGAGAGAGATGTCCACTTGGCCCTTATCATACTTCTGCAGTTTCCGAACTTGCCAACATAATCGACCATTTCCCCGAAAGGGAAAACGTCACATCTATAGATAGGGATTCTCATTGGTATACATGCAGAGTTAAAGAGGGAAACTAAATTAGAATCCACTTATAAAAGTAACATCTACAGAGATAGTCGGATTGTAATTCCTCAGGTTTGGCTGCTCACCGTACGGTAACACAGAGATGGAACCAATCATAGAACGAGTAGGCCATCCAATGAAACACTGATTACTGAACGTGAAAATAATAATATAACATGCCCTTCTCACAGTCTACCACACAACCATGCAAGACCGTAGGTTGCAGTGGAGTTTTCCTCGTCTTGCCTGTGACAAAAATCGTGAGACTATTGGACAAGATTATGTAATTGTTTATATCCTTCTTCATTGCATCAATAATACAAAGAATTAGGACTGACGCGTTTGCTATAATGGGTTAGGAAAGGTTTTCTATTAATTCAGTCCGATTGTTAAAATTGCAGATACATAGCTTCCTTATAGTAAAACCTTTAATAATGGCCTTGGAAATGAAAGGAGGGGGAGATCCCGGGGACTCCACCCTTAGAATGTAGAAATTCTCCCAAGTACTGATCCTTTGGAGTAGTACTCTTAGGGGATTTTACTCTGGTTAGGGTTAGGGTTGAAGATTTAGTGTTTTTATCTTTGTTGCTGTCGAGCCAAGCATATGAAGAGTCGATTTTGGAGTGGATTCCGTATGTTTTCCGACCTCCCTACACCTGGGTCCTCCCACATCATATTATTCAGTAGTGCCAAGTTTTTAGACATGTTTACAGCTCGACAGTATTCTCTTTACCTTTGGTAATAAATAGTTGTAGTAGTTATTGGATTAACCACTTGCTTTTTTTTTGTTTCCGGTGCTTTGTTTTAATGAAACTGCTTCTTACACTTACTGATTAATTTCAACCCACTTATTTCTTTATTCTTTAGGGTAGCACATACATTTTATCAATCAGTTGCTAGCATCCCACGTATATTTTTGCCTGAGAGCCCTACCCTTGTGTCCTGCCTCCATACTCCATCCACAGGGATCTAATGAACGGAAGGGGGCTGCTACTAACCTTAACTATCAAAATATAGGATGTAATGATGAATACCGTATACAAAATGCCGCATCACGTAGGATCTGAAAAAATTGAGCAGTCACGGAAAATATGAAACATGAGTAATAAATAAATGGCTGAAAAACTACGTTGAAATTAATTTGTCAGTGAACCAACATGAATAAGAGCTCGGTTTAAGCCAGCTTTTAGCTGGCTGTTTACTCAAGCGCACTACACCATACTAACGAGACCCAAAAAGGACGAAACAGCTGTCTACGGTTGAAGTTGCTGGCTTAATCCGAGCTCTTATTCATATTGGTTCACTGACAAATTAATTTCAACGTCGTTTTCTAGCCATTCATTTTATTACTCATGTTTCTTAACCGTCAACAATTTATTTTTACTATTTGATTCAAAGCGATTATAAAAGATCATGTTATACCAACCGCCACTTCCAACTGAAGGAGTGCGACTATAAACCTGTTAGTGAGGAAAAGTGCAATAATTAATAAGCAAAAAAGTCTAAATTTAAACTAAAATATTTTCAAAAAAAGGTGTGACTTGAAGGGTTTTAGATATTTTCAAACTTTTATTGTAACTTTAATGATGAAATAGAGCTTAAAGTCGACCAACTTCGCAATAGCAAAAGTTTTGATTTAAAAAAATATCTAGATATGTAAACAAACACGATTTATGTAAGGTAGCATGGTCTCTTTCTGTAAGAGCCTTTAACTAAAGTAAGCCGGTTAACAACATAAAAAGTATACAGTAAATGCGCAAAGAACCCTTTTTCCATAAACAATTTGATCCTGAGTTGGATAATACTTGGCGAAATTGGTTGATTCTAAGCACACAAGATTCATTTGAGGCGCAGACAAAAATGTACTCAATTTTCGGTTAACTTTTCTAAAAGGAAAGAAAAAATATATTTTCACTAAACCAAGCTTTTAATCAAACTGACTTTGGCATCCTTATAATAAAAAGGAATTTCGAAACACGACTTAATTATAAAACATGAAGCTCTTATGAAAAGGAAGGTTTTCCAAAACACTAACCTCATTGGCTAAGGAAACACAGATCATCAGTAAAAATGTAGAAGTCTTCATTCTGTCAAGACTGCTGGGCCCTGTAGAAAGCTTGGATGACCACCAAAGTGTGAAGGAAAATTGAAATCGCGCAGTAATAAGTTTTAGAACGTGACCTTGATAGATGACTTGTCAAAAGCTTCCTTTGTTCAGAGAAAAAGCCCGATGACGTCACGATTTTAATAGCCTGCAGTCAGTGATACCATATTATAACTCCAGTTATAAAGGAAGTTCTCAAACAGGGTTTTGCAATCTTTTATCGATTTTGAAAGATTTCAAAAGTAACTCGGAAATTAAATTTGATGCCGTGCAATGTCTAAGGCTGCAATAAAGAGTTTTACACTCATTTTAATGTAGAACAAGTTTGTCTCTGTTCCGGTAAAGAAATTTGAAATTTGATTCAAATGACCTTCTTTCAACACCAGAAACACAATCTAAGAGAGCTTGCGGAACTTTATGTGTTTTAAAAAAGGATCTTGAGAAGCCGAGTGTTTTGAATAGGCCATTTGGACGATTGCAGCTACAACCACCAGAATGCTTTGCCTATTTTCTTTTGTCAAATAATAAGTGGCATTTTTTATACTATTCTCGAGAGGGGATAAAAATTTGAATGTGAAAAAAAATTCGTGGAGCATTCTGGTAGTTGTAGTAAACGACGTCATCATGCAAAATGCTCTATTCATCACGCAACCTCGTACCCAGGCTCATTTCACTGACGTGAAAAGACCCTGGTTGCCGCTGGTCACGTGCCAAGCTGTCAAAATTATTCCTCAGCGAGGGTGAGTACTGACTTGTACTAGTTCTCTTTCCCAAAACATAAGCATCGAGAGGTCTAAGAGTTCAGGAAAACGCCATTTTAGATCATCTTTTCTTTAATACTAATATATTTCGACTTAAGCAGGGCTCTTTTAAGCTATGCCTAGCTAAATAGGTTCCCCTCTTTAAAGACTATATAATATACTACAACTAGACGCTCTAAAAGCGTGTAGTCAAGCTACAATACAAGGTCAATAGAATGATTTTGGGCTTCCTGTGCATTTTTCGAGAAAATTCGCGAGGTCTTACACTAAGTAATTGACCAAACCCGACGTGAGAGATAGTCATAGATAGATAGGTTGGCAAAAAGGTAAAACTAAAGTCGGGCCGCTGCGCGTAGCCGACTAAATATTTGATATACAAGGAAAGAACATTTGTATAATGCATACAATCTGTTCTTATAATCGTTCTGTTGGATCACCAGAAATCATCTTATTTTAAAAAAGTTGCGACTTTGAAGCGAAAGAGTGTATACCTACATTCAGCCATTTAAATCCTTAAAAATCTGTAGGAAAAGTAACAGCATAAAAGCAAAACCCTTGGAGTTTCAAAGGGAAATTTTCAGATCCATTAAGATGCCATGTTAGCAGTGGCTCTCAACAGTCACATGGCCCTTTACAATTATCAAGAAACTCAGCCACTTACTGATGTCAGGTTAGCATTACTAGATCAAAGGGCTAAAAAAACTCTTTAAAAAAAAGCCGATGAGCCCTTAGCTTAAACAAAAATACATGTGATGAAATGAGAATTGAAATCAAAGACAACTTCTATCCCTGAAACTCCCACCTTACCCCAACCCTCTTACAACGCTTTTTACTCAAAAATACAACCAATATTGATACAACTGTGTTATCTTTTTATTTACTTCCCGTATAATTCGTGTTAAATATAAAAATCTGTATTGTATTTACTATTTCATGTCTCAGAATTTTGACAAAACAAAATAATGCTTTACAAAAGTACAAAAACAACCGAAGCGTAAAAAAACGTTTTCTAAAAATGTTCGTTTTTAAGACGAGAACAAAGACGACCTTGAAGAAGTTGTAGATATTAAACAATCTAAGTAGATATTAAACAATCTAAGTAACTTGATAAAAAAAAAACAGAATAAAATTTATCGACTATATTTTATTATTACATAGATATGAGTGTTTTACTGTATAATACGCCACTCGTAGATTTCATA
>ERZ1740055.178-NODE-178-length-13778-cov-7.811922_pt1 | contig 13778 bp, 2 predicted proteins | sample MGYA00581747_ERZ1740055 | MGnify/ENA primary metagenome ERZ1740055 (study PRJEB43018, sample SAMN04849739) | marine metagenome | isolation source: floating plastic debris | place: Pacific Ocean | collected 2008-08-28 | study: EMG produced TPA metagenomics assembly...
TTTGGCTAGTAAACAAAATGAAATTGACTGAACTAGTTTCTGTCTTTCTCAAAGATGACATCTAAAAAAAATTGACAGTAGGCTTTAGATTTATAAGTTGAAAAGTTAGTGTTGAACCCTGAGATATTTTATTTCATTATTTTTTTACTGTATTATGTACAGATATGAAATGACATAAAATTGATGTCATTTTGGAGCACATTATTCAGTTTAGCTGGCATTTACCCAGTCAAGTCTGATTTGTCTTCAAACAGACACCAACCTATCACAGGTTTCGAATGTTCGAAATTTGCAACAAAATACCAAACTGACATCGGCAGGGTAAAAGTTTTTCTCTAACTAGACAAACTGAGAAAAATACTTTCATCAGATTTTAAGTTTTTGAATGAAACTTAGGATCCACATAAATTCTGAGTGGCAGTGTGAAAAAGGGCTTACCATTGAAATGTTATCATTCTGCTTTCCATACAGCAATGATCAATTTTTTCAACCTACATTTAACTAAACCCCAAGCATCACTTACTCCCTTTAATATTTTACTAATTTTACTAGTTAATAAAAATAATTATATCAGTTGGAGAAATCTTTTCAAGCTTTACACTTTGGAAAAAGAAATTAAACATCATTTGTAAAGAATAAATCATTATAAAAAGTATATCATTTGATAGATATACACAATCTAATATTTGTCAGGCAAAGCACCTCTACCAAAGCTGTTCAATACTTCAGAGAACTTGAGATGCTATTTTTATGAACTTTTGGTACACATTTTGGTTTTATATAATTCCTCTAAATAAAAAACTAGAAAGTCCCTGTTGGGTTTATGAGCATTTGTTTTATAGTTTTCACAGATCTCTCTCACAGAGCTGATGCCGTTACAGCTTGAGTGTTTAGCAGTCATGCCATTTCCCCCCTGATTTATAAACATATTGGCTTCTTACACTAATGGACATAATCATAAAATGTTCAAACATGCATTCTAAGGGGCAAAAATCAAGGACTCCCTTTGTTTCTTCACAGTATTATAAAAAGATAAGTGCAATCCCTGAATGAACAACAAGGTTTGTAGAAGGATTTTACTTCTAATATAAACTGATTCCTTATATTATAAAATGAATTTTCTCTGAAAAAATAAAACCAGAAAATTTTTAGATGCATGAAGACTAGTAGGGGGCATTTTTAATCAATTATTGTAATTCATTTTTTTTAGTGTTTTTCAATTTCTTGAGTATATAACATTAAAGACAGCTTCATAATGTTAAATTACTAAGTCCATGCAATCCTATTTTATTAATTAAAATCCACTTATTACCAGAATTGTCACCAGGAGCTGTTGGTGCTACTTGACTAGGTACCAACTGTGCTAGGGAGTAGTTGGCGACAGCATTTGGTGGTGGAGTTACATTCATTTGTGAGACATAGGCACGACTACTGTATGCTGGAGGTGGAGCCCCGAGGTATGTGTAGGTGTATCCAGTTGTTTGGCCTGGATTCCTTTGATAACTAACATAGGGAAACACAGTCTGTGCTGGCTGTTGGCCAGTGTAAACTGCTTGCGTGGTTGTACTTGCAGTAGTAGCTGTGCAGAATGTATTAAAAGCTTGCTGGAATGTGTTAGAAAAGCCAGGCTGTCCTGTTTGTATAACACTATCATATGAAACAAAGGGATTGTTAAATGTTCCAGTTGTGGTTTGGCGTAAGGTTGACATGCCAGGTAATGAACCTGTTTGACCTGTATCAGCTGCTGTCTTTGCTGGTGAGTTACTGCTTGGATAACGAACTGATTGCACCATTTGGAAGGTCCCACCAGCTGGCTGCGCTGTTGTTGTGTACCAATCTGATACTGTGTTTCCTCCTGGACTTTGAATAACAGTTCCTTGATATTGGGTCATGTTCGTTTGAGGTGTTGCAGGCACAATGTGTGGGTACGACCGGGGACTATAATATCCAGGGGGGTTTGTGCCAAATTGTGTACGAAGTTGAGCAGCTGAACTATCAGTTGGAATACTGGCTGGGTTTCCGTAAATGTCTAAGTTAGTAACAGATGATCCACTGTCTGTACCATATGTGAGGTTTGTTAAACTTGATGACGAAACTGGTGAGACTGTCGAAGGTGAAGTAATTCCCAGATCAGCGCTTGGAATTTCTCCACCAACAGTGTTTACATTGTCCCATGAATCACTTTTGTCAGAGTCTGGTGTTGAATTGACATTTCCAATTGATAAGTTCTTGGATTCTCCCATACCATTTGAGCTTTGATGTTCAGGTGAGCTTCCATGGTCTGAGCCAACACTACTATCAATTCCAAAAAAATGACAAAGAAAGTTAGTTTGTAAATTGGGCATGTCAGATTTGAATTTAAATAAACTACAGATGATTAAATAACATCCAAAGTGTTACTATAAAGCTGTAATGTGCAACATTAATCTCTGACCTTACTAAACAATGTACAATAAGTTAAACAGCTTTACATTTTCTAACTTCAAGTTTTTAATCTCCAAGTTTTTAATCTTTTATGTAAGTAAAACAACTGAGAATGCCATATGAATAACATAATACTTATGCTTTTGAAGCTATGTACTAAAAATTACTAAATATATAATTTACAGTAATTATTCTGTTATTTTATCTTGGCTTGGCTTTGCTTGTTAAAATGGTTCAAGACCACAAGGTCCTCATCTGCAGAAATTTCAATATTTTTGTACGACCTTCTTTTTAACCTTGGTTTTGGGAAGCTATTAACCAATATTGGATTAGAGTCTGAGGCCATCAAGGACTCCACTTAACACAACAGAAACTGAAGCTAAACAAGACAGCTATATATAATTATAACAGTTTATTATCTATAAAATTAGAACCTATGTCAGTTTGAAACATGGCTCCATTTCATTGGCTTTATTGTATGTTCTTGTTTAATTTTAGACTTCTTAAATAATTTTGATCCAATTAATATGCTATATATAACTAGTCTTGTCATAACAAAGTCAACTTCCAGTATATATACAAGAAAACATCTGTTAAATGAAATCAGTTGACAGTGAACATTTTTTCTTTTTAGAATTTACTCATTACAAATATTTTATAGTAACGATTTTTTTTTGCACTTACTTAAGGAAAAATTAAAATGCCATTCCAACCTAGGCACAGAATTTAATATTTAGATAAATCTGCAGTTAAGTATATTGGCAATAATACAGTTGAAATTTAATTACATCAGAAAAAACCCTTCTAATTCATTTCTTTTAAAGAACCAAGAAAAGAACAACATATTTGTCCAATAGCAGCAAATAAATATCTTAAAATATACAAAAATAATCTCGTATAAATTAAAAGCTGGAAAATCCCATATGTCTTGTATCTGAATATACCTAGTACCAAGATTGTTTTTAATCTTTTACAATCGCAATTACAAGAAACTGCATAAAGACAAACAGAAGATACAATACTCAACTTTTAGAAACTATATTTTACCTATATCTTTGTGTTTTGTCAAAAGTTGTTTAATCTGTTTGCAAAAAATCTTTATTTGAGTCATGTAGTTAAAGAATAACTGGCAATATGTTAAAGTGTACCAGTTGGAAACGTATTTCTCAGTTGTTTCTGAATAATCTTGCTTTGTGTGCTTCAATCACCCTACTATAGCCAAGCTCACGCAAATTGTCATGACAGCTTACCTTTCTCAAAACTGAATTACAAATTGAACTATTTCATCAAACTTAAAACAAGTTTTTATATTCAACAAAAAATTTTGAGCAAACTTCATACAATAAATATAGGTACAAGGTCAAAAAACTATAGAAAAATTTACTAAATACTAAAAACTTTAATCAAATCCTTTATTATAATAATCAAACATAACAATCAATAGTTACACAACTGCATTTAAAAGAACAATTTCTGCTATGTAGAACTATTGTCAGACATAGTTAAAAGAAAACAATAATATTAGTGTTGCTTTAAAAACTATGCCACCACAGTGAATTCAACATCAAAAATTTTATGTGAAAAATGAACTTCAATTTTTATAGTTAAAAACTACAAATTTTCAACAGACATTTTTTCACTATCAACATAATTTATTTTTCTTTTAATTTCTATATTAAATCTTATTTAAATGCAAAAGGAAAAAAAAAATGATGATGAAAAGTTAAAAGCAAGCTTGAAAATCTTTTTGTTATCTTACCTGTAACATGTAAACCAATGATGGGTTAGACGTCTTCCCCTTAAATAATTTGTCATATCTATATTCAGCAGACTTCTAACATTTCACCAGTTGAGCTTAGAATTTTCTAGTTTAACTAAAGTAGTTACTTCAGTTAATGAAATGCTTCAGCCTAGCACAAGTTTAAAATGAAATGCTTTAAGTTTATAAATGAAAACTGCCACAACTCAGCTTTATACATAGTAATGAGTGTAATATTTACTTTACAGCTAACACATCCTTTTGAGAATATTAAAATCATTTACAGATAAAAATATGTCAAATGACTTTAACTCAAACATTAAATTTTTCAATTTTAAAATTAATTGTAGCATAATTTGTAATTTGGAATGGAAGAAATATTTTACACCACTGGATATATGCTCTGCCTTTTGGTTTTTCAATTATGTAAAATTTAACAAACAAAACTTCCTGGAGGAAGTTTACAAAAGACTAGGTGAAAATCTCTGAATTTACAAACCTATCTCTGTCATCAATGCCATTTTCTTGCCGCAATCTCTTGGCCTAGAAAATAAATCTTCAGTAAGTACAATGGTATTCTGACTAAATTTGAAAATTAATGTTCCATAAAACAGTTACAGTTCATCATTTTATGAAATCATTAAAATATAAACAAGTAACATCTTGTTGTATACATACTGGGACAACTTCAAGCACTTCTGTACTATCCTGGTCAGTCGCCATCCGCTAAACAGTAATTAAATCATTTAATAAAGTTCATCTCAAAATATGAAATTTTTTAAACTAACATAATGTTTAATATGGTACAAATTGATAGAAAAACATTTCCCCAGTAAATCTTATCATTTTCTGAACAGCACATGTTAGTCAAATGCCAAAAGTAATGAATTTACCACATGGATGTCATATACTTCACATCTCAAGATTTTCAAATTTCTAATCTACAGTAGTTTTTAAAAATTTTTGTTTGGTTTTAACAGAACAAAAAAAATTAAGAGAAACTACAGATTCTAATACTACGATAAAGTAAGTTTTATCACCTTATAAACACAACATAACACAAGAGCTTACTTAAACAAAAACACCACACAATCTGATCTGTTAAAAAAAAGCAAATGCAAGTTTCCAACTTCATGTAAATCCAAGTTTGCTTTTTATTATAAAAGGACAAAAATGCAAAGCGACCAATTGTGATCATCACAAAATCTCTAAAAAATAAAACAGCAAGCTTCTGTCTATGATGTATGTTATGAGCTTCAGGCAAATTGCCTTGAGGGCAGTTCCTAGTTTTCTAAACATCTGGTTTAAATCACATTTAGGTTCTTTAGAATCTCTCCAAATTATTTGTAGTCTCATGTTGATATCAAGAGAACTTATAATCATCTATGGGCTCCTTATTTATGCTTTGTTGCCATCTTCTTTAAAAGAATGTTTGCACAAATAAGCCTTCATTCAGTTTAGGACAACAACAACTGGAATATCAGATTACAACATCAGACCTAGAAAGTAATGATTTTACAAAACATAACCGTTGCATAAAGATTGATAAACTAAAAACAATTCTTAACCACTTGTATTTAATATCAACTTTGTTAATTCATCAACTAGTTTTCAAGCTCATCAACTGAAGTTGAATTGCTATCAAAAGAACTTTCAATGTTGCAGTTTTTGTCTCAAGTTGATTTGCCAGTGGGTGGTGAGGAAATGGCTATGAAAAGGTCACTAGTAGTAACTGCATTACAAAACATGCTGAAAAGTTAGAATTTTTCAACGGGCACACAGCATGTAAAAATGCAAGCTTAATACACACAGGGGCAACCTTTCTGTATGCTGAATATATAATACTACTGTATCTTTTAAATTATTTATTCAGAAGAAAAACTAGTAGAAATAAGAGTTCTGCCATCATGTTTGGGGGCTGTCAGTGTTTCGCTAAAACAATTGCTTAATTCTTATCTACCACAAATTACACTTAAACCATAAAACAGTTTCATACTATATTTTCGAAGCTTAGTCAACAATGAATCGCTCTCCACTAGTTCAATATTTGCAGTTTGAGTTCCATTTTTCAGAAAAAATTAAGGGTAGTTATAGTATAAGAAGGAAAAAGCTTACAAAGTATGGGAAAGGTTGATGATACCAGCTGTTAATACTACATGCTTCCAATGCCATTTCTAAAAGTTCTCCTTGTTGAAAGCTCTTTCAGTTATTTTTGCATAAATTAATTTTACAAGGTCACCTGCTCACAACTGGAGAAGGCAACTTAATGCCAGAAGTTTAAGGAAATATATATTCCTTTTGCACAAAGCCTCTTTTTCCTTGTGGCAGTAAGAAAGTAAAATGTTTTTGGACAAAGACAGCTATAAAACTCTATTCTCCCCACAATGAATTTTAAAATGTACTGACAGGTTTTTTTAAACTAGCAGAACAATGGACAAAAGTCAGGTGTTGTTGAATATACTTTCAGTATAATTTCTCTAAGTACTTCTTAACTAAACGGAATTGTTGAAAAATTAAATCCCAAAATTTAAGGATTAAAATAGTGCAAGGCATTTTGGAGACAAGAGAAGATTTTATTGTCATTCAAACACAAATGCAGATAAACAGTTGCTTTTAGTGGAGTGTCAAAGTTTGATGGGATTGTCTGAAAAAGAAAAACAATTTCTATGCATAATGTAAAGTACCAATCATACCAATGGCCGAGGCATATTTAATTTATGAAAAATTTCCTGCACTTAACAACCCTAAGCAACCCTTTTAAAAACCATTAAACTTCCCCTACTTTGTAAAGAGCTCTCATATTTTCCAATTTCTTCAGCAAACAAACTTTCAAGCTTCTGCTTTTATTAATGTGCCGAACGTTGTTAATGGATGGGAAAATGGCACAACAATAAATTATATCACTTATATGACATTTAATTTTTTTCAACCCTAATTGTCTAATACAAAGTCGGAAAATAAACGTTTTCGCAACTTAAAGCGGGCAACTCCACTATAACTATTATCTTTTTCGACGAAAAAACTCGAAGAATTGCAGAGTTTAAGACAGATTAAAAACAAATTCTGACAAGGATTTAATATAAACAACAAATTAAACGAGGTGAAGTTTTCTTTGCAACACAAGGTTTAAACTAGCCAAAACGCTAATGAAAATGGTAAAGATGAAGGATACAGCACATTAAAGTTATCTGTCACCTTTTAAACTTTTTAACGTAATAAATTGTTCGAACGCGCGGTAGACTTTCAGTTCAAACGATCACAATAGTCATGATTGAAACAACACGCATTTAATGCCCACATCTTACATACACATTCACCATATCATTGTTTTGAACTTAATTTGTTGCAACAGTAAGAAAAAGAATTAACTTGTTATTACATAGGCCGCAGCTTATCACTGTTATTATTTTAAAACTATACATCAATTTGTGTGTGAAAGTAGGCACACAAATGCATCTTGATTCATCGAATAACCAGCGGCTTTTCCATAAAAGATGCGAAACTTCATTAAATCATCAACGATAATAGGCTTTTGTTGATTTTTCTTGCAAAAAGATACTATCTTATTGAATTATAATTCACATCGACACAAAACTGGATTCATTTTAAAACATCTGAATGTGTAAAAGCAAATGGCAACGTGCATGATTCTGACACAATCGTCGACGGGTCGGAAAATTTCAGCTTCCTTTTCCCTAAGTTTTAATTGAAGATGAAATATAACGAATAAAGTACCTACTAAACTATCAAAACTTGGAATTTAGCAAAACTGAAGAAGCTTCAAGAAGATATACTCTTGCTGTCGAAGGAGAATTAGCGATAGTTCACACATTTACATCAGGACGAAAACAAACGGTCTTTTTGGTATTCTTGCAGCTCTACTGTTTATTTCCTGTCACAACAGTATCAAACAACTCCAGTCAAGTTCAGATCAAACAATTATAGCCAAAGAAACAGTTCTTTTGTCGCAGTTAAGTTACTTCAAACAAAAAATGGGCAATTAATTCTGTCACGTCAACTACCCATTTATCAATTTAAATACGACTTTGGATAGCAACTCAAAACATTCACCAGCAACCAAACACAAGGAGAAAAATTTTAAGATTCACAAATCATCGACTTCCTGTAGGCTATTAAATAAACAAAACCATTACGTCTTCTTCGCTCAATAAATTCAGCTTACAAACGTAGAGGCCCCGTGACTTCTGTAAACGAGGTATGGACTGGTGTGTGAAGTTAAACAACATGTTAACTTAAAGCGAGGCCTTGTATATGTTCAATTGCATAACAGTTTCCGCATTTTGCTACCCAAGAAGAAAACCGAAAGCCGTTATATATTTTCGCTTGTGATGGGCTTGAATTTCGCAAAAGCCCGCGAACTGATGGTTGCACCGCATTCAGAGTTTCGCCAAACTGCAGAAAAGACGGGTGTCAACGCAGTTGGCTTTGCACGTGTCACAAAAGCCAGCGAGCGAACCACACAACACCAGAATAAACAGTGGCGTCGATCTCTTTATAAAGTATCTATGTGAATAAAGTGCTCAACTTACGTTAATTCACCATTCACGGCTTGCAATCAAAACTCGCGCTACAAGATGAATCGTCTTACATTGCCGTCAAAGCCAGCTCCGATTCCAACTTGGACCTGCAAACCATAACAGTTTTAGACCTTGTAAATGCCATTTAAACTAAATGTATTCGTAAATTCTTAGTCTCCTGCAAGAAAAAAATTGTTAGTTTACTACATACTTGGAGAAATTCAGCTTTGGTAAGTTTCCTTAGAAATGCTACACTGTAATAGGAGAACTTCCAAGGCCAGCAATCGAGTCAAAAATTTCGATCATCAGTCAATTCACGAGATACCGCATCTGCCCGCAGGGGATTATGGGACAATGTCGGAAAGCGCGGCTTTGATCTTTATAAGACAATCATAAGGAACCAATCGAAAGCAAGTTTCATCGATTTTGGCCATTCTGATAAGAACAGCACCTTAATTAGTTTAATTACCATGAATTGGTGACACTCGGACACAATTGAGACAGTCAAACAGAATAAATTGAGAGGTGATGATGTATGTTTTCCTTTACATCACGAACAATGTCTGCTCAGGTTTCGATTGCTTTGAATGTGTAGGTTATGTCGCTGGCGAGTAAACATAAAGAGTAACCCTCGCTTCGAAAAGTCAACGTTCGTTTACTGTTTCGAGAAAATACGCCCTTTCTCAGGTCAGCACTGCGTTACTTCTTTGTCAAACATACCTAGAGGGGCGTTGAAAATGTTTCACAGACACAAATTGAACTAGTCCGTTTTAAAACCACTCGCCGCGATCATGCTGCGTAAAAAATCAGTTTTCACCGCCCATGTCTTCTGCTTGAAAAACTTTTTCATTAGCAAAATTGAAAAAAGCACAAATCAAGCACTCAGCCATCGAAGATGGGTATTAGAACTATATTACGCAACTGATCCCTAGTTTGAACTTAGTGGGAAAGATCAATCAGGAAGATTTTTCTATTTGCCACAACAATGTTCCGTGGTTGCCCAAATTCCGAAAAAATACCTTATCTCTTTAGATATTTAAATTTTAAAAGTGCGTTAGAAAGTTTATTTTTTTCTTTTTGTCACAAATCTCAGCTAAAGCACAAAATTTTACTAGGCGGTCAAGAAACTTTAAAAGTGCCGAACAATTGAAAGGCCATGTGAAGGGTCGATTCTATCGCAAGTTGTGATCTGCGCCAAGATGATAAACGGAACTTGTCACACATTTATAAATAAATAAAAAATATATGCTTTTAGTAATTTTTGTGACAGCAAATGATGTCCAAAGGACAGATGCGGCGTCTTTCGTCACACAGAGCAGTTATCTAGATACAAGGCTTTCCGAAAATTTCTTAATTTCAGTGAAAGTAATAAAGAATTTTTAAATTTGAAAGAGGACAAGTCCATCGTCGCACAGTTTTTAGTTGTTTTGTCTAATTTTCTTTTCTATTAATTGTTATAAGTCCATTTTTAAGATTAAATTTTAACTGCTGGAGCAGATAACGAAAAAAGAAAAAAAACAATTGAATTCTAAATAAAAAATAAAAGAGCATTTTAACATTTCACTTCAGCGTCCAGACGCGGTCAAGATGTTTTGGGAAATTTTTTAACCTGGTGGGAAGGTCTGGTGAATTACAGCGCTAAACACTTCCAGCCTATTGGTTGTTGAGCGTTCTTGATTGACAGTTTGACAGGGTTAAGCCAAATACCAAAGATAAACAATCATCGACAGTTACTTTTTGATGACCCTACGTGCAGGAAGTTTTGTGGACTTCAAAGAAAATTCAGCGAAAGATTTTCCGGTGCTTGAGTGGAAAGCAGGAAGGCTGAACACATACCACGCGGTTGTTCCAAGCTTAGTTTTCTTCTATTTTCATCTGTAACTTAAAAATAAAGAAAGTTTGAAAACTGAAAATTTAAATACATTTTCAAAAATCAAAATGATTATAATTTTAAACGGAGACATTTTAATTTTCTCACTCACTTTAAAACTGGATAGATTCCGAACTTTACAAATTATTTTTCAGAACCAGAGGAAACAATTAGCTTCCTTTTCCACCGTAATTTTTCAAAATAACGTCAAGGAAGGTACATTTTAGTTTTACTACATAGTCAGTTGAGTTGTTGACACAAACCTTACGTGTTATGGAAAAGAATTGTTTGGTTTTAAAATTAGAGGCAGAAAATGAAATATTGTTATGAGATAAAATGTGAGCTCCTTTTGTTCTCAATGAGTCAACGCTGTTGGTTGTTAAGCGCGTTAGGTTTGCGATTCAGTTTGCAGTATTTAATTTTTGTGGTTATCTTCAGCAACAGGCTATTAGATTTTCTTAAACAATAACAAGATACCATTTGAACTGAAGATAGGATGGCGAGAAATTATGCTAACTGCTAATATCCTTTTCGTTGACAGACGATACACGCTTTTTTTTTTGGAAAAGAACAAACTTTATTAGAACACACAGGCTGAGCTTTGCCAAAAAATTAAGAACAAGCTAAGTACAATCACTAAGTTTAGGCTTGAAATTGCGATCTGACAATTTTAAGATTTTTATTTAATTGTTGCACGCAAATTGAGATGTACATGTAAGTTCATAAAAACATATCTAACCGCTTCTTCCATTTTTTAAAAGCAGCGGAAAATGATAACAAAAACTTGAATGCTCCTACGCATCGCATACATGTATAATTCTGTACGATGTAACGTTTTGTTTGGAATATGTTGCTGTCAGTTGGAAATATCAGAAAATCGCCAAAAAGTTAAGAACCGCCCAGCCTCAGCCGAAAGTTATTGGTTGTTATAAAAAAGCGTGTATTATAAAATTTAAAAAATATGATAAACCAAGAACCATTCAAAGCATTTCAGAAGTCAGGTTATGTCAGGTGATTGTTTTTCGCAATACCAACTTAGTTTCGGCATTTTAGTTTGTTCGTTATCCTGAGCTATTCGCAAAACGTAATAACAACTGTAAAAACAAATTAACTTTCTTTGACAGAGAAAACTGGAAAGCTGGAGTTCAGTTAATGTTACAATAAAGAGGCAACAATTTGATGGTCTCGGACTTGTCATCCAAAGAGTTAAAAAGTCACATTGAATGGTCATATACTTATACGTGTGCAAACTTTTGATACTACGTTCAAAGATCAAATTGGGTGGTTTTCTCAGATTCGAGAAAATAGGTAACTGGAAGTGATGTAATGCTTTAACATATTGTAACAATAAGTTAATTGTTACATTACTAATCTCGTACCCAGATCTCTGGGTACGAGATTATTACATTACCGCATTAACATTGTACTGTTATTAGCTTGTTAATATGTTGCCTCTTTATTCTTAATGAGAGTTACACGCTGTTATTTATTTGCATGAAAGCACGGGAAAATCAGTACTGTTATCCTTAATTGGACATAAGTCACGAGTTTTAAAAATGTTTCACTAAGTGATAAGCCAAATATAAAAAAAAAAAAAAAAGTAGAAAACTTGACTTAGTGAAAGACTCCTCACTCAGTTTTCGAATTTCTACTCTTCTCCTTTGTTCTCCAGTCGTTCAAAAACACAAAGCTAACTGGAGAAAAAAAAACACAAAATGTAAAAAAATATTCTTCTTAAATTTGGTGGCGGTCGTCAACTGTTAAATCAAAAAGCGAAAAACAAGAATTAATTAATACGGATTCTCCGAGATGTATCTTTTTAGCGAGGTTTTACAGATCACTAAAGTATGTAAAACGCATTAACAACAATCATCTTTGATCCGTTTTATAATTTTTTGTTAAGGATGGACTTCTTGGGTACAAGTACAAACACGTTCACAAGAAAATCAGTCATGTCGAACTTTCTCATCAGATCGAAAGCGTATCAGTATGGATAGCACACGCGTGCCAGAAAATAACTTGAAGCCACTAAAATAGGCACTAAGCCGGCTGCGGCGATAGCTGGAATTAGTCCTTCTACAATAAAAATAAGAGCCCAAAATAAGTTAGCTTGAATGTTAGCAGCCGTGGGCAGCTGTTTCATCAGCATGGTATAGCTAACAAACAGGTCGAAATTCTCTAGATTTTTTGGAATTCTTACACTGAGCAGTTTCTCTTTAAGCCTTTTATTTCATCTAGAGCGGTAACTACCAGTTTCTTTATTTTTTGAAAGTTTATCACTTGCTATAACACGGTTTGTTGTTACATTCATGTAAAACTTAAAGTGTGATCTAAAATACTTTGCCCCTCAGTGAACATTGGGAAAATGAACGCGCGCGAGCGAAAGCGCGTGACGGACCCGATCAAATCCCAAACTTTGACCTCCAAAACTCAATTTTTTCTAAACATTCTATTGAATTTTGTGTAAGCCGAGTAATGGATAATGGTAACACAAATTATTTATAAGAAATTTGTCTATTTCGGCTTTTGTTAACTTATTACAAGTCTTTCTCATAACGGTTTAAAACGGTTAGTTTTTATGTTATTCCAATAATTTTTCCTCCTTGATTTTCGCGAATTCAGTGCTAGTTGTGAAATTGCTTCAGCGAATTATGGCTTGAGCAGCTTTTGCTTTTAGTCAGTAGTAATTTTGAGGGTTTACAAAACCAACACGATTTATGTAAACTTGACTTTGCTCTAGTACAATAGTTTTGCCTGATGGCTGGGGTAATGGCCAGCCGGTGAAAAATTGCACTAAAACAAAGTCAAGTTTACATAAGTCGTACTGGTTTTGCTTTTTAATTGTTTAATATTTCTTGATTTTTAACATCAAATAGATTCAACGATATACAGATTTTTTGTCAACGAATGCTTACAACTTTTCTGTTTTGCTTCCACTTGGGATATTATTTCGATTTTCAAAATATACTAGTATAACTAAAAGGTAATTAAATGCTGCCTTCAAGCAGAGATGATAAACCTATAAAAGGGGATAGAAATAATTAAATAGATATTCAGCCTATTTTTTAATTAATATTCAAATGTTTATGAAATGTCATTACCAGTTATTCCCTTTTATTTTCTTTAAGTTTCATTTAGAACAAATTTATTTTCCTAAAATTCAGAACATTAAGAAAACAAAGTGCAT
>ERZ1740055.179-NODE-179-length-13762-cov-6.501350_pt1 | contig 13762 bp, 2 predicted proteins | sample MGYA00581747_ERZ1740055 | MGnify/ENA primary metagenome ERZ1740055 (study PRJEB43018, sample SAMN04849739) | marine metagenome | isolation source: floating plastic debris | place: Pacific Ocean | collected 2008-08-28 | study: EMG produced TPA metagenomics assembly...
TATATATATATATATTTAATTGAATAAAATGAAAGGAGGAAACTAAACTTCTCACACAGGTCCATACTTTATTTTAAAAACGTTTTGGCAATTCTGAGTAAAAAAATAAAAATTTACAGTTTAACAGTTAAAAATCTAAAAAGTGAACTAAGTTACATTGAATTCTGGTATTCATAGAGTTAAAACTAATTAAAATATGAAAAAACAACTTTAAAAATAACTATAAATACAAAAGGAACTTATTTTGTTAAGTTATACCGCATTATTTGCGTTTTTAATTAATGCGTTTCTTTGATCTAAATTCACATCTTTTATTGAGCTCAAATGTGAATTTAGATCAAAGAAACGCATAAGCAATACTGTGTATGTAACAAAATTAGACAAAAGGTTATCGCCTAAAGGTTTATTGACTTTGAATCCAAGGACGAGAGGTTGTATCATGCTATGGGTTTTCTCTATATGCACAACTGGGCTGGGTCAGTTCAAAGGCTGGTTAACTTTATCCCTGTGTTAAGAAAAAATGCCAGCAAGAATTTTTTGCTCTAGGAAAAAGATTACGGTTCTAATAAAACACTGTTTTAATTTTCCAAAGAAAAAACTTGTTAATCCCCAAATTACAGCTCAAATCCATCTCTGTAAGGTTGAAAACAAAGACACGGGTTAAAAGTGTCGCCCAAGGTTAGTGCTAATCAGCATTTAAACAACTGGGCCTTGGAGACTACTTTTTTTAAGGTGCTTAGTTTTGTGCTTGAAAAAGATCGAAGATTGAAATTGTAGTTTTACGGCTAATAATCTGATAGAAAAACAAGGAAAGAGGGGCGGTGATTGTCATCCTTAAAAATTGAAAACATTTTGTTTTGACCAATGAAGTTAAACTTGTGTAAACTGCATCAGCCAGCTTGGCTAAGATTTGAAAATTAACTTGTAAGTTTTTCTGTTACATGTTTCCCGTAGTAGCAGAATTAAACAAGTTTAAGAGATGATGCAACATTAAATGTTAAACAAGATAATTTTTTTAAAAAAAACAAGTGGCTAACCGCATTTTATGCATAATATTTAAAAAACTTAAAGATATTAATGATAATAAAAATCCCCTGTCAGGTCGATCCTAATATCCTTAACATCAAGTGCTCCTTTGGCCTTTGTAATGTGGGTATAACAAAATAAATAAAAAAGTTCGATAATTAAAATTTTGTGTTTATCTAAATATTCTAACTTCAACGGTATTAATATGAACAAAAGGGACATTTCAAATTCCTCTAGGCAAAAGCTTATAAAAGCATGTAGCAGTAACTATAACGAACCTGTGCAGGAGGTAATCAGGTTTTTGATATTAAGTTGTGGCAATGTGGAGTTTATCTTTCCGGGGTCATTATCAATTAGAAGTAAAGTTCACTAAAGTGAGTCCTTAAAAGCAGGAAAATTAGAAGCTAACTTACAAGTGTAAGTCACATTTTTTTACTTCCTTTCATAATTTCTCCGACTCACACTCTCACCAAAGCAAAGTGAGATGGTAAGCCTAAAGTATATGCAATTTATGCAAATATTGCTGTGGCATTTTATGTTTAGTGTAGGAGTAAGAAAATTACTTGAGCGTCTTAGACTGAGTTAGTGCTGTATAGAAATATCTTACAATTCTGAAATAAAATATATTACGTTTAAAGAATAGCTGAGTATTTAGTCCAAGTAAAGTTTATTTTATTGTTAATGTTAAAGTAGCTCGACACGTAAATAAGTTCTTAAATGAAGTGATAGCCTACAAGTTTGCAATCGACGATTTGATTCAAACTGCCGCAACATCAAAGGAGTTTTATTTTTAAGACTCTGACGCCTTTAATTCTTTATACTTTACTTTATACAAGGACATTTTCCCTGTTTCTGCAAAGTTTCCGGCAAATGTTACCAAGTCCAAGTTTAAGTCTCAAATATTACAAAATTGCCAGTTATATAGGACAATTACTTTTTCCCGGCTTAACACGACAATCCAAATCAATAAAAAGTACGGCAAAGTTCAAGATATTTTGATGTTATTTGTTTCACATTCAAAATAATGCTTCTGTTGCCTGTTGGTGCAGACTAGCTTTTTACCTTTGTTACGTAATTATACTTAAATGTGCTATACCAAAATGCTGTATTTAGATAAGAAGTTGAAAATATTTTTCCCATTTTGCTTTGTTAAAGCTGTTTTACTTAATTTATCGTTCCTAGCATTGTTAGCAGAAACTAATAAGCTTAAATTAAGGACATTTGTTTTCTTGGTCCTGCCGTGCAATTCAACAAGTGTTTTACAATTGACGTACTAAATCCTTAAAATCCACATAATCTAGAATGCCACTTGAGTAGAGATTGCACTGTAAACAAAAAACACGTTGCATGTGTCGTTGATTGAATACTCGAGCCTTCTTAAGTTTGACAATCTGTTAAGGAACCCACTTGTCTCCTTTTAAGATTCTTAACTTTTAAAAATGATTAACACATAAATCACAAATTCATTTATGTTACTTTAAATCACATATTTATGTTATATTCCTTCGACAAAGAAATACAGTTAAAAGTGTGTGAGAGTAATCTGAAGTCATTTTTTTAATATTCTGAATAAAATGTTTCTCCCAATGAATGATAGTAGAATTAACGAAAGATTATCAGTAATTTAAGAAAATCAAATTGTAAGTATTTCACTAAACGGATTTACAAAGATATATAGATCTAGTTTCATGCATTGAATTCCCACCATTTTCTCCGCTTTTCTTTGACGGGAAATGAAAAAATTGAAATGTTAACTATGTACCTTTTCTAGATTATTATGCGTTTATAACATCAGAACGAAGCACGGTTAGAACTCGCGAGAATCACCTGTTGTTGTGATCTGACTGAGTGTAAGTACATTTTAAAATCATTTCCCGAAATTACCAGTAAAATGCCGTACATACAGTGAATGGCAGACTTAGGTCACACATGCAAATAATATCATTCTTGAGATTGAGTTTGTTTCAAAATCTACATAACGATGTCAGTTTGTATGATTTCGAATGTAACAACAGTAGAGAAAAATGTGAGCTAGGAACTCATTTTATATCCTTTGAATATCACATTTTTGCGAAACTGGTCTCCAAATTTGTGTAAGTACTAATATATGGAGTTATGGTTGCAATTTCAACTAAACATGCAACATACTGACTAGTTGTGTCGTAACTGTACGGGTGCGTTTTAAAATGCGTGCATTTCTGAAATTACTGATCTGTTGCCTTTATTGAATGGTAAAATACAGTAAACAATGTCGTCTGATAAAGTAATTTTGTCAAGTTTAATACTGATTGAGAATATGACTAAAGAGAATCTTAATGGGCTCTTTAAAAATGTGAAATCAGTCATTGCATGAGTTATTGACAGAGTAACATGAGATTTGTATACAGTGGTGAAAAAACCTATAAACTGACTAGTTGTTCTGTTTTTTATTTTCTGACATTACTGAGTGTGTTGGTTCTTATGTTTCTGGGTATACTTATTAAGAATATGACTAAACAAAATCTTAATAGGCTCTTTAAAATTTCATTAAGTGGAATCAGTTATTGAGCTATTGACAGAACCACATGAGATTTATATATGTAGTGGTGAAAAAAAAGAGCTATGAAACTAGCTTTTCTGGTTTTTGTAGAAAAACCTCATCGGAGCATAATATTTTGAAAAGTACATATTAAATTTATAATTCCTGAAACGTACTCTAAAAATCTGTTTTGCTTTAGTACTACTAAACAGGCCCTTTATATAAAAGTTTGAGTAATTGAAATAAAAAAATTGTAGGTGATTCTTGTACACTCTTTTTTTATATAAGAACGTCTTATTTTTGCGCCAAGTGTTCTTAAAATGTTTTTATAAAATAATTTGGATAGTACGTGCGTTGTGATTGGTCTACAAGTGTGTTTTCATAGCGCTATGTAGAACGAAAATGGCGTGAGCAATGTGGTTTGAGTGTCTCCGAGTTGTGAGAATTTACAGGACGCGCTCCTTATATCGTCTTTCTCTTTGTTTAACAATGAAAACAATAATTTTATAAAAGAAATAAAACATGTTGTCCGTGCCTCCATAGCCTAGTGAAAACCTCGGCAAAGTTTGTGAGAATTCTCGAGCAGGTGAAAAACCCTGGACTGCGTCTCGGTTTTTCACTGGTCTGCTCTCAAATTCTCCCTAACGTTCGCCTCGGTTTTTACCAGGCTATGAAGGCAAGGAAAATATGTTTTATTTCTTAACTAATATATCCAACGAGGAATGGAAAAAGCTAATGATTCCTATATAATTATAAAAAAAGCGATAGATGGAGATAGATAGAGGAAATAATAAGTCCTGCAAATTGCAGTATAATAAAATTTCCATGTATTTTACTCTAGCTGCAAACAATGCTGTACTATCAACTATTTACCGACTCCATGATTTGGTGCCGTATTAAATAAATATAAATGTAACAAAATGAAGTTGTCGGTCATTGCTCAGCCTCGGGTGTGTTCTTAGCATGTTCTTAATTGGATGTTGCAGTGGAACTTTTAAATGAATAACCACAGACAACAGTTCCGCCGGTATACGTTGGATCAATTAATTGATCGAATTAGGCTCACAATTTTAAAGCATAAATAAATAAGAATAGCTAATATAACGTAGAATTTGAAGTTTTATAACACAATATTTGGCTAGTCGAAATATTGTGTTATACTGAAAACTTCAAACTCTACGTTCTATTGGCTATTCTTTTTTATTGATGTTATACTTACAGTGACGGAAATTGCAAGGACACCGGCCTTTGGTGACCTTTCTACTGTTTAGAAAAGTAGTAGAAAGGTCGGTGGTAAAATATGTATATTCTTATATCACTATGACAGTTTTAAAATGACTTTTAAGTTGAGCAACCTAGGTTTTATTCTGACAACATTGGCAGCTTTCATGAGAAGAAACGGGTATAAAGCGACATTGTAATTAATTACTTTATTAGTTCTGCCTTGACTGTTTGCACAAGAATATTTAACAAAAAACAAATTATTTGCATGTCTGTACGGCGCGGCGGTATGTGTCACAAGTTCAAAGGTATTTAAACTTACCCGTGATCTCGGCCGTTTAATATTATGTTGCTGAGCTATATTGGGATGTAAAGAGCAGATCATGTCGTAACTGATGGCAGATAAATATTGTTCAGAGCAAACAAAGATTAAAAATGTAAATTCAAATTTCGCCAATTGGTTATTGAAACGATTTTTTGGAATATTATATTTATATGAACATACAATAAAGTGAAAACCAAAACAAGAATATTTGAAATAGTTAATGAACTTTTCACATCCCTTAGCTTCCCTTCTTTAATTTTTCTGCCCATTCGTAACCGTGAACGACCGGTTTTATGATAATACACTCTTTTTTTACATGAACCTTTTTAAAGAGAACATCAGGCTGAAAATCGGCCAAAATTTAAAGGCTGATTATTGATCGTGAATCATTATTTCTTGGTTGTTATTCTTTCTTTCCAAAAAAATATTTAGATTTTGTGAAAATGTGAATTCAATTCCATACAAACAATTAACAAGTTTTGGATAAAATTCATGTAGGAAATAATTAAAACATTGAAACAGCAAATTTTTCACCTAAAAATTATATTTTTACTATGGCAGGTTAAACTGCTTCAGTAATAACATTTTAGAAGGAAAAATTAGTTATTCATCTCTCGAAAGGGAAGAAAATTGCATATGAGGGAAGTGGTCGTACAACTAGGGTCAAACCGTTTTTATTTACAAGGAATGTAAATAATCCGAAGAAAACCTCTCTTTAATCCTAAAAAGTTTAACAATATTTTACTGTTTCCGGTATTCGATAAAAAAGATTTTATGTGAAATACTTACTTTCTGTATACACTTTTTTTATGAGAATCCAGAGGTTCAGTCAGTGCACCCGCACAAAAATTCTTCTACATTTTTATTTTCATGGCTATGGACCTATTTTGAAACTATTATTTAAGAACATTTATAAATTATGTAAGGTTCAAAACTAAAGCCGTTTTAAACAATCGCGAGGCTCGGGGAAAAAATACGATTTTTATAGTTTATAGAAATTAAATGTGTATATATCGTTTTAACGAAAAGCGTTACATAGCCGCTTTTACGGATACGTCGAAAACTATACACATTATCAATTTACTTTGAAATACTTATTTTAGATCTTCTTGAAGTTAACAACGGAGAACTGATACCAACGCTCGGAAAAGATTCAGAAGTATCAAAGAATATTAATCTTAAATTCTGAAGACTCGATGGATCGTTAAGCAAGAACTGTTGTTTGCTACTCAAATTCTACCATGATAAAAAAGATCTTCCCGAAAGTCAAAACTTCAAGAATATACAAGAAATTTACCGTAATGATTAATTAAAAGTATTTTCATTTTGAGCGAGAGAAGCATAGTTTTTGGGAGACAGAAATTAATGAATTACGTGTATACAGTATACAAGAACTAGTTAAAAGACTTGTATTGTCATACACGCTTTTTTATAAGAACCAGTAAATTTTGCCGAGGCTCATTGTTCTTAATTTTTTTCAGGGCTGCTTCAGCCCCGAAAATAAAAAAAATTTAATTTGTTCTTATTTCTGTGAGCGGTTTGAAATTTTTTTTTTTGATATTCATTCTTGTACAGTATTGTTGAAACATACTTATGCAACAGTTGAAACTGACCGTACCCGCCAGGAACTTTTAATATATATTCTATGTCCATGAATGCGTGTATCATTTGGGACAATAGTAGATATAATAATAAACGGAAGCGGTGCTTCTGTGTTTTTACTGTGCACATTGCAAACGTAAATTACAAGATTCAGTAAAGTTTCAACTAGAAAGACTTTCACTTTTTTCAGCCTCAGCCTGAGCTTGTTCTCAAATTGTTCATAATTTTCGGCCAATCTGAGCCTCATTGTTGTTATAAAGTTGTTCTTATAAATAAAAGTGTACAGTGCTCATATTTTGATTTCAGTCTAGTCAGCAGTCTGTTGTTAATGTTATATGCTTGTGACAAAATCAATATCATTACAACAAAGTAAGCGGGAGGAATACCACTTTAAATTATTTCCATTTATGAATACGAACAAAAGTTTATGAGAAGCAATTACTTTCTTTTCTGGCGTCTTAATATTAATATAATTCACAAAAACCGTTTAACATCTCGGTTTTTAAAGAAATTAACTTTTCCGTGATAAAGAGCTTTCAATACCTACTTAAATGTTGTAAAGAATGTTTTTAGCCAGACTTGAAGTCTCCGTAACAGAATCTAATTTAAGTTTTGCTTTGACCTCCGAAACCTGGAAAACTAATTTTGTAAATGTCGTTAAAGAGTTGAATCAAACCGGTTGTTCCATTCGTCTTAACCAAATCTACTAAATTTTTGAATTTAATGTTATACCATCTCTAATCGCGTGTTTATTATTTTCTCTAAATCCTCAGTTGTCCCGGCATAATTTCTATAAACTGTTAGCGTATTTCATTTAATGCTCTGCGCTCTCGCACTTGTTTACTTACGGGATCTATCTATTTTTCAACATAGACGTTTTTGGTTTTTTTTTAAGAGTTGTAGAACTTCAAACAGCTCAATAGCGTGTTATGATGTTCCTCTGGTAAGATGTGGTGAAATGTACAGCGTTAAATTCCTCTCTGCTATTAAATTTATGAAAGATGTGAGAGAAACCAAAAAACCCATTTGAAGTCTCATCAGTCAACTGCCGTCTGTTATGTTGACCGCTAGTGAAAAAATGTCATGAACTCACAAAATATTGATCTTATTCAGTTTTCTTTCCATTTGTTCACATTTTATTTGGTCTTTGCAAAACATCACGTCTTTTACTCAATTCGTGTGCTTGAGTAATTCTCACGGTAAGGTTAGTTGTTTACCAATTTGTTTACTTTTAGTTTCCGTAAAAGGCAGACATGAATTATGACCAGTCGATAAACGAGACATTAAGGGTAGAATAAGCAAAATGCTTGAGAATTGTCGAGCTTCTCAGTGCTACGTTTTGTCCCTTATCTATACCGGGGCCGTCTATAGACTATAATTTCATGCAGTGGAACAAGCGGCGTCTTGTAAACTGAATTGTTAAAGAAAAATTATTTTGTCTCTTTCAATAAATGCCAGCATATTTTCTGCTAAAGTTATAGATGCATTTTTCTCGCTTTCCGATTATTTGATGAACAATTTGACGCCTTATTCAAAACTAATATAATTCCTGTGCAAAGACAAGCTCTTAACAATCAAACGTCGACTATTCTACAAACAGGAATAAGGTGGTTTTGACAGGCATTAACGTTACTCCAGTTATGACAAGAAATTTTCAGATTTTAACTCATTTCCTGTTTTACAGCCCACTACCTGTTTTTTCTAATGGCTTTCGCATGTGCTGTAAGGAAACTGTCCTTATCGCATTCGAAATCAAACTTTGGCGTCCACTAGACGTAAAAAAGCTTCTGTTTCTGATACTTGTCTTTCCGGTAGAAATATTCTAATTACTCCCGACAGAATGAATATGCAGTATATCTGCACCGTCGGCTGCTTTGATACATGCTGTAGTCAAAAAGAGAATCTATCATATATGTTTGCGAAAAATATTGAAAATTCAGTGTGCTTTCCCGGGCCGTCAAAAATCTTTAGGTTTTTACCAAAGACGAAATCCGTCAGTTATTCAAGCTTGGACCTCTGATCGACGCATAAAAAGGTATGCCATTTGTAGCATAGGACTAGAATTTAAAATGAGAAGAAATTTGTACACAATTTGCTTTCTGTATATCAACGCTCCTTAATATCCGTTTTATCGCTGTCGATTTTCGTGGGAGGTCACCTTTTACCTTAACTGTCTGTCATTTTTTACTTTTACAGTCTCGTTAGTTTCAATTTCTGTGACTCTTCGATTTCAATTCCAGTTTATGAGCAATGTATTGTCTTTCTTATATTTTAAAATATAAACCTCGAAGTAACGTTGCCCAACAAAGTACGATAAACATTTGATCGTATGACAATACTTGTATAAATTAAACTTTTCTGTTGTTTTAACGTGAGAATTTTATTACTGCAAACTATGACAGACATTAATTTGACAGCAACTTAGAACTTGACAATGCTTTACCAAAAAAAAAACAAAATTTCCTCTAAACCTAAGTAGCTTTGACTAACAACTTAAACGCAGTTCATTCAAGTTCAAGTTCACGTTTATTTATGCACTCAATTAGTTTACAATAAATTTCCTCGTTTTAACTTAATTTCGCGCACCGTTGGCCTCTTCATAGTTAACTGACTTCATGATTAGAGACATACAGGATAAGACAGAAAAGTACCCAAAATGATGCTTGAGATTTTCCTCATCAGCCCCATATTTGCGAATTTCGGTTTCTCTTTAATCAGATTTAATATTTATTCAAATATCATCATAATCAATTTTTCGTTTCGGGCAACATTTGCTAGGTCATTCATGTTATAATTGTATGATAAAAAGCTAGTCTCCAGCAAATGACCACAACACAATGAGTTCATAACAACAATACATTGCATAAGTTAGTTACTTAGTTCAAGAACATATTATTTTACTGTTAAGTTTTTATTGATTTCTGTCATGCAGTGTGGTTTAGTACTACTTTTCCTGACAGGGCAGTTTTGTATATATTAATCTTATTATCATTGTAAAATAATATCATAGTAATTATTTGTAATGCTCGAGTAACAGACTATTTTATTATATCTTCACTTGCAGATTTTTATTTCTATTTTTCTATATTATTTTTCATTAAATTACTATTAAAATGTAATTTTTATGTCTTTCATTGTTATTATCTAATTAGTACACACGGCTAGGACCATAAAAGTTTTAGCTTATCCATATTTTTACCGGCAGGAGGGATGGTGGGGAAATATTTTGTTTTCAATTCAAAATATTATGTTTAAGGCTATGCAGTAATGCTCAGCGTAAAATTAATTTTGTATGTTTAAAAATACCGTTATACTTGCGATTGAGCTATAAAGAAATTTCTATTTTAGCCTTTGATTAGTAAATAAGATTTGGTTGGGATGGCAATAAAATATTGTTTTTGAAAAACCACAGCTATTCAGTCGATGCGAAAATTGTTAAATTCCATTCGCTAGGGTTATTTATAGTATATAGTCGAACACCCTTTAGCACTATTTTTGTTTTTACCACGGCAGCGGCGTCCTTGCCTGCAGCTATAACTTAGAGTGAAAATATATTCTACTTTTTATCCCTTTTTATGCGCTCCATGCATATTCTATTTTATAGCTGAAATAACCAAGATTATACGCGCGCTGTAATTGGTCAAATAACTGTTTGTTTTTTTTGTACCACTAAACCACAACTAGAAAGAGAAAAAAAACAAACAATAGTATCCGTTTTTTAAAAGTTATTTCATAAAAACAATTTTGGCTAGTTATATACAGCTTCTCTCACCGTTCTCCCAACATCCCGTGTGGTTAATTATGCCCTTAAAATTAAACCCACAGAAAAGTATGTCTTAGGTCCCGTTTATATGGAGCAGGGTTGTTTTGGATAGAAGGGTCACCCGTCTAACTGAGTTACCCTGGTCGAGCTAACTTTCCATGCATTTCTTTGTAGCGTAGCGCGAACCGTTTAGATGAGAAACACAAACTTGACTCGGCTAGAAGGGTCACCCGGCTAGCCGAGTCACTCGGTTTTGAAGATAGGGTTACCTTTCTAACCGGGACAACTTTTTTCCGTGTAAGCACTCTTACTCGCCGTGCCGTATCAACTCGGTCAATGAATCAATACACAGAGCATGCGCTATTAGTTGTTTCCGTTGAGCAGTGCCGGGAAAATTGAAAGCATGGACTCTTGACAGTTTGAAAAAACATAAATCAATAATATGTGAATTAAATGCCATCAACTACAATGCAGGATATATAGAATTCTTCAAGCAAGTAAACTGTACTGTCTTACAAGTTATGTTACTTAAGCAAGAACAACTTCAAAAAAATTAAAATCAAACTGTCGTATAAATATTAGCAAAAAATTACTGCCTAAATATACAGAAGTTCTCAATAATCTACAAATTGGTTGTGTTATACCATGACTAGCATACTAATGATTTTTTGATTTATTACCTAGTGGAATATAGTGATTTCCTTTTAAAATGTTTTTCTGCCGAGCATTGTAATAGCTATGTATCATTGTTTGGAGCAAAATACTTCTTATATGTTAAATATATAAAACAATTTTTGATTCATTTTTTTTCTCAGACACACGAATCGGTTTAATTTTAAGAGTGTGTACAATTTCAAATAAGTAATGTTTTTCTTTCTTGTTCCCGGCCAGCGATCTGAATTGTAGTAGATTTGGGAACGTAACCAGGTGGCATATTGATAAAAAAAAAACTTTTGTAAAAAATATAAAGTTACTCTGGTTAAAAATTTGATTAAAAACTAAGTTTAAAACAATCCCGACGTTTCGACCGTCCACCGGTCTTCTGGTGAAGTGATAAAAATGTTTACAAAAGAAACGTTTTTAAAAACCAAAAAAATGCTTATGTTTTTGTTCTTCAAGAACCAAGTTTAAATATTCCTTGGGGAGATGCAAACCAAAAACATTAGCATTTTTTTACCTTTTATATAAACATTTTTATCACACTCCCCTGAGCTGAGGAAGACCTGTGGATACGTCGGGATTATTTTAAAAATTAACTTAGCTTTTTAACCAAATTTTTAACCAGAGTAACTTTATGATTTTTAACAAAAGCTTTTTATCGATTTGAATTTTGTTTATTATATAAACCAAATGTTCAAACTATAACTACTATAAAAGCTTGTATAATTTTTTTTCTTTTATTGAATACTGATTCGGCACCAAGCCATGATTTATTTAGGCCGCCATCTAGTGCTAATCTATGAGCTGTGTTCTATCCTTGCATTGACAGCAATATTGAGATTAGTATGGTGGAAAAGAGGAGCATTGACAATGATATACTGCGTTCAGTTTATAAACTCTTAAACTTTTCAATCAATTTTACCCTTTTTTGGATTGTATAAGATTTATTTTTATTTCTATATATTGATTTTATGTATCTCGTTGGTAAAATGCTGGAAATGGCGGAAGGCTTTAACGCAGGTCAGCAACCTTATATAATTTCTTTGAATGAGACGTAGTCAGTGAGCTTTAAATGTCAAAGTTTTTATTCAGTTATACCAGTTTTTTTTATAAGAGCTGCCTTCTCCAGGCTGGACAGAAGTTCAAACGTAACCAACTAAAAGAGGTTCTGAATAGGGTTTACTCCTTTCTGATTATACCGAGATATTAGGAGACGTTTAGCTAGTTACTGATAATGGATATTTCAAAAACTATCTGAGTGCTGAGATTCGGCCAGAAGAGCTGATTATACCCCCATTCCGGCAGAACTTCGTAAAAGTATACTCTTGTCGAATGTGGCTTGTGGTGAGCCATTGACAGCATCAAATTCATGATTATCATTACTTAGGCTATAATTATATTTATAATTTAAAAAGGGGTAAGACGGCTAAGACTCAGAAAGAGTTCCTGTAGAGGAATCAAACCAATAACTTCCTTGTCTCCGCATGACTTAATATACACTTTTTTATTTTAAAAGAACCAGTAAAATTTGCTTTGACTCAATGTTCTTATTTTTTCAGCAGTTTGAAGCTCAAATGTTTTTTATCTTAATCTTATAACTGCCATATGTTTTTAATAGCTGAGTATCGACTACAATCTTTTGATTGTATGAGCGGCATATACTGTTTTTGTTAGTAAACTTTTTTTTTTTTAACATTTTCATTTCAGCCTCAGATTGTTCTTAATTTGTTCCTCCTTTTCAGGCTATTTAAGCCTTACTGCTTTTATTAAGTTTGTTCTTAACAGAAAAAAAGTGCATGTAATGTATAAATGACTGATCGCCGGTCCAGTTTTACGTAAAAATATTTTCTTCTTAAATTCTTTTAATATGTTTTGTTGTCTAAAAACTTTGCGGCAGTATTTTTTAATTCAAATAAATAGAAAGCCAAACAGAATCTTACAAATTTATATAGTCTTGTCTTGATTTCAATTATATTGGTTATTTGTTAACATTTTTTCCTGCTTTGTAGTTAACATATACCGGTTTCAAAACCTTCCGATCAGATCTACAAAATGCCACACTTAGTTGTCATATTTTACCAGTTTTATATCTGTTCTACTTTTCCAATTCACAATTCTTTTATCATGCATGCACGCCAAAATGACCATTATATTGAGAACAAGAGTCCATGTTTTTCGACAAAACAAAAGGCCCATTACTTTTTAGTAGCATTTATAGCAGCAGTAATTGAGTATAACGTAACCAAACTAAATACCGTATATAACCTGAGATATTCCGTTCCAGAGATTTGAAAAATTCATAATGAACGCATGTACTTTTGTAATAAGTTGGGAGAACCTTTTCCACATGCTGTAGTTTTTGGTTTGAAAATATTTTTTTTCATTCTTAAATAATATTTAATCATTGTATAATTGATATAGAAGGCTTTTTATAGCTAGAATTTGATGAGCGTCGTAGTCATAGGTTCTCTTGTTCAGTCTGTTACAAATGAGTAACTTTTTTGAAAAAGCAATTAGTTCAAATATTACTGTATCACACGTTTCGCCCTTTTAGTTACTTTTTAATTACCGCTAACGCTCCTTCGCGTTGGTTTTGGATCGAAAATTATGAAAAGCATGGATTCCAGTGGTTACGTGCAGGTCCACG
>ERZ1740055.180-NODE-180-length-13714-cov-6.726847_pt1 | contig 13714 bp, 4 predicted proteins | sample MGYA00581747_ERZ1740055 | MGnify/ENA primary metagenome ERZ1740055 (study PRJEB43018, sample SAMN04849739) | marine metagenome | isolation source: floating plastic debris | place: Pacific Ocean | collected 2008-08-28 | study: EMG produced TPA metagenomics assembly...
GTAGTAGTAGTAGTAGTAGTAGTAGTAGTAGTAGTAGTAGCAGCAGCAGCAGCAGAAGACGAGTGAATAGGAGTTCACTTTAGTATTGGTATTAACCTGTAGTACTGTGAGTTGTAATTGCAAAAGTGTTAGCTTAAATAGGTTATGAAATAAAAGGAATTCTTTAGAAGTTGTGCGTTCAACAGCATGTATTTGCACAGGTGACCAAACATGATGACAGTCTCATACCTATGTTTGGTTAGAAACGACAACAGGTTATAATATTGATTTTTTAAAACAATTGTCTTCTTTTGAAAGAAACAAAATTGAACGAAAACACCAAAATTTTAAACTGTCATAGCATTTCACCTTTTTGTTGAACGATATTAATACTTTGGAAATAAATTCTAATAAATATCAAAAATACATTTAATTGAAGCACGTATGCAAGTTTAACTTCAGAATGTGTTCAGATGAAAACGCTGGATCCGTTTGATATCAATGTTTTGTTGTTTTGACAGGAAAAAAAACGAGATAAAGAAATGACAAGTTATGAATCTAAACTATTATCGGGGAGAACTCATTTCAAGGTTTTCCACAACTATACAGTTAGACAGCTGTACAATACCAAATCCATTATACCAGCTCTTTGTTAGTGAAGATTTAGAAGATTCTCGTTCATCAGTGTATTTTCACCCTATTAATTGATCTTTTTTCACATATACCAAACAATATTTTAGTTGCTTAAAGCGATATTCTTGGCCTTTAGAATTTTAAAATAACCGAAATCCTTTTCAAACTTAAAATAATTAATCATATTCTTTTTGCTTTGTGCTTGGATTGGACAAACAGAATTAACACAGCTGAAATTTCATGGGAGTCACATTTATAATTGAAAAAGAAGTGCGTCAAGAACTTAGCGAAAGAATAATGAATTGAGAACAAAAAGAAAGCTAGCAACAGTGTTGACATTTTTTTCGATCTTCAAAACAACTTTAACTCAGGTGAGAAGTCCAAAGACCACGTTAGTGAAAAACAAAACAAGAACTCCATACGACAGAACATAATTACAAAGCAAAAGGTTGAGACCGCCTGGTTGTTGGCACTATTTCAGTACGTCATGCTTTTGAAACGCAGGAGTTTTGACGTTAGTTTTCACGTTAGTAAAAAACACAAAAAGAACTCCATACGACAGAACATCATTACGAAGCAAAAGATTGAGACCGCCTGGGTGCTGGCACTATTTCAGTACGTCATACGTTTGAAACGCGTGAGTTTTGATAGGCAAAAAAGCATCTATAGCTACTGAGAAGTTTATTTTCTTACTAAATTATCACACGTACACGTCTCACATTCTTTGCTGCATTAGCGCTGTTAAAGTATTTAAAACCATAGAGCTTTACTGCAGTGACCCACGAAAGACAGATATCAGAACTCTTTCGTTGATTTTTGCAAAGCCGGTTATGACGCAATAGCCAATATTTCGATAGAATCTTCATAAACAAAACAAAAGCTTGGTAGATTTGTCTTCCTTTCCACTCTAGACACAACTTTCTCACTGGTATATATATACTGGTCAATTTGAAAAACAGACATTTGCGGTGGATTTATTTTGTTGAAATGCAAAAATTTTCGTTTTATTTTGTCAACAGTTATTAAATACGAGTGTCTTAAGAGTAAAGTAGACTTTGTGTCTGCGGCAGGCATAGGGCTTTAGACATAACATATTTTCCCTTAGTAGTTGAAAGTATTCTTAATAAATGCGCGGCTTCACGATCACTTTGGTTTACGTGTTTATTTAGTTTTAAACATATTTTAAAATAGTACCCACTACTTCCTTGTTAAGGAAAAAGCTATCAATAATAACTTTATCTCTAAATGATCCGTGCTCAAAAAATATTTGAGGGACTCTGAACTTAGCCTCCGATGCAGACGTCTTTTGTGTTCAAGGAACACAAAAGACGTCTGCATCGGAGGTTACTCTGAACTCGAGTACTCGAGTTTCCAGAAGTTAGCAACTGACTCTGTCTTCCGATACAGCTTTGTACGTTAAGGCCATTTGCATTGAGTATTTACGGCAACATATATGATTTTTAATATAGAATCTAGTTGTTCGAGCGTTTTGTCTTTTGATTGGCAAACTTTGGCATTAAATTGCATTCAACACTTGTCAATTTTGAACTTTTTTACATATTATTAAAGAACTGAAATAAGTCGCTAGTCAGGCATTAAGTCGTTAATACTAAAACAATAAATCAGCCTAGTGTGGGTAAATATCGCTTGATATTTAGTTTCGCCTCTCGGTAAATATCCAAAAAAGTAAACAAAGAAAACAAATTTTTTTTTTAAATTTTTAAATTTTTTTTTTTAAAATTTTTATTTTTTTTTTTTAAAAATTTATAAATTTTTTTTTTATTTTTTTTTTTTTTTTTTTTTTTAATGAAAACGCGAGTCTTCTTGTTTTGAAAGCGGAAAACTTGGGAATATATTCTCTAGCAAACAGACAAACAACCGGAGTATTTTTTAACTCAATAAAAAAATAACACGAATTTTGTAATTAATTGTTTTTATAGTTTCCTCAAATTTACATTTTAAAATCTGTTATAAACTTTCTAACTTTTTCTCAAAGACAAAACCTTGAGTTTGTTCTCTAGAAACGTATTTCATTTTGATTAAATAGCGCATCCATTTCTTAACACTTTATTCAGAGTCGCTCGACTGAAAACGATATATGAGTTTTCCGTTTTATGAAACTTTTACTTGAAATTCCTCAGTTTTTTTATTTTCGGAAAATAAAATTATCTTCCCTACTATTCCTTGCGTTTGACTAAGTTATTTCCTGTTTGTCAATTAGCGAATGATCCTGAATTTTCAACATCTTTTTAATTCTATATCCAGTTCTAATTCTATACTGTATAGGGTTAAGATATATTATATTATAATGTCTTACTACCACATTAGTGAATCATTCAGCCCACAGCAAATTGAAAAATGACCCTTGGTCTCGACAAATTTTACCAAATTAACGTTTTTTAAAACAAGGAAATTGTGTTTAAAAGTTGTTGACAAAACTAGCTAAATTTAAATTAGATATGAAATTACATTTGTAGATCACCGTTTTCATTTTTGATTCCCTAATTTAAAAGTTTCCCGTTAATTCAAATTGAACCTCCAGAACTTGAAGGAAAATGCTAAAAATTTTTGCTAGTGAGGACGGAGGTTAAAACATATTTCTACCTTTTAGTTAAAGGTCGGTAATCTGAATGAAAAGATAAAAAACAAATAAACACATTAAGCTAAGTATAAACAACACCAACTAGATTTGTTTAAAATTGAAGGTAAGCGAAAAACTTTATTTTCTCAAATTGGAAATCCATTGGGATAATTCTAAGCAATTTTCTGTGGTGCTTCTAAAAGTGTTTGAGTTTTTTTAAATTTCTGTAGATCTTGCTTTAAGATATGAACTGTCTTCTTTGGTTCATCTTGTCTCAAAAAGCGTGGATTTTTGGTTTATCTTTTTGGATTGTTTTAATCAGCTTGTCAATCTTAAGGCGCTGAGGTGTCATTCTAAACTATTTTAAATAAAATGACTAGAACCAACAGACATCCGTTTTCATATCCATTATAGGCATTAAGTCACTTTGACAAGACGTCATATTATAATCTGTACTGTAAATGTCTGCCGCCCATTCTCGGAAATGCTGTAGAAGACAAGTTTTTAGCAAGGTAAAAAAGAAACATTTCGCTTTATTGAAGTAGTATTTGAAAGGCGATAAATGGTCAAAAATTTCGGTCGAATTTTAAGCAATATCCGGTCGACTGTGATAGCCCAACTGATCAGCGAGGTTTTTGATCTTTTCTCAACGGAAGCAAGGGACCCTTCCTTAATCCGTCTAAAAATTTACTTTTTTAAAAAGACCTAAGATTTAACAGAAAACAGAAGGCTGCCCACTGAGTAGACCGCGGGGTCAGAGAGTTTCACGTTACACAAAAATTTGCTTCTGTTTTTCTTCCAAAAATCGCAAACTTTGATGTTCGACCTTCACTTAAGCGGCATTTTGACAATTTGGTTTTTTTTAGTTTCGGATGCTTGAAGTAAAAACATAATTTTAAAGTAAAATATTCTTAAATATTTTATATTCGCTTAATCTTTTAATGGCAATTCGCTGTCATTTTCTTTCTGTTTTCTTTTATGTTTGAATTTGAGATTATAATTTTCGCGTGTTCTTTCGCAGCATGAACTGTGCCGTGCTTCTTCCAGTCTTCATCCATGAATCAACACATTTATAATAATCAAAAGTAAACAAAAAAGCGAGGTCATTTTTCGCCTTCCGAGCTGTCAAAACATTCTGATTCTATCCATTAAGATTACAACACAAAACAAACTCAAGGGTTTCTTTACAACAGCTCTCGTCAATCCTTCTAATTAGCGGGAAATTCCCTGACCAATCACAGCGTAGTGTGTTTGCCCAAGTGTGATCCGATTGGCCCCAGGGTTCTTTGGCCTTTTCAGAGAGCATTTGTGTCACAGTGAGTTCGAGCGTTTAACACAAGAGATATATTCTACTTGCTTTGTATATGCTTTTATTGCAGACGTACTCGGCCATCTCATGCGGACTTCAAACGACCAGTCGCATTATGATTGTGCTTGTTAGCACGCTTTGTGTATTTGCTACCGTTGTGACCGCGAAAGGTGAGTGGATTTGCCGAAATCTTGCCAGGTTTTGTCGCTGTGAGACTTGTGTGTCTGTTGAAGCAGCTACAATTTGCGTGTTTTATTTCGATTTTGATGCTGCATTGACACGAGCCGATATCAAGACATTAAAAATATTGAGAAAATCTGATCACTGTTGTTAGCGAATGTCTTTGGTTTTAGATTGTTAGAATTAATAACCGTTTGTGGATTTAACAGAAGAAATAATTAGGAGGTCCACGCGACGATTTTTCTATTGAATTCAATGTAAATTTCCGGTGGTTCGCGGGATTTCTAAATTGTACGAAAACCTCGTTGCTGTAAGTGGATGGTTTGTGTTACTGTTGCAGATGAATTAAAGTTTCTGCTATGGTTAAACTAACTTTCTCATTATTTATTTCGCAGAAAGCGATTGTTGTCGTCTTTCAGTGGGATTCGATGCGTGCAGAAATTCCTGTAATAAGGTATATATAATCGGTACCTCGTATCCCTTTCTTTATCATTCACGGCAGGGAATAGCAGTTTAACTTCGAAAGAGTTCATTGTTTAGGCTATGATCTGTAAACATAAGCAATCGTTTGGCTTGTGATAGTTTCCAAAAAAATTGTAGCGGGTTTGTTATTTAAGAAAGTTTGGTTGGGGTTAGAGAGGTGAACAACCTTCGTCGATATGCGAAACCTAACTCTTGGTCTTCTTTTCTCTTACGCAAGTTGAATGCACTCACAGATGTTCAGAAGAAGGCTCAACAGCTTTTAGAACTTCCATTAAATTGCCCAGCGCATTTGGTAAGTTTCTGTTTTGGTTGCGTTAGAGAAACTGAAATACACTTGATAACAGGAGATTTGGTGTGATGCGCTTTAATGAAGCGACGCAACAAGATTTCTCAACCGGTAGCATCAAATTCTCTTTTACCGTTGCCATTACCGAAAGTAATGAGTGTTCTTTATCATTCTTATGTTTTAGGTCAAATTTTGGAGCTGCTTAAATTCGTCCATCCCAAGTAAGATATATCGTCTAGTTATTTTTTATTGTTAGTCTAATTTCTGCTAATAACTTTTGCAAATAAAGGCCTTGCTAGGCATAATAGACCAATTAGGTTGGCCAAAAACCCTGTCTGTTTCGTTTAAGCTTTCGACTTAACCATAAACATAGCCCGTCTGCGTTAATTTCACCGTCGTGGTCGGTGCTTGATTAACTAAACCACGCTTTTAAAAAGTAGTAAATGTAATGGGAAATATATTTTGCGTTCCGCCGTGAGTCAATGAGCAACCTTAAGCCATGGGCCATCATCACCATTTGTAAATTGCTTCGCATCTTATCTGTAAATTCCTTTGAGAATTACGAGGCTGTTAATACATTTTTATCTTTGCTTAATTTTAAAACCTAAAGGCGTGGAGCAGTGAATATTACAAGCTTTGTGGTTTGGCTTGGTGTTTTACCGATGTTGGTTTACCTTTAGCGGACGAAAGGCAAGCTTATCAACTCGTGTTGTTAATAGCAACCTTTTAACTGAGCATCAAATCCGAGCAAATTCGAGCTTAATGGAAATTTAATTGGGCTCAGCATTGTTCTTGTTTTCTTTATTATTTTAAACGTTGTCGATGAACTAAAGTTCATTTTCACGACTAAAAAATTTTGTGGGCGCGGAATGCAGTTCTGTATGAATACTTGAAAAGCTCATATCAGTGAAACAGGCGCCATCCGTAATGTTCGGGTGTCAAGCCACTTTCTGGAAGAAAACAGTTTTTCGCTAATGGATTTTGCTTTAATTCAGATAACAAGTAAGTGGTTTCAGTGAAGCCAAAGGCACTAATACATTATTTATTGAGTGATTGAAGCAAATTACTTACTCTGTGAGCTTTAATGAAACCGAAGTTTTATCCTTCCAAACGCATTAAGAGCTTCTGTTTTTTGTCAACTACCACCACAGTTATTTTATGCCACTCTGTCACGAATGCTATGACGTTAACCATTTTTAGACTCAGTCTTTCAAGAGTGCTTGAAATATTTTATCCGTCGACCTTAGTTTTTGAACGAAGCGTGGTTGTTGTAAACAATTTTAAAATTACCTTACTGAAAGAGCCAACTTTGCAAGAAAGTTAAAAATCATAATTATGCATGCGTAACTGAGCTAGATGCATAGAGTTTGCCGTCATTATGAAGTGCTGTTTTCCTTAAAAGCTTCATTGAGGTCGTGGACTGTATCATATGGTGATATGCTCTATCTAGACATGCTGCTATGCTCTTGAGAGAGAGATAACTAGAAAATACCGAGAATAATTTAAATTTTTGTGATTAAATCTTAGAACCTTCATTTTTATAGTACACCATTTCACCTTCAAAATGTTGATCATTTTGCTTTAAGACAAATCAACCTAAATAGTTTTTCTATGTTCTTATAGCTTCATGATATTGAAAACCATAGCAAGAATAAAAATAGGCCAAAACTATATATTTTACTATAGTATAATATAGTTAAAAATTGTCTGTGGAAACTGAAATGATTTCCTTTTGACATAGAAAAACCTTTAAAAATGTTACGCATATTATATGTAATTTATCATTGTAGTTTATTATTGAAAATGTTATGGTATGCCCTATATCTGACTGTTTAAAAATACAAATTCTTTGTAAGAATAACAATTGCAAAACTAGTTTTTTTTTAATCTTTTTTTTTTCGTATATTCTTTTTTATAATTTATTTGAGCTGTTTTTTTTGTTTATTACTTAAACTTTTAAAAAGCTTTAGTTTAAAAGTTGTATGACCATCAACGTTTGTCACTGGTTGGACATTAGATTGTCCTAAACTCTTTTAGTCATAGGACTTGAAAATCAAAGGCCAAATGAAAAGTGGCATCAAGGGCCAGTTCCTTTTGCACTTAAAATGCAGTGAGTGAGAATTGAAGTTTTTTCCATGTTTGGGCAGACCTATAGGTTAGAATTATTAATAAGAGCAGTAGTTAAAAAATTGAAGATAGCTGTGTGCAGTCAAGTGCATAGAGTTAGCATGACAAAAAACTGACCATGATATTAAACTTTTTTTTATCTTTGCAAATATTTCTTGCATTTGTTGAAATTGAAAGAGTATACAGGCAATATGTCTAATTTTTGTAGTTTATGTTTTGTGTGGCAATTTCTGTATTTCATGTTTTTTTGAGTTTATTTCAGTAGCATTTAAAAAATAATGTTGGAGAGAGGGGGACTGATGAGAAAATGGTGGTGCCAGAAAAAAGTTCTTGTCAGGGAATACTTTACAACGACTGTGGTGCTGCTATTGAGTTATGGCGTGTCAGTTGAAAAATTAGTAATTCTCCAAGTTGGGTGTTTTAAAAAAAAGAGAAGAAAACATTCCTTATTGCCTTGAGTCCAGATTTGATAATTTTTGAGAAGTTGTTTAAGTTTTTATTTTGGGACTCTTTATTCTAATTTGATTCAACTTTGCTGAATGTGCAAGGACATGAAGTAAAATAATTAACTTCGTGAATTTTATTTAATTTTGGATTTTAAAAATATGAAATAAATAATTTTATTACTCATCAAGATTATAGATTTTATATGAGCTTGAATTATTTTCAAGAGAAACAAGTTTTTCATTTCTTCTCTGCTGGTTTAATTAAAGTGCTGGGTTTTGGCATGCAGTAAATAATATGCACGTATTCTTAAGTAGTTCAATAATTAGTAACATTCTTTGAGAAAAGATTTTTGTAAGTTTTTATATTATTTGTTGAGGTTCTCTAAAAGGCAGTCCAGTACCAACAGAAGGCAGTCCACTTGCTGTTGAAGTGATTTTCTTGTACAACTGAAAGTAATTCACCAGGGAAATGGGCCATGGACAGCTATTAAACGCACTCTGTAAAAGTCTCAAATTTGTGTGGTGATCTGATCAAGACATTCTGGTCTCTGGAAAGTTTTTAAATGCATAAACTTGTTTAGCGCAGGGTTATTTGCATTTGTGTGGATGTCAGCTTTAATCTTATTTCAAATAAATCAAACTGCCATTTTATTGTTTTCAGAGTATACCTATGTGGTAATTGGTCACTAAATATGTTTCCATAAACCATACCCGTTATAGGTCTTAATGCCAGAATTTAAATATAGAAAATTCTTTAAACCTACAATTATACTAGTTTCCAGTAATGTGCTTGTTGTGAGGTGAGACTGGTTAATTATCTTCTGGATGATTCATGAACTTTTAAATCAGTTGTCATGATGTTGTAACTTTATAGTCTGGTTAAATTCACATATGTCTTTAGCTGTTCCCTCAGTTTAATTAAAATCACAAAAAATGTGTACAGTCAATTAGCTGTTGTTTGTTTAACAAAACTGTTTATTTAAGAAAACAAAACTTGTTTTAATTTTAAGATGACAAAGCTAAGTTTAGGCCATTCACTTCAAAATTTTAATTCAGTTTTTGTTAATTGCCAACTTTTCTTACACCAAATACATATTAACTTTATCACAGTTTTCAAGATGCCTCATTTTTTTCCTTCAAAACTGAAAAACATCACAGTCAAGTTTTCTATATTTTTTTTATCATGTTTTATGTTGATAAACAGTTTGAACTAAGTACAGTAATTTTGTTAAATGAGTGTTACTCATATGAAAAACATTGACTCTGTTTCTTAATTAAAGCTTAGCCCGTGTATTAGTATGGGGAGCGGTTTGTACAAAGGTTTAGTTTATGCTCAGGATCATATTGTATAGCATTTTTTAGTGTACATAAAAAACAGGCATCCTATAAAAGCTTTAATTAAATGCAGTGTTTTTCTAATCTCTCAATTTGCATTGTAAATTTTGTCTCATTTGAGAAACACTTAACAAAAGCCAGACTTACAGGGCTGATATAATCTGTCTTTGGTGTCATTATGATTTAAGCTTGAAGTTTAATTAATGTGTTATAAAACAGTAAGAGTTTCTAGTATTTATAGAATTGAATTATGATTTGAACTTAACTTTTCCACACTCACGGGAGCACGGTTTTTTTTTCTTTACTGTATTTCAAATCATTCTGTTTGGAAAAACATTCCTGATTATAATTAACAGTTATTGTCAAAAGTTTGTAATCAGAGTTATAACTTAAATGAAGTATAGATTTTACATCATTGGTCATTTGTATTAATTGTTGTAGTTCAAAGGTTGGTAGAATTTATGTTTCTATACAATTATTTATGCTTATAGTACTGTATAGATCTAAGTAGGAAAATATCCCAAAAGAGGTTTCTGTTTGCATGCCAAGATATTAAAATTGATTTTAAAAGATCAATATAAGAGTGTATAAAGCTGTCACAAGATTGTGTCTGTCATGTGTATTTTGCTCATTTCTGAATAATTAACTTTCTCAGCTGCCTTTAACAATCTTGATTGTCCTAAAAAGCTCATTTTTTTTATGTGTGTGTGCAGGTGGTCTTGTAAAAAAACAGGTCATATTTTCAGTTGTTTTTTTTTCACTTGTTAGCTTGTCTGCTAGTGTGTGACAAACTTTTCAAACATAATTGCTAAGGGAATTCTGTTTCAAGACTGGGAATTATGTTATATTTATTTAATATACAACAAAGTTGTATTACAGTACTGTATATAAAAATTTCATTCGAATTTTCAATCAGTGGCTTGAAGTTAAGTTTAGTAATTCATTGAGAATGTTAAATGGCTGTTACACTGCACATGCTGGTAACAAATACTGTTAAGACCTCTTATTTTAAATTATTTAAAATTTTAGAATTATTTTGATAATTCTATTTAGTACTTACAGATGCTTGTGGCAGATATATAACAAATATTTTGCTCCTAAGTTTGAAATAGAACAATTATTTTCTTGTCCTATCAATATAGTATATAAAACTACAGTGATACAATACAAAAATTGTACATAATTTTTGTCACGTAGCCACCTGATTCAGATTTAGATATTGCTGATGTTTGTGAATTAAAATGATTTGTTAAGATTGCTTGGGGCGCTTAGTTGAATGTTTTTTAAATTGCTTAACACAACTATATAAATTCAAGTAAATATATATTAATATCTGTTAATTGTTTGGAAATCTTAGAAAAAGTAAATAATATATAACTTACTTTAATGGCTTTGTTATAATTAAAACCAAAAATAAAATTTGTTATCTCAAATAAATTTAGCAAAGAAATATTGCATGCTTGGTATCACATGTACAGTAGTGTGTATTTTGCCGTTTTGAGTTAGTTGCAAATTGTGTTTTGTTAAAATCAGTTGTGGGCATTGAAATTAATTTTTATAAAAATTAACTCATGCAGGGCTTTATATAATTTTACTTTACTTTCCAACATAGAAAGCCGCATACAATAAAATTATTTAGGAAATAACAAGCATTAAAATTTTGTTGCTTTCAAACTTCCACTAATGCCTGTATCTATTGTAAGGGACAAAGATGATGCCATACTAGTGGCTGAAAAAAATAATTAAATCAATGATTTAATAGAAAAATTTTCTAACAGCTTGGCAAAACATTTTAACACAGGTAAACAAAATATTTTAATGCATAATTATTATAATATGTATTTTATAAACAGTTTCGTTCTTGAGTGGTCTCTTGGGAATTTATTTGGTCAAATTACTAAATCAAGTGGGAGGCAGCACCAATTGCATAGTTTTCAAATAAAGTACCAGTTACACAGTACAAAAGCAGAATTTATATCAATTTCATAATTTTTTATCGTCCACATCTATATATCTCACTAATACTGAAAATTATTGTGAAAATTTAGCCAATCCTACGTGGTGCTTTGATCATAATAAAAAAAAAACATATTAAAGGTTTCATCCAAATCTTAAAATCTTTAAATAAGCTGGTGCTTTTTTGTTACATCAGTGAAGAATCTCAAAAGCTTAAAATAACATTAAAGTTGAAGTAATGAGTAAAGTGCAAAAAGTGAGAAAAAATAATGGGTAGTGTAAAGCTTGAATGCAAATTGTGAAAAAAAATTGGTTCAGCAAAGCAAGAAAACTGATTTTTCAGTAAAAAAATAATGAGTAGAGTAAAGTATTAAATCGGTTTGTGAAAATAGATAACAGGTATAGTAGATACAAATATTAAAATGGTTTTAATTTCAACTTTAATGGCCTGTCATAAACATATATTTAATGAGTTTTAAAAAGCTTTGGTGTAAGCTAGTGCACTTTTTCCCATGTGGTGACACATTTTTTATTTTTAATACATTTTGCAATCGATCATTGATCATCTTCAGTTTTTAAGTGAAAGTTAGTAATAAGCTTTAATCCTTTACAAGCCAAGTGGCCCATAGAGCCAGCAATTATTGCCAGTTTCTGTAGAGTTAAGTGAATGAGGGTCTTTGACTCCCCGTGGAAATCCATTGCAGGTTCACTCCCAGCAGATGCTGGTACTCATTAACTTACCCTGGGAAGGATGGAAAGTGAGTTATAGCTGAGGTGGAAAAAAGAGGGTTACACAAATATTTGATTTTCAGAAAAGCCCCTTAGGGTGCCAGAGACAAAATTTTGACATTTGCATACAGTGTGGGACCTTAAAATAGCTGGCCAGTGTGGAAAATATTTGTTGCTGTTATCTTCATTAAAATGACTGAAATGTTGTCTACAGGCATGTATAAAAATTATGTTCGCATCTGGATGGCACCTTTAAATTTTGATATCAACCTGAGCTGCGCCCAGATTTGCACCTCTTGGGGAGTTCCATTGAAATTTCTGATGAGTATCCCCACCCCAAAAAGTTGGGAGTCACCTCCCAGGGACAGAATCTCCTTCCCACTTGATATACTCCCATCCTTGAAGGACTTCAGAAAGATCCTATTTGTTAAACTCTACTGAATGCAGAGCTTCTAGTACAATTGTAATCCAGATAATGCTGTTCAGACGTTGTAGCTGCATTATGCATTCCTGTCACAAAAATTGTGCAAAAAATACAAGTAATACTGAATTCCTTTATTAGCTACATAGCTGCATTTGGGGTTTAAAAGCTGAGCAAGTTAATATTGAACAATTTATTTTTCTTGCAGTTTTTAATGGACTCAGCCAGGATGTGAATTTGACTAAGTTTCCTGCAAGTTGTTGTTTGTTGGTTGTGTCTGTACAATCTTGTCGAGATGCCTGCTTTTCAGGAAAATTGGCAGAAATTGACAAACTTTGTCGAGAGGAGGTAAGTATTTACAGTGTTTTTGGAATGACTTTTTATAGTTGCCCTAAACACAATAATAATTATTATTAAGTTTTGTTGTATTGTGATAAGATGGTTTATTGGTGTTTATTCAGATTTGTAGTTTGAAAGGGTATTGTTTTATAACAACATCTCGTTAAGAAATAAAACATGTTTTCCAAACCTTCATAGCCTGGTGAAAACTGAGGCGAAAATTTGGGAGAATTTGAGAGCAGACCAGTGAAAACCCGAGATGGAGTCGAGGGTTTTCACCTGCCCGAGAATTCTCACAAACTTTGCCAAGGTTTTCAACAGGCTATGGAGGCAAGGACAGCATGTTTTATTTCTTTTATAAAACTATTATTTTCATTGCTAACAAAGAGAAAGACAATATACAAAGTGCGTACTGTAAATTCTCTCAACTCGAGACAGTCAAACCACATTGCTCACGTGATTTTCATGCTTCAAAGCACTATGAAAACACACTTGTAGACCAATCAAAACGCATGTATTATCCAAATTATTTTATAAATATTGTTGCAGCTGCTTTATCTGGACCAGCATATGAAAAAATGTTTTGTTTTATGCTTTAATTATTTTGAGAACCAACTTGATATGTAAAACATTTGGAATAAGATTTAATTAGCTAAATTAGTTGTTAGGAACAATATGTAAAAACTAATAACTTAAAATCTGTTGTCAGAAAATTATTTAGATTAACCCTTCAAGCCTCAAACCTTTTAGCCAAACATATATAGCCTCAAGGGGGGGCTCATTTGACCCGCCCCAAAGATTTTTGTTATGCGTGGACCAATTGACGTGAGACCTGGCATGAATGTCAATTGGACATCGAACTTTCATTTAATACAAATCACGTGACAATTATCTTGTTACCATGGTGACC